>Ga0310691_10002632_pt1 | contig 23216 bp, 22 predicted proteins | sample 176DNAGHGlowgp2_FD_203887 | JGI IMG/M metagenome (GOLD analysis project Ga0310691, IMG submission 203887) | Sheep rumen microbial communities from Palmerston North, Manawatu-Wanganui, New Zealand - 1766 DNA GHGlow gp2 (v2) (version 2) | ecosystem: Host-associated > Mammals > Digestive system >...
CCCATCTGGCTGATGTAGCGGTCGTAGAGGATACGAATGTGCGCCCGATGCTGGTCGATGAACATCAGCCCGTTCTCCACGGCGGTGAGCAGGTAAGTGCCGAGATACTGGAAGATAGAGCCAAAAGACCCACCCCCAACCCCTCCCGTTAGGGAGGGGAGCTGGTCCTCGAGAGGGGAAGAGCCGGCAGACCCACCCCCAACCTGACCCGTCCTCAGCAGAGGAGTTCTGCTTCGGTCGCTCAGGGCGGCTTGACATTCAGTCAACCCGTTGATTCCTTCGCTACCCGTGAGGGAGGGGAGAAGGCTGGCGCGCAGCTATCGAGCGATAGCGAGGCTCTCCCCCTCACGGGGGAGCGGGGAGAGGGTCTGTCTCGTCGCTCTTTCCTTATTGGTGCGGCGTTGGCTGGCACAAGTGCTGCGATGGCTCAGGTGAAGACCAAGATGGATGGCGGGTTGGCGGAGATTGAGGACAAGGTGGCTCCTGAGCGCAAGACGCCGCTGACGCCTCCGGGCTCCCTCTCTGCGCGCCACTTCCAGCAGCATTGCACGGGTTGCCAGCTGTGCGTGGCACAGTGCCCGAACCAGGTGCTGCGCCCCAGCACGGGACTCCTCACGCTGATGCAGCCCACGATGAGCTATGAGCGTGGCTACTGCCGACCGGAGTGTCACCGTTGCTCCGAGGTATGCCCCACGGGTGCCATCCGACCCATCTCGCTGGAGGAGAAGTCCAGCACGCAGATAGGTCATGCCGTGTGGGTGAAGAAGAACTGCGTGGTCATCACCGACGAGGTGGAGTGCGGCCACTGCGCCCGCGTATGTCCCACGGGTGCCATTCAGATGGTGCCCCTCGACGCCGAGGATGAGTGGAGCCCGCGGGTGCCTGCCGTCAACGAGGCCGTGTGCATCGGCTGCGGTGCCTGCGAAAACCTGTGTCCGGCTCGTCCCTTCTCGGCGATCTATGTGGAAGGGCATGAGGCGCATAAATACGTTTAGGGCTTATGGTTTATGGTTTATAGATAATCGAAAAAGGTATGAAAGACAGAAATATATCCCGTAGGAACTTCCTCAAATATATGGCCGGTGGCAGTGCTGCCATCGTCCCGGGTGCCGCCCTGCTCAGCGGCTGCAAGCGTGGTAGTGCTACCGTCGATTCCGCTGACGGCTCAGCCATGACCATGCGTGTGAACCCCAATACAGGCGACAAGGTCAGCCTGCTCGGTTATGGCATGATGCGTCTGCCGATGCTGCCCGAAGATGCCAAGGAGGATCCGCAGACGGGGCGCTTTGACCAGGAGATGATCAACCGCCAGGTGGACTATGCACTGGCTCACGGTGTCAACTACTTCGACACCAGCCCTGTCTATTGCCGAGGCCTCTCGGAGCGCTGCACAGGTATCGCGCTGAAGCGCCATCCGCGTGACAAGTACTTCATCGCCACGAAACTCTCCAACTTCGACAGCCGCCTGTGGCCGTTGGAGGAGTCGCAGAAGATGTTCGAAAACTCCCTGAAGGAGCTGCAGACCGACTATATCGACTATCTCCTGCTGCACAGCACGGGCGGTGGCGGTCGCGACCCGGAGACGGGCGAGGACCTGAGCGGCCTGGAGGTGTGCAAGCGTCGCTTCCTGAACAACGGCCTTGCGGACTGGCTCGTGGAGCAGAAGGAGAAGGGGCGCATCCGCAACCTCGGCTTCTCGTGGCATGGTGACTACAGGGCTTTCAAACTGCTGTTGCAGCTCCACGACGAGGGCCGTTACCACTGGGACTTCGTGCAGATAGAGCTGAACTACTTGGATTGGTTCTATGCCAACGAGATCAACGGCTCCAACGTGGATGCCGTCATCCTCTATGGTGAGCTGAAGAAGCGGGGCATCCCGGCGGTTATCATGGAGCCGCTGTTAGGCGGCCGTCTGGCAAAGGTCAACGACAATATCGCCGCCGAGTTGAAGCAGCGCGACCCCGAAGCCAGCATTGCCTCGTGGGCTTTTCGCTTCGCAGGCACACCCGAGGGTGTCCTGACCGTCCTCAGCGGCATGACCTTTATGGAACATCTGCAGGAGAACGTGGCCACCTATTCACCCCTGCGGCCCATCAGCCACGAGGATCATGAGTTTCTCATCCATATCGCTGAGCTCATCTACGGAGAGAAGGAGGTGCCTTGCACCGCCTGTCAGTACTGTATGCCGTGTCCCTACGGCATAGACATTCCCAGCATCTTTGCCCATTACAACAAATGCATCCGCGAGGGCAACCTGCCCCAGAGCAGCGGCAGCCCTACGTACCGCAAGCAACGTCGCGCGTTCCTCGTGGGCTACGACCGCAGTGTGCCGCGCCTGCGACAGGCCGACCATTGCATCGGCTGTGGCCAGTGCGCGCCGCATTGCCCGCAGCAGATTGAGATACCCAAGGAGCTGCAGCGCATCCACGAATATGTGGAGCAGTTGAAAAGGGATGACGGGAGTGAAGCTTAGAGCTGCACCTGTTGTGCTTCCACGTCATGCCCCAAGAAGAGAGCGGCGGAAGGCGAGAAGGTGTCGGGGTGCTCTGTAGTGAGGAAGCGAATGGTGCCGCCTTGTGTGAGGCGGGCATCCATGTCGGCATGGCGATGTAGGTAGTCCTGCAGGCTGTGTGCGACAAAATCCCCCTGAGAGATAAGCTGTACGTGCGCGGGTGTGTATGCGCGTACCTTATCTAATAATAGGGGGAAGTGTGTGCAGCCGAGGATGAGGGTGTCGATGTCGGGGTCGCGCTGGAGGAGCGTGTCGATATCGCGCTGCACGAAGTAGTCGGCACCGGGGCTTTTGAACTCATTGTTTTCCACGAGCGGTACCCACATCGGGCATGCCTGACCTGTGACGGTGATATCGGGGTACAGCTTGGCCATCTCCAGCTCATACGTGCGGCTGTTGATGGTTCCTTGTGTGGCGACGATGCCAACGTGTCTGCTGCGGGTGATGTCACCCACAGCTTCCACGGTAGGGCGTATAACGCCGAGGACACGGCGCGAGGGGTCTGGCATCTGTGGCAGGTCGTGCTGCTGAATGGTGCGCAGGGCCTTGGCAGATGCGGTGTTACAGGCCAGGATGATGAGCGGACAGCCCATGTCGAAAAGCTTTCGAACGGCCTGCAAGGTGAACTCATAGACGCGTTCAAAGCTGCGTGTGCCGTAGGGCGCACGTGCATTGTCCCCCAAGTAGAGGTAGTCATACTGGGGCATCAGCGTGCGGATCTCACGCAGGATGGTGAGACCGCCGTAGCCGCTGTCAAAGATGCCGAGGGGGGACAAGGGGGGAGTTTAAAATTGAGAGGCCTCCTGTGGTCCCCCAAGGGGGACGGTTGAGGGTCTAAGGTTTATGGTTTATGGTTGAGGGGTTTGGGGAACCTCCGTGGGGATGCCGAGGCGGGTGAGGACGAGGTCGGTGATGTCCACGCCAGCCTGCGGGTGGATGAAGGGCACGGCGTTGTCGTCGGTGTTCAGGACGAAGAAAAGTCCGCGCTCGCCGGCCACAGCCTGGATGGCCTCTGCCAGCTTGGCGATGCAGGGTGCCTGCAACTCGGCCTCGGCTTGCTTGAGGAGGCGCTGCGATTCCTGGCGGAAGGCCACGCTCTTGTTCATGAGGTCCTGCAACTCCAGCTGGCGCTTCTGCAGGATGCTAGGCGGGAAGTCCTTCTGTCCCTGCAGGAACTCGGAGAACTTGCGCTGGAACTCCTCCTCGGAGTGCTGGGCTTCAGCATCGTACTTGGCTTTCAGCTCCTCGAAGGCGGCCTTGGCGGTGGCGTATTCAGGCATCCGCTCATAAACGCTCTTGTAGCTGATATAGCCAAACTGAGGCACACGCACCTCGGTAGTAGCAGGCTTCTGTGCGCACAGCGACAGGGATACTATCGTGGCGCACAGGAGTGAGAATATCTTCTTCATAAGTAGATGACGAATAGTAGAACGGGTTTAGATGCCCAGCGCTTTCTTCAGCTCGGGAGTGATGTCGGTGCTGAGCTTGGTGCTGATAAAGGGGATGCCCATTGAGGTGTCCATGATATAGACAAAGCCACCGGCCTCACCAATCTGCTTGACGGCATTGAGGACCTTCTCGGAGATGGCCTGCATCTTCTCGGCCTGTGCCTTCTGGTAAGCCTGCTGGTTGTCCTGTACGCTCTGTTGCATGCGCTGGTAGAGATCCTCCAGCTCAGCCTGACGGCGCTGGCGTACGTTATCGAGGAGGTTGGCCTGCTCCTTCTGGAACTCTTCGCCCTTCTTCTGCAGTTCGTCCTGCATGCGCTTCAGGTCGTCCTCGTATTGCTTGGCGAGGTTTTGGAGCTCGTTCTGAGCGGTGACATATTCGGGGAGGAGGGGCACCAGCTCCGTGGAGTTAAAGTGTCCGAACTTCTGTGCTGACATGGTCAGGGGAGCGAGCAGCATCATGATGGCTGCAAAGATGATTTTTTTCATTTGTTTTCTTTTGAGGTTTTATTAGTAATTAATTTTGATAGGGCTTATAGGGCTTATAAGGCTTATAGGTCTTATGGGGCCTATTGGGCTTATGAGAATTTATTGGCCGTAGCCGAGTTTGTGAAGGACATCGTTGGAGATGTCGATCTTGGGGGATGCGAAGATGATGCCGGCGTCGGAGGCGCGGTCGAGGACGAGGCTGTAGCCCTTGAGCTCGCAGATGTCCTTCACGGCATTGTAGATCTCGTCCTGAATGGGTTGCATCAGGCTCTCGCGTTTCTTGAAGAGCTCGCCCTCGGGACCGAAGTATTTCTTCTTCAGCTCTGCGGCTTCCTTTTCCTTGGCGACGATGGCCTCCTCGCGTTGCTTCTTCTGTTCGGCACTGAGGAATACGGTCTCGCTCTGGTAGGCTTTGTACAGGTCCTCGGCCTCCTTGCTGAGGGCTTCCACCTCTGCCTGCCACTTGCGGGAGACTTGGTTGAGCTGCTCATTGGCGCGCTCGTAGGCGGGTACGTTCTTCAGGATATATTCCATATCAATGAGCACGAACTTCTGGGCAGAAACGGGCTGGCTGTAACCGATGGCTACTGCGGCCAGCATGATCATCATTAACTTTTTCATATATGCGTTGCTTGTAGTTAATTATAGTCCTTTGACGGGAAAAACCTTTGAGGGTTTAAATTAGAACTCTTGTCCGAGGATGAAGTGGAACTGGCTGCCGCCGTAGGTGCGACTGCCGAAGACCTTGTCGAAGCCATAGGCCCAGTCAACACCGAGCAGACCCACCATGGGCAGGAAGACGCGGACGCCGACACCTGCGGAGCGTTTCATGTCAAACGGGTTGAAGTCCTTGATGTCATCCCACGCGTTACCACCCTCCACGAAGGCGAGGCCATAGATGTTGGTGGAGTTACCCAGGATGAAGGGGTAGCGGATCTCGAGGGTGAAGCGGTCGTAGGCGTAGCCTGTGTAGCCGCGAGGCGTGAGGGAGCCGTTGTCGTAGCCGCGCAGACCGACAGTCTCGGTGGCGTAGCTGTAGCTGTAGCCGCTCATGCCGTCGCCGCCGACGTAGAAGGTCTCGAAGGGTGACTTCTTGTTCTTGTTGAAGCTGCCGAGAATACCGAACTCCACGCGTGTCACGAGCACCGGGCATTTGCTGCCTCCCGTGAGGGCGGTGTAGGTGCGGCTCTTGAACTTCCACTTGTGGTACTCGATGAACTTGTACTTCTTCTGGAGCTCATCCATATAGCTGGAGGCCAGCGAGTTGGTGGCCAGGTTCTCGTAATCGACACCGTCGAAGAGCGAGTAGGGCGGTGTGATGCCCAGCGAGAAGGTGAACTCCGAACCGCGACGCGGGTAGATGGGGTTGTCGGTGGAGTTACGTGACAGGTGCAGGTTCACGCTGATGTTGTTACAGCTACCGTTGCTGACGAGGAAGTACTCCCAGTTCTTCAGCGTATAGCGCGTATAGCTGAGGTCTGCCGAGAAGGTGAAATAGTCGTCGGGCCAGCTCAGGCGCTTACCCCAGCCGAGCGAGAAACCGTAGATCTGGATGGACTTGTCCGGGTCGTAGAAGTTCTCGTAGTAGTTGCCGGTGTTGGTGCCGTAGCCGTAGAGATAGTTATAATAGGAGTTGTAGTAAGCGGAGTTATAGTAGCGGTCGCTGACGTCGGTCTGCTTGGAATAGAAAGCCGAGAAGGAGAGCGAGTTGGGTCGCTTGCCGCCGAACCACGGGTCGAGGTAGTTGATGGAGTAGGACTGGTAGTAGCGGCCGTTGGTCTGTCCGCTGATGCTGAAGCTCTCGCCGTTACCCTTGGGCATCACGCCACGGCGCAGGCCGTTCTTGGCGAAGAGGTTGTGCAGGGAGAAGTTGGAGAACTTCAGGCCGATGCGGCCGATGACGCCCGTCTGGCCATAGCCCAGCGAGAACTCAATCTGGTCGTTGGACTTCGGCGACAGGTTCCAGGTGAGATCTACGGTGCCATTGTCGGGGTCCGGCTCCAGCTTGTAGTCGATGTTCTCGGGGTCGAAGTGACCCATGCTGGCGATTTCGCGGTAGGAGCGCTCCAGGGCTTCCTTGGAGAACAGGTCGCCCGGCTTGTTGCGCAGCTCGCGACGGATGACGTTCTCATAGACCTCATCGTTACCCGTGATCTTCACGTGGCTGATGTAGGCCTGCTGGTTCTCCTCGATGCGCATCTCCAGATCCACGCTGTCGCCCACGATGTTCACCTCCACGGGGTTGAGCTGATAGAAGAGGTAGCCGTTGTTATAGTAGAGGTTACCGATGGCGTCCTCGTCGATTTGGAGGCGCTTCTTGAGGTGTGTCTGGTTATAGACGTCGCCTTTCTTCATGCGCAGCTCCTGGTTGAGGAAGTCCGTGCTGTACAGGGTGTTACCCACCCATTCGATATTGCGGATGTAGTATTTCTGGCCTTCTTCCACCTCGATGGCGATATCTACGCTGCTCTCGTCGTGAGGGCGCACGCTGTCATAGACGATGCGCGCATCGCGGTAGCCGTATTCGTTGTATTTCTCAATGAGGCGCTCCTTGTCCTCCTTCCAGCGTTCCTCGATGAACTTCTTGGAGCGGAACCAGCTGGACATCTTGCCCTTCTCGTGGGTCTTCTTGAAGGCACCGTTCTTGAAGAGGTTACCCTTGATCTGCGACATCTTCAGCGCCGTGTTGCCACGCACATCGATGCTGTTCACCTTCACCTTGCCTTTCTTCTCGACATTGATGTCCAGGATGGCGTGACCGGGTGCCGAGACATCGTCATGCTGGATGATCTCGATGACGGAGTTCTTGTAGCCCTTGTCGTCGAAGTATTTCTTGGCGAGGATCTTGGTGCGGTCGATGATGTTCGGCGTGAGCTGTCCGTCGCGCACCAGTCCCAGCTTCTTCTCCAGGTCTTCGCGCTCGCTTTTCTTGACGCCGTTGTAGTTGACCTGCGAGATGCGGGGGCGTGCTGCAAGGGTGATGTGCAGGTAGGCGGAGTCGGCAACGAGGCTATCCACGCGGATGGCGACGTTGTTGAACAGACCGTTCTTCCAGTAGCGCCTGATGGCATTGGTGATCTCCTCGCCCGGCAGCATGATCTTCTGCCCTTTGGTGAGTCCGGAAAGTCCGATGAGGATATAGTCGTCGTAGCTCTTCACACCCTCTACCGTGATGCCGCCGATCACATATTGCTGTGGCGTGCGGCTGTAGTCAATGACAGGATTGACGACGCGTTCTTCTGTCTGGGCAAAGAGCCTCACCCCCGCCCCCTCGTGGAAGGGCGAGGGAAGGATGTACCACAGTAAAACGATAGTGAGGAGTCTGTATATGAGGCCTTTATTCATTGGTTCTCGTTTATTTGTTCACTGGTCTTGCCGAAGCGGCGCTCACGGCTCTGGTAGTCTGCGATGGCCAGATGCAGCGCCTCCTGGTTGAAGTCGGGCCAGAACGTGTCGCAGAAATAGAGTTCGGTATATGCTATCTGCCACAGCAGGTAGTTGCTGACGCGCTGCTCCCCACCCGTGCGGATGAGCAGCTCGGGGTCTGGCATGAAGGTGGTCTGCAGGTGTGCGCTCACCACGTCCTCCGTGATGTCCTCGGCGGCGATGCCCTCGCGGGCGATCTCCTGCATGGCGTTTGTCAGCTCCCAGCGGGCGGAGTAGCTGAGGGCCAGCACCAGGGTCATGGCGTCGTTCTTTGCCGTGCGTTCGATCATCATGTTCATCTTCTCCTGCACGTCCTCGGGGAGGCGTGTCTTGTCGCCGATGACGCGGAAGCGGACGTTGTTCTTCATGAAGATCTCGTCCTCCAGGTTCTTCAGGAGGAGCCCCATGAGTGCGCGCACCTCTTCGGCCGGGCGGTTCCAGTTCTCCGTCGAGAAGGTGTAGAGCGTCAGGTACTTGACGCCGAGGTGTACACATTCCTCGGTGATGACGCGTACCGTCTCCACGCCTTGGATATGCCCTGCCGTGCGGGGCTGCCCTTTGGCTTTGGCCCACCGCCCGTTGCCGTCCATGATGATGGCAATGTGTTTGGGAATCCTGTTCTTATCAAGTTCTACCATAATGGTGTAATATATCGGATGGTGATTAGTTGTTGCACTTGCGGTATTTGGGCGCGATGTCATAGGAGAGTGTCAGCGCCATCTTGGTGTAGCAGTCCTTATTCTTGAACAACCCGCTCTCGATGCCGTAGGGGTCCACGAGATGGGGAGTGGCCTCGGAGTCGTCGAGCTTGTCGCAGGTGGTGAAGTTGAACGTCCATTCAAAGCCCAGGTTCAGGCGGGGACACACCTTGAAGCGGAAGCCTGCACCCAGCGGGATGCACATGCCTGCGGCCGCCTTGGCGCCACCGCCCATGCCGATGCACATACCTACGCCGACCGTCACATACGGCGACCACCGTTTCAGGCCCTTGTAGCTGGCGCCCATGCCGTAGCCCAGGAAGTTCATCTCGAACTGTGCGCCCACGTCCAGCACATTGCGGCTGAAGTGGATGAGCTGTGCCGGCTGGCCGCCTTCGGGCGTCTCGCTTTGCGGGTCGGTGGGAATGAAGATGCCTTCTGTGTTGCCGCTGATATGCCCGAACGACGAGAAGACCTTCACGACCATGCGGGGGTTGAGGTTGCGGCGCCAGAACAGCGTCCCCATCATTCCGGGGTGCTTCATGAAACCTCCTGCGGCATCGCCGACATAGCTATCCAGGCCGAGGCCACCGCCAATCTCCTGCTGGTATTCCAACAGTTCGCCGCCGTCCTGAGCGTGGCAGCCCAAGGCGATGACAGTGGCAAGAAGGAGGGTGATGAGGCGTGGCATGCTTATTCTCCGTAACTGTTCAGGCGGGCGCGCCAGATGCGCGGGCCTGCGATAATCCAAATGTATTCACCTGCCACGGTGGCAGCGATGTGCTCGCCGTCGGCGGCCTGCTGGCCGCTGCCCAGCGTCAGCTCAGTGTATTCCTTCCATGTCACGCCGTTGTCGGTCGAATAGTAGGTGGAGGCAGACTTCCCGATGGCGATAATTTTGCTGCAGTAGTCCACGAGGCTGCCCTCCTTGAGGGATGACCAAGGGAGGTTGTAGTCGTTGTCGCCCGTGCGGGAGATGAGCAGCCACGGCTCATCCTCGTCTTCCTCGCGGTACCAGGTTGCGGTGGTCTCGCCGCAGCTGCCGGTGAGTATCACGCGGGCCGTGCCGTTGCTCTGGGTGTAGTAGGTAGCGGCGTGATTCGTGAAGGGGAAGAGGTTCTCGTCGTCATCCAGGTTGACGGCTGTCCACGCCTGGCCGTCCTCGGAGCAGCTCATGACACCGTTGACGGTGGCGTAGAGCAGGCTGGGGGAGGCTGCCAATAGCTGTATGGTCGTGCCGGCGTCGGCCTGTGCCACCATTTCCCATGCCACGCCGTCGGCTGAGCGGAGGAGTGCGCCGCCGCTCGTATGCATCCACAGCTTGCCTTGGGATTTCTGCAGGCTGCCCACCTCAGCGCCGTCGGCGCCCGTGCAGGGCGTGTCCGACCATGTGGGCGCTGTCGCGCTTGTGGCGGTGGTGAGGTGCAGGGCGTTGCTGCCGTCGATGCTGACGATGGCAAGGCCGCTCTTCCATGCTACCGCACGGCGCTCGCCGCGGCCTGCCAGCATGCTGGTGCCGCCATCAGCGGGCATCATCTGCTCCCACGTATAGCCGTTGGGATCGTTGCTGCGAATGCTGATGGTCACCAGATAATCGCGGGAGCTGCCGCCGTCGGTGGCGATAGAACGGAACACCACGGGCGTGGAGAAATCCACGTTATCTCCGCTGGTGAACGCCGTCCAACCGCTCTCATCGCTGAGGGGGCGATAGTAGTAGTTACCCTCGCCGGCGATGGTCACCGGCACGATCGTGGGGTCGGTGCCTACGAGCAATTGTTTGGTGCTGTAGATGGTTCCCGCATACACGGAGGGTTCCGTCTCCTGCTGCCGGGCGATCTGGTCGATGGCCATGGGGTAGTAGGAGCCGGCATAGGTGTACGTCGTTGTCACCTCCTCACCCGACTCATTGGTGGAAGTTCTGTAGTAGGTGAGTGTCCCCAACGTGAAGGAACTGATGTAGCACAGGCTGTTGGGCTTTGTCGTGTCCTCATCATCTTTTTTGCAGGATGAGAGTGGCCACACGAGCAGCAATGCCAGCAGGGCAAAGAGTATGTTAAGCGCTTTTTTCATTGAACTGGTCATAAAAACGGCGCAAAAGTACACATTATTATAGAAGAAAGGAAATCTAAGCCGCTGAAAATGCTTTTTAGGCGACGTTATTAGGCAAAATTAACGTGGATGAGGCGCCCTTTAGGGTCTATTTGGACTTTTTGACTGTTTGCAAATGGGAAAACGGGCGCTTTCACACCGTCGCCCAGTACGATGTCCGACCGCTCGATGAACACCTCGTCCCACAGGTCGGCATCGATGAACGACTGCAGTGTCTGCGCACCACCCTCGACGAGAATGGATTGGAACCCGTTGATTCTCTCCGCAAGCGCTCCGCCGCTTGAGGAGAGTATCACCTTCTCCGCATTCTTCCCCGGCCACAGCCGTGTCGTGAGGCTGGGCTGGTCCAGCTCCCAGGTGCGCCGCCCCACGAGAATCGCCTCGTGTGTAGCGCGCAGGCGGTGCACCAGCATCTGTGTCCAAGGTGTCGAGAACTTCACGGCGTCGCCGTCCTTCGCGCGGCTCTCGCGGCGGCGGTCGATGAAACCGTCGGCGCTCTCCGCCCATTTCAGGGTGATATAAGGCCTATGCGACGTGTGCTGTGTCATGAATTTACGGTTCAGCCACCGGCACTCTGCTTCCAGCACCCCCACGACCACCTCAGCACCTGCCTCGCGCAGTCGTGCAATGCCGCGTCCCGCCACCTTCTCGTTGGGGTCGAGACAGCCTACCACCACACGTCGGAAGCCCTTCTCCGCCAGCAGCTCTGCGCACGGCGGTGTCTTGCCCCAATGCGAACAAGGCTCCAGACTTACGTAGATGGTGGAGTGGGGGAGCAGCGCCTCGTCCTCGGGGCGCACGGAACGCACCGCATTCACCTCGGCGTGCGGGCCGCCGTAGCGCCGGTGCCAGCCCTCGCCGATGATACGACCCTCATGCACGATGACAGCCCCTACCATCGGGTTGGGCGCCGTCGTGAACTCGCCGTGGCGTGCCAGCTGCAGGCACCGCATCATATATTTTTCGTCGTCCGTCATCAAAAATCTTTAAACTTTAAACCTTAAACCTTAAACTTTCACTATCTTTGCGCCATGAATCATCGCGAACTCATAGCTGCATTGACACCTCTGCATGGAGCGGGCGAGGCCCGTGCCATCGTGCGGATGGTCATGGAAGAGCGCTTCGGACTCTCCCAAACCGACCTTTTGCTCGGCAAAGATACGGACTTATCTGCAAACGACCGCACAGAATTGGAAAAAATTGCAGAACGCCTCCTCGCGGGGGAACCCGTGCAGCATGTTTTGGGCTATGCCTATTTCTGTGGCCGCCGCTTCCGCGTGACCCCCGACGTCCTCATCCCCCGCCCCGAAACCGAATCCCTAACCCGCTGGGCCATAGACGAGTTGCATGCTCTGAGCCATGCGGCTCAGAGCATGCAACTCATCGATCTCTGCACCGGCTCCGGCTGCATCGCCATCACCCTCGCCCTCGCCTTCCCCGATGCGCACGTCGTGGGCGTTGACATCAGCCCCGCCGCCCTCGCCATCGCCCGCGAGAATGCCGCCTCCCTAGGCGCCCATAACGTAACCTTTATAGAGTGCGACATTTTGTCCGCCCCCTCATCCCTCATCGTCCCCCTTGGGGGACCACAGGGGGCTTTTCATCTCTCATCCCTCATCCCTCAACCGTCCCCCTTGGAGGACCACAGGGGGCTTCTCATCAGCAACCCTCCCTACGTCCGTGCTTCCGAGGCCGCTGACATCCACCCCACCGTCCTTCATCATGAGCCCTCCCTGGCCCTTTTCGTCCCCGATGACGACCCTCTCCGTTTCTATCGCGCCATCGCCCGCATTGGCCAGCAGCTCCTACCTACTGGCGCCCCCGTCTTCGTAGAGATCAACGCCGCCCTCGCCCCCGAAACCCGCCACCTCTTCACCGCCGCCGGCTACTCCGATGTCCAACTCCGCGACGACCAGTTCTCCCGCCCCCGCATGCTAAAATCGACCATTCCATCGTGAAAAATGGAAGTTAGAATTTCTCGCGGTATTTGCTTTCGTCCTCGTCCTGGAGCATGGAGAGGTAGGAACGGTAACGGCTCTCGGCAATCTCGTGGTTGTCGAGGGCTTTTAGTACGGCACAGCCGGGCTCATGGGTGTGGGTGCAGTTGCTGAAACGGCAGTCGTGGCCAATCTGGAAGATCTCACGGAAGTAATGGGAGACTTCCTCGCGTTCAAAGTCGAAGGTGCCGAAGCCGCGGATGCCGGGGGTGTCGATGATGGAGCCCCCTGTGGTCCCCCAAGGGGGACGGTTGAGGGTTGAGGGTTGAGGGTTGAGGGTGCCCTCACTACCCACCATAGGTAACTCATACATCTCGGAGAAGGTGGTGGTGTGCTGGCCTTGGTCGTGGGCTTCGCTGAGGGGGGCTATCTTGGCGCGAGCGTCGGGAATAAGGCGGTTGAGGAGGGTGCTTTTGCCGACACCGCTGTTGCCGCTGAAAAGGGTGGTCTTGCCTTGGAGGTAGGGGAGGAGGGGGCCGGGGCCTTCGGGAGCGCTCGGCCCAACGGGACGCTTCACACTTGAAGAACCCTCAGGAACCGTAAGGCCCTCAGGAGAACCTTCGGGAACCGTAACCCCCTCCCCGGTTTCGGCGGAGACGGGGAAGCAGGGGTAGCCGAGGTGGCGGTAGAGGGCCATGACGGCGTCTAGATAGCGGCGTTCGTCGGCGTCATAGAGATCGACCTTGTTAAAGATGAGGGCGACGGGAACGCGGTAGGCTTCCGCGGAGGCGAGGAAGCGGTCGATGAAGGTGGTGTTGGTCTCGGGGTGCGCGATGGTGACAACCAAGCAGGCCAGATCTACGTTGGCAGCGATGATGTGGCTTTGCTTGGAGAGGTTGGAGGCGCGGCGGATGATGTAGTTGCGGCGGTCGTGAATCTCGGTAATCAGGCCCGTCTTGTCTGAGGCGTTGGCCTCGGACAAGGCGGGCTTGAATTCTACGCGGTCGCCGACGGCAACGGGGTTGGTGCTGCGGATGCCACGGAGGCGGAAGTTGCCCTTGACCTTACATGCAAAAAGCTGGCCGTCGTCCGTGCGGACGTCGTACCAGCTTCCTGTATTTCTAATGACCAGCCCCGTCATTACACGGTCATGATCTCCTTCTCCTTGGCGGCGAGGAGGGTGTCAATCTGCTTGATGTACTTGTCGTGCATCTTCTGGAGGTCGGCTTCGCCGTCCTTCTGGAAGTCCTCGCTGAGACCTTCCTTGACGGCCTTCTTGAGGCCTTCGATGCCGTCGCGGCGGGCGTTGCGGACGCTCATCTTGGCGTTCTCGCCTTCCTTGCCGCACTGCTTGGCGAGCTGCTTACGGCGCTCCTCGGTGAGGGGCGGTATGCCGATGCGGATGATCTCGCCGTTGTTCTCGGGCATAATGCCGAGGTCGCTGTTGATAATGGCTTTCTCAATGACCTTGAACATGGATTTGTCCCAGGGCTTGATGGCGATGGTGCGCGCATCGGGCGTGTTGACGGCGGCACACTGGTTGATGGGCACCATGGCACCGTAGTTGTCAACGCGGATGTTGTCGAGCAGACGGATGTTGGCTTTGCCTGCGCGGATGTGTGAGAGTGCATCTTCAAGATACATCACGGCCTCTTCCATACGCTCCTCGGCGGCGGAGAGGATTTCTTTCATGTCGGGCATACTATGTTTAGTTTAATGTTTAAGGTTTAATGTTTAAGGATGGGTTTAATGTTTAAAGATGAGGACAAAGATAGGGACTTTGGTTGATATAACAAGCCGTTTCGTAGAAAAAACGCAGAAAAAACATAAAAACTTCCAACTTTCAACGACCAAGTATCAACTTTTCCATATATTTGCACCGAAAATGGACGCTTTTCGTCATGGCAAGCATTGATACGAACATACAATCGTGGCTGGCACAGCTGGATCCTATCTCGTTGGACGAGATGGGGAGTATTAAGTTGATGAACCGCACAGACACTAAGTTCGTGACGAATAAGCGTAAGCTGGCCCGTCTGCTGGAGCTGGCGCAAGGCAAATATTATGCGCAGCAGATTGATGGCGCCCGCATCGCCAACTATCGTACGGTTTATTGGGACACACCTGAGCATCGTTTCTTCCTGGAGCATCATAACAAGCGTGCGCCGAGGCAGAAGATACGCGTCCGCACGTATGTAGATAGTGACCTCACGTTCCTGGAGGTGAAGACGAAGAACAACCACGGTCGCACAAAGAAGAAACGTATCACGGTGCCCGACCACGAGCGTGCGGACATCGTGGCTGCTGGCGGCAGCGATTTCACGCGTGGCCTCACGGGCGTGACCTTCGAGGACATCGACCCTACGGTGCAGAACCGTTTCCAGCGCATCACATTAGTGAACAAGGGCAAGACGGAGCGCCTAACCATCGATTTCAACGTACAATTCCATAACTACGAGACCGCGCACGATGCGGGCACGGGCGACTTGGTCATCATCGAGCTGAAGCGCGATGGAAACGTCTATTCTCCGGTGTTGGAGATCCTGCGCCGGTTGCGTATCAAACCCTCGGGCTTCTCGAAATACTGTATCGGCAGCGTGCTCACCAACGAAGGGTTGAAGAGCAATCTCTTCAAGCCGAAGATTATCAGGATTCGCAAACTCGTGGGTGCCCAATAAGAAGGAATCGTTTACACAAACTAACATATCATTATGACAGAAACCATTCAACAACTGAACTATGATGTGGCCCAGTTAATCGGTGTCACGCTGTTCGACCCTCAGCATTTCATCTCGCTGGTCATTCGTTTTGTCATCAACCTGGTCGTCGTGAGCGTCATCGCGCGCTACTTCTATTTCCCGCGTAGCCACCGCCGCGACTACATGTTCATCTTCATCCTGATGGCGATGAGCATCTTCCTGTTGGTGAACCTGATGGAGGGCGACTCCATGAACATCGGTGCCGCGATGGGCTTGTTTGCCATCTTCGGTATCATGCGTTTCCGCACGGAGGCGGTGCCCATCCGTGAGATGACCTATCTGTTCATGCTCATCGCCCTCAGCGTTGTGAATGCCTTGGCGCACGCCGACTACCACCCGAAGGCCGACTACTGGGATGGCGTAGGTCTGGTGACCATTCTCTTCGTGAACATCGTATTCGTGTGCATGGCATGGTTCTTCGAGAGCACGAAGGTGATGAGCGAGGAGTGCTCGCGTATCATCCTGTATGACAATGTCAATCTGGTGGCTCCCGAAAAGCGCGAGGAACTGAAGGCTGACCTCGAGAAGCGCACGGGGCTGAAGATCAAACGCATCGAGATAGGTCTGCTGGACTACCTCAAGGACAGCGCCCTCATCCGCATCTTCTATGATAATCCCGAAGAGGTGGGCAACAGTATCGCCCGCTTCGGCAGAATGCCGAAGGAGATCTAAGGACTCTCCCCCGACCCCTCCCTAAACAGTGAGGGGAGTGAATAGCTTTGAGAATAAGGAGAAAACTTGAAACCTGAAACTTGAAACTTGAAAAGTAATATGCAAAGCGTACTTCGCCTCTCCTTTGGAGCCTGCCTGTGGGTAGTCTTCTTATTCATGCCCATCTCCTTGCACGCGCAGGATGAGGTGGATTATGTGAGCGACAATGACGGCGCTCGCACGACGGGGGCTGTGTGGTCAGAGGTGGGCTTTACGAAAGTGCTGCCCTACGACCTCAGCCTCGGCCTCGACGCAGGCTTCCGTACCGATGACTGGTTCAACGAGGCGAGCCGTGCGGACATAGGCCTGGGCCTCAGTTGGAAACCCAATAAACACTGGAAGGTGAGCGTGGGGTACACGTTCATCATGAAGCATTATCGCAGCGAGACGGAGCGCAAGACGGTGCAGGAGAATGGCGAGAAGTACAAGTACTCGATTCTCGATGCCGCAGGGGCTGAGGTTTCAGAGATGGATCCGGAGCCCACGAGCCTGAATGGTTTCCCGGTCTATACGACGGATGGACAACCCTTTGACGGCACAAATGCCCTCATCACCGATGACGGAGAGTATTATTGGTACAAGGGCTATAACTATAGTGAGAAGACAAAGAACTATGTGCGCGTTTCGGATGCTTACTGGCGTCCTAAACATCGTCTGTCGGTGGATGCTACCTATACCACCAACCGTTTCTGGAGCGGTTTCCGCGTGAGTGTGCGTGGCCGCTACCAAGTGACGTTTGTCCCGGAGAAGGAGGTGAACCGCACCCGCACGAAGACCACGGACAAGACCACCTGGCGCTATCGCAGTCCCTACTATGACTACAACGATGACGGCGATATGATTATTGACGGCTATGGGCAGACCCCCGAGCATTGGACGCGCGAGAACCATACGCATGACAACCCCGAGTATGAGCAGACGACCGAGGTAGAACCCTCCACCAAGGCGAAGAAGAGCAAGACGCTCCATACGCTCCGTTCACGCCTCACGATAGAATACGACCGAAAAGGGTGGGATTGGACACCTTATATATATGTAGAGGCTTTCAACGACCTCGCGAGTCGCATGAATCTCGATAAAATCCGTGCTTCCATCGGCGTGGAGTATGCGGTAGCCAAGAACCATAAGCTGGGCATCGGGTACATCTTCAACCATGAGGACGACGATGACGGCAATGAGAACATCCACGCCATCAACGTTGGCTATAAATTCAAATTCTAATGATGAAACGTATCATTTTCACCTTATCTTTGTTGGTCGGTGCCTTGGCGGTACAGGCCGACGACTTCAATTATCTGACACTCACACAGAATGACGACACGGCAGTAGGTACCGTGTTGCGCAAGACACGTCGCATCACCTTTGACGGCGATGCCATCGTGGTGACGACCACCGACGGCAACGTGAAGCTGCCGCTGACGGCGCTTCGTCAGATCTCATTCACCGAAGATGCCCCTGTGGCTGTGCGCTCTGTAAGCGGCACGTGGGCGCCGCAGCGCATTGTCATCTACAGCGCCAGTGGCATGATCGTGCGTCAGATTGACAGCACCGATGCGCGCCAGGAGGTGGTGAATAGGTATCTGAACGCGCTGCCTGCGGGCATTTATATTATTAAGGAGGGCACACAAACACGTAAAATGCTGAAACGATGAAAAAGATAGTTCTTACCATAGCCTTGATGGCAGCCATCGCGAATGTCGCACAGGCCCAATGGTTGCGTGTGTGGCAGGGCGAGGAGACCACGCGTTATTCGATGTCCGAGTATCCCACCATCCCCTATGATGGTGCGGGCTCTACGCTGACCTTTGGCGAGGACAGCTACTCCACGGCAGAGATAGATTCCATCACCATCATCAATCCGGTGACCATCAGTTGGACCAACGATGGTGCCACTGTAGATATTCCCGAAGGCGTAGAGGGCGTTTCGGCCACCATCGATGGCGGCAATGTCATCATCAACAATGTCAATACCTGGAGCGAGCAGGAATTCATCCTGCAGGGTTCTTCCTCGGCGGGCTCCCTGGTGTATAGAGGTGCCTTTAAGACCAAGTTCCACCTGAATGGCGTCCACCTCACCAGCGTAGATAGCGCAGCCATCGATATCGAATGTGGCAAGCGCATTGATCTGATTCTGGAGGCTGGTACAGAAAACTCCTTTGCCGATCCATCAACGCGCGCGAACGTAACGGATGATGAGACGACCAATGGCGAGAAGGCTGCGTTCTATTGCAAGGGTCACATGGAGATCAGCGGTGATGGCTCGCTCACGATAACGGGCAACTACAAACATGCGCTGGTTACCAAGGAGTATCTGTTCCTGAAGAGAACCGTGGGAAACATCACCATCGCGAAATCAGTGGCCGACGGCATCCATTGCGGCGAGTACTTCAAGATGAACGGTGGCGCGCTGGTGCTGAAGAACATCGGTGGCGACGGCATTCAGGTGGAAACGAAGGACAAAGACAAGACTGAAGAGGAGCTGAACGGTCAGTTCATCATGAATGGTGGCAGCATCAACCTGACCATGTCGGCCCCGAGCACGAAGGGTATTCGCCTCGACGACGATGCCTATACGGAGCTCGTGGATGGAAAGATGGTAGAGCATGCGGCGACCGTCGTTCCTGAGATGTATATCAACGATGGCACGATTACGGTGAACCTGACGACCAAAGCCCTCGGTGCGAAGGCGATTGCCAGCGATGGTAACTTTACCATTGGCACCAGCGAAACATCGCCCACCATCAACATTGACCTCTATGCTGACTGGGATACCAATGAGGAGCGTGCTACGGGCTTGAAGGCGACCAAGACATTGCTGATTGCCGGAGGTAATACCGCTGTGAATGCCATCGGTGACAATTCACGTGGTGTGCGTGCCTATAAGCTTCGTGCTACCGGCGGTAGCCTTACGGTCACGAACACGGGCGAAGACAGTCAAGGTATCAAGCTGGATAATATTTATATCACCGAAGGAGGTACGGTAAAAGGTAAATTCAAGTATAAGTAACCAGCTTAACGCAACAATCTTTGACGGCCTGCGTCGATGCGCAGGAAGATGAACAGCAGTAGGGTGAAGCCCCACAGCGAGCTGCCGCCGTAGCTAAAGAACGGAAGGGGGATGCCGATGACGGGCATCAGTCCCAGCACCATGCCGATGTTGATGACGAGGTGGAACAGGAAGATGGAGAAGACGCAGTAGCCATAGACGCGTCCGAAGGTATAGGGCTGCCGTTCGGCCACGTGTAGCAAGCGTAGCAACAGGGCGAGGAACAGGAGCAGCACAGCAGCAGAACCCAGGAATCCCTGTTCTTCGCCCACGGTGCAGAAGATGAAGTCCGTCTCCTGCTCGGGGACGTATTTCAGCTTCGTCTGCGTGCCATTGAGGAAGCCTTTACCCTCCAGGCCGCCGGAGCCGATGGCAATCTTAGCCTGGATGACATTATAGCCTACGCCGCTGGGGTCGTCGCGCAAGCCCAGAAGGACATAGACGCGGTTCTTCTGGTGGTCGGCGAGGTGCTCCACCAGCGTGCTGGCAGAGAGATGGATGATGAAGGCACCGATGGCGAAGAGGGCGATATAGAGGCGGCGGCGCTGCCGGATGCTCTGCACGCTGCCCGTAGCGCTACCCTTGCTGATGGCTTCGCGGATGGTGGAAGTTCGGCAGTAGATGAAATGAAGGGTAACGACAAAGCACAGGATCATGATGGTGACCAGCACGTCGCCCAATGTCAGGAGGCCGCCCAGCGCAGGTGTCTCGGAGAAGCGCAGGCCCACGACGACGATGGCCACTGCGGACAGCCCCAGGAACAGGATGAATCCTGGGAGCCCTTCGCGGTAGAGCATCAGGCACAGGCTGATATAGACGAGGGCGGAGCCCGTCTCTTTCTGCATGACAATCAGCGCCATGGGCAACAGCATCAGGAGGACGCTGATGGTCATATTCTTCCAGGAGCCCTTCAGCTTGAAACCATATGTTCCCATGAATTTCGCCAGCGCCAGTGCTGTGGCGAACTTGGCGAACTCCGCGGGCTGGAGGCTGAAGGAGCCGAACTTAATCCACGATAAGGATCCTTTGATGTCGTGAGCCAGGAAGGGCGTGGCCAACAAGAGTAACATCATGGCCGCATAGAGCACGTAGGCGAAGGTGTCGAAGATGCGGTCGTCGGTCATCAGGATGAGGGCACCCAACAGCATCGACGACCCAATCCATACCAGCTGCATGCCGGTACGTGTGTCGAAGCTGGCCAACGACAGGAAATCGCGTGGCTCGCCATACTCATAGCACGCACCGCAAATGCTCATCCATCCCATCGCCAGGAGGGCGATGTATATGAAAATCGTGAGCCAGTCAATGCTCGCGAAGACACTTTTTCCTTTATCTGACGTAGTCGCCATAGTTGATTACTCTGTTTGCATACATCTCTGCTTTCGCCTCGCTGGCTTCGGAGAGGTGTCCATTGATATATTGTTCCATCATCAGGGCACCAAAGGGTACGCCATAGGTGGCACCCCAGCCACCGTTCTCGACATAGACGGCAATGGCTATCTTTGGATTCTCGCGTGGCGCAAAACCCATGAAGACAGAGTGGTCGTGGCCGCGGTTCTGGGCCGTACCCGTCTTGCCGCAGGTGATGTAGTTGCTGGTGTGGGCCGCGCGACAGGTGCCGCCCTCCACGGCGCGCTGCATGCCGTTGACGATGGTCTCGTAGTGGTGTGGTGACACCTTGGTGTGGCGCTGCTGCGTGTAGATCGGGTCGAGTTCCTCGTCCTGGATCTCCTTCACGATATGTGGCGTGATGAACCAGCCGCGGTTGGCAATGGTGGCCCCGAGGTTGGCAATCTGCAGGGGCGTGAGTGTCACCTCGCCCTGTCCGATGGAGATGGAGATGACGGTGAGCCCAGTCCAGGAGCCTTTATACGCTTTGTCATAGAACTCGGCATTGGGAATCATACCTCGCTTCTCACCGGGGAGATCCACGCCTAACTTATAACCGAAGCCCATACTCACCATGTAGTCCTTCCAGGTGGTCATCGCCTCTTGCACCGTCGCGTACTTCGTGCGATTGGAGAACATATTCAGGAGGCCCCAGCAGAAATAACCGTTACAGGAGGTGGCGATGGCAGGCACGAGGGGCAGCGGGGAGCCGTGGCCGTGACAGCCTACGGTGAGACCTTTGTAATGGAAACCATGCGAACAGGGATAGGCCGTCTCGGGAGTGATGATGCCTTCCTCAAGGAACGTCAGCGCCTGCGATGTCTTGAAGGTGGAGCCCGGAGGGTAGGTGCCGCCGATGGCGCGATTGATGAGCGGTTTCATGGGATCCATCGACAGCTCTTTATGACGTTTCCCGCGTTGGCGACCCACCATCGTGCGAGGATCGTAGGTGGGAGAGGTGACCATGCAGAGGATTTCGCCCGTAGCGGGTTCGATGGCTACGATACTGCCTAACTTCCCTTGCATCAGCCGTTCGCCTAATTTCTGGAGCTCGATGTCGATGCTGAGCGTGAGGTTCTTGCCAGGCACGGGCTGCACGTCGAAGCGGCCGTCCTGATAGCGTCCTTTGATGCGGCCGTGGACATCGCGCAATAGGATCTCCGACCCCTTGATGCCGCGTAGCTGTTTCTCGTAGCTGCGCTCGATGCCCTGTGTGCCGATGTAGTCGCCCGAGCGATAGTAGTTGTCTGCCTCGATGTCCGCAGGGCCAACCTCGCCGACATCGCCTAAGATGTGGGCTGCGTTGGGGTAGGCGTATTGTCGGATGCTGCGTTTCTGGATGTAGAAGCCTGGGAAGCGGAAGAGCTTTTCCTGGAAGTTGCTGAATTCGGCAACGGACAGCTGACTCATGAAGAGCTGCTGGGTGAAGCGCGAATAGCCTGGATTGCGGTTGCGGTCCTTGATCTCCGCCATGCGACGCTGGTACCAGGCGGTGTCGATGCCGAGGCTCTCGCAGAGGTCCAGCGTATCGACGCCCACTTGCTCCTGCATGACAACCATGATATCGTAGGCCGGTTGGTTATACACGAGGAGCTTGCCGTTGCGGTCGGTGATGGCGCCGCGGGCGGGGAACTGAATGCGGCGCATGAAGGCATTCGAGTCGGCACGAGCCTTATAGTCGTCGGAGGTGAGCTGGAGGAAGAAGAGGCGTAGGATATAGATGGCGACGATCAGCACCGCCGCAGCACCCAGTACATACTTGCGCCGAGAAAGACTATAATCGTCGTTAGTCATGATGCTTCTTGCTGAATCCCTGGAAGATGAGGCAAAGGATGAATGTCAGCAACCAACTGGACAGGAACGAGATGACCAAATCGGTGAAATGGTGGAAACTGAAGGCCAGGACGATGAAATACACCAGTGAGAACAGGAGCGTGAGGAGGCCGGCGTAATGGACGTAAGACCAGAACCCCATCGTGGCGTAGCCGGGACGCATGTCCTCCACGGCATCTTTGGGAGCCATCATGGTGAGCAGCACAGGCTGTATGAAGGCCGTGAGTGTGAGAGCGAAGGCGCCGACACCGGGAGTGGACATGGTGATGTCAGCCAGCAAACCGCATGCGAATCCCCATAGCAGTGCTTCCCAACGCTCCGTGCCCATCGGTAGCAAGAGCACCATATAGACATAGGGTAGTGGTGTGACATAGCCGAAGAGATGGATGTGATTGAACACCAACATCTGGGCGGCCACGAGGACTACCATCCATAGGAAACGTTGTAGGAATGTGAGTAGCATTAGAGTTGGGAGAGTGAATCGGCTTTCTGTTCGAGGGTGTGGATTTCGCTTTGGAAGCGTTGTTGTACGATGCAGACATCCTGCAGGCGTGAGAAGTCGGTGCCCAAGTGCACTTGGAGTTTGTAGCTGAGGCCGTCGTCGCTGTTCTCGATTTTCGAGACCTTGCCCACGAAGATACCCGGTGGAAAGACGGAACTGAAGCCGCTTGTTTCCACGATGTCACCCACTTTGAAGCGCGCGTGGCGTGGGATGTCATCGAGGATAGCGTAGAGGGGACTGCCTCCTTCCCATTTCAGATACCCGAAATATTGTGTGTCGCGCAGACGACAGCTGATGCGTGAACGGCTGTTGAGCAACGGCTGCACAATGGAGAAATGCTGCGAGGTCATGTAAATG
>Ga0310691_10002634_pt1 | contig 23209 bp, 21 predicted proteins | sample 176DNAGHGlowgp2_FD_203887 | JGI IMG/M metagenome (GOLD analysis project Ga0310691, IMG submission 203887) | Sheep rumen microbial communities from Palmerston North, Manawatu-Wanganui, New Zealand - 1766 DNA GHGlow gp2 (v2) (version 2) | ecosystem: Host-associated > Mammals > Digestive system >...
AACAATTAAAACAATGACCCTATAAGCCCTCTACGCGCCAGCTGCTCCCCTCCCTAACGGGAGGGGTTGGGGGTGGGTCTTATATTATGAAAACAATTTGCTTATATTTCGAGATTCACCAGAATGTGCATCTCAAGCGCTATCGCTTCTTCGAGATTGGTAAGGATCACTACTATTTCGACGATTACGAAAACGAGCGTGGCATCACCGACACCGCCGAGCGTTCCTACATTCCCGCCCTCAAGACCTTCCTGGAGATGGCCAAGATGTACGGCAAAGCCTTCAAAGTGGCGTTCTCCATCAGCGGCTGCGCCATCGAACTGCTGGAGCAGTATGCCCCCGAGGTCATCGAGCTGCTGCAGGAACTCAACGAAACCGGCTGCGTGGAATTCCTGGCCGAACCCTACAGCCACGGCCTCAGCTCACTGGCCAACGAGAACGTGTTCCGCGATGAGGTAGCCCGTCAGGCCAAGAAGATGAAGGAGCTCTTCGGCAAGAAGCCCACCGTGCTGCGCAACAGCTCGCTCATCTATAGCGACGACATCGGCGGCCTCGTTGCCGACATGGGTTATAAGGGTATGATTGCCGAGGGTGCCAAGCACGTGCTCGGTTGGAAGTCACCTCATTTCCTGTACCACTGCAACCAGAATCCCAACCTGAAGCTGTTGCTGCGCGACTACAAGCTCAGCGATGACATCAGCCTGCGCTTCAACGACAGCTCATGGAACGAATACCCCCTCTTCGCTGACACCTATATCGACTGGATTTCCCAGCTCCCCGAAGAGGAGAAGGTCATCAACATCTTCATGGAGCTCTGCGCTCTCGGCATCTACCAGCCGCTGAGCAGCAACATCTTGGAGTTCATCAAGGCCCTGCCCGCAGTGGCCAAGGATCGCGGCATCACCTTCGCTACTCCCAGCGAGATCATCGCCAAGAGCAAGAGCGTGGCTCAGCTGGATGTTCCCTACCCCATGTCCTGGAACGACGAGGAGCGCGACACCAGCTGCTGGCTCGGTAATGTCATGCAACGCGAAGCCTTCCAGAAGCTCTACAGCGTCGCCGAGCGCGTGCTCATCTGCAAGGACCGTCGCATCACGCAAGACTGGGACCGCATCCAAGCCTCCAACAACTTCCGCTTCATGACCACTAAGAATATGGGTACAGGCTTCTATCGCGGCATCTACGACAGTCCCTACGACGCTTTCACCAATTACATGAACATCCTGGGCGACTTCATCAACCGCGTCAATGCCCTCTATCCGCTCGACATTGAGAACGACGAGCTCAACGCGCTGCTGACAACCATCCGCAACCAGGCCGACGAAATCAATGTCAAGGACGCTGAGATCAACCGCCTGCAAGCTCGTCTGTCCAAGTTCGAGCCCGTTGTCAAGGAGGAAAAGAAGGCTCCTGCCAAGAAAGCAGCTCCCGCCAAGAAGGCCGCGCCTGCGAAGAAGGCAGAACCTGCAAAGAAAGCTGAGCCCAAGGCAGCTCCTGCGAAGAAGGAGGAAGCACCCAAGGATGAGGTGAAGGCTCCTGCCAAGAAAGAGCCCGCCAAGAAGCCCGCTGCTAAGAAATAAATAACTGGCATACAAGCAATAAGCCATCCCGTTCTGGGATGGCTTATTTTTATGATGTCAGCCTTTATCTGGTGTACATGCTATAAATCACCTGCATGGACTGCACCTTCGTGCCTCCCACGAGGCGCGCGCTGCACAGCGAGAAATCGTGCTGCACACTCGTCACCACATTGGACGAGTTCGTCGATGTCACCACAGGCACCAGCCATACGTAGTTCCAGTACGGATTGGCGGCGTTATACTGCTCCGACGTCAACCCCTCGCTTTCCATCGCCGCCTTCTTGGAACGATAGAGATGGGACACCAGCGTATTGATGTTCGTGAAGGTGTAAGTGTTGGCTCCCGAATCGAAATTCGACACGAAAGACACTTTTCCATCCGCCACCTGACGCTCCGCGAAGAAGGTATCGTAGGCCGTGCGGCGCACTAAGAGCAGCGTGGAGGGCGTGTCAAAGGCGACACTGGTAGCGCCATCGTTCAAGCGCGTCATCACGATACGCGCACGGCTGATGCTGTCGTTGTCATGACCCTCGTAGATCTCATCCACCGGCAGAATCAGTTCCGTAGCGATACCGGCGGGCGACGTCACATAGGTGAACGCCTCCAGCGGATTGCCCTGGGCATCGTTGGTCGTAGCCAGCAGCTCATCGAGACCCTTGTTCTCGATGCGCGTGCTCTGGATGACCTCCTGCGTTGCCGAGAAGCGCACTACGCCATCGACCTCTGCGCCATCGTCATCCAAGTAGCGGAAGCGCACATTGATGACACACACGTCAATGGTCAGCATCGCCCCGCTACCGTTCTTCAAGTGGAAATAGTAGCCCGGCAACACATTATGGATAAATTGGTAGGAGTCCTTGAAATATTCAGGATGGTCCACCATCGCCTGCAGGATGGACTGGCCGTCCTCCGTGGGCATCGTGAACTTGATGTTCTTGTAATACCCTTCGCTGGAGCGCTCCTCGTCGCTCACCGTCTGGTCTTCAGCCGTGAAGGCCTTCTCAACAACGGGTGTGGGGCGCAGTGGGTTCACAAATTCCATGAGATCCTGATCGGTGTAGTATGTCTTCGCCTCGCTCAGCACATTGTTCTTGTCCAACTCATAGACCTCCATCTTCAGGGGGCTGTTGCCGTCGCCCTTATAGGAGTTGATATACAAGCGCAGCTCCATACCGTCGCACACCACCTTCCCGTTGTTATCTTTCACGAGTCTGTCTGTGCTGGGCAGCGTGTAGTCCTCGCTCGTGTGGAACTGTGCCAGGAAGTCCGCAGAGACATCGATGTCCGAAGCGCTGTCGTTCACACGACCGAAATAGCTCTTGCTGCTGGTCGCCGACACGGCACCGAGCTTCACGGAGCGCGTAGTAAAATCAAATTTCTTGGTGGAAGAGACCATGATATCGGAATCCGCAGGGATGCCTATCGTGTCTGTATCATCAGCACAGCCCGTGAAGAGCACTAACGCGCATAATGCTATGCCGGCAAATCGTAGTTTCATAGAGATGGTAATAAAATCAATGGATGTTGACGCAGTGTTACATGTCCGGATCCTCAATAGGCGTCTTACCCTCGCTCCAAATGCTGTCGAAGAAGTCAACCACCTGCGTGGAGGCATCGGGACTCTTCACATCTACAGGCCCGAAGATCGGCAGGCCGAGTTCCTTGGCATAGTCCACGAGTTCCTGGTTGATGCAGGACTCTGTCAGCAGCATACCGTTGCTGTTGCGCAATGCCAGCTTGTAGAGGTCCATCATCGTGGCGTCCTCGGGGAAGCCCTCCAGGTCGCTGTCCGAGAGCCCCTTGAACTTCAGGTTCGCACGGAACTGCTGCGTTAGTGGCAACTTCAGGTCATCACCAGCGGGTGTGAAGATGATGCGGCTGTCGCGGTACGACGGTTCCTCGCGGTACGATGTCTTGATATACAAAGGTGCCACAGCCGAGATCCACCCCTGACAGTGAATGATGTCCGGCACCCAACGCAGCTTCTTCACCGTCTCCAGCACGCCACGGGCGTAGAAGATCGCACGCTCGCCATTGTCCGCATACTCGTTGCCCTCTTCATCGCAGGCCTCCAGGCGCTTCATGAAATAGTCATCATTATCTATGAAATACACCTGCATGCGCGCTGAGGGGATGGAGGCCACCTTAATGATGAGCAGATGGTCCGTCTCGTCGATGATCAAGTTCATTCCCGACAAGCGTATCACCTCGTGCAGCTGGCTGCGGCGTTCATTGATGCCGCCCCATTTGGGCATGAAGGTGCGAATCTCACGTCCCTTCTCCTGAACGAACTGAGGCATCTTACGACCCAACAACGACACGTCCGTATCGGGCAGATACGGGGTGATTTCCTGTGTGATGAATAATACTCTTTTGGACTTCATATGGCGCGTCATTATAACTTTCCGAGTGCAAAGATATATAAAAAAATCGGGTTATTTGCAATTATTAGCGCAAGAAAGTATGTGAAAAGGGCATTTTTTGCATTTTATTTGCGTTTTTGCTTCTTCATTTGGCATTTTATGTGTTATTTTGCACCCTGAAATGAAGATTATACATCACATCCAAGAACTCAAGGCCGAAATGTCCGCAGCACGAGCTGCTGGCAAAAGCATTGGCCTCGTGCCGACGATGGGTGCCCTCCACGAGGGCCACGCCTCGCTCGTGCGTCGATCGGTAGCTGAAAACGACGTAACCGTCGTCAGCATCTTTCTCAATCCCACACAGTTCAATGACCCTCGCGACCTGGAGCGCTACCCTCGCACCCTCGATGCCGACTGCGCATTGCTGGAGGCCTGCAAGGCACAGATCGCCTTCGCGCCCAGCGTGGCCGAAGTTTACCCTGAGCCCGACACGCGCCACTTCTCCTACCCGCCCACTGACAGCGTGATGGAAGGTGCCATGCGCCCGGGACACTTCAATGGTGTCTGCCAGATTGTCTCCAAGCTGTTCAGCTTCGTGGAGCCCGACCGCGCCTACTTCGGCGAGAAGGACTTCCAGCAGATTGCTGTCATCCGCCGTATGGTGGCCGACCTGGGCTTCCAGCTGCAGATCGTCCCCTGCCCCGTTGTGCGCGAAGACAGCGGCCTCGCCCTCTCCAGCCGCAACAGCCTTCTCAGCCCAGAGGAGCGCGCCATCGCCCCTCAGATCTACGCTGCTCTCAAGGCCAGCTGCGCGTTCGCTCGTTCACACAGCGTCCAGCTCACGCGTGAATATGTGGAAGCGCGCGTAAATGCCGTCCCCGGTCTGCGCGTAGAGTACTACTCCATCGTAGATGCCGCGACACTCGCCGACGTCAACGACTGGAGCGAGGCCCCGGAGGTCGTGGGTTGCATCACCGTCTATTGCGGCAGCAAGCCCATCCGCCTGATTGACCATATACACTATTAGTTGAAAGTTTAAAGTTTAAGGTTTAAAGTTTAAGGTTTAAGGTTTGAGGTTTAAAGTTTAAAGCTATGGTCATAGAAGTCATCAAGAGCAAGATACACTGCGCCACCGTCACGGAGGCCAACCTTCACTACATGGGCAGCATCACCATCGACGAGGCCCTGATGGAAGCCGCTGGCCTCATCGCCGGCGAGCGCGTCTATATCGTGAACAACATGAACGGCGAGCGCTTCGACACCTATATTATTAAGGGCCCTCGAGGCAGCGGCTGTATCTGCCTCAACGGCGCCGCAGCGCGTAAGGTGCAGGTGGGCGACATCGTCATCATCATGTCCTACGCCCAGATGGACTTCGAGGAAGCCAAGACCTTCACGCCCAAGATCATCTTCCCCGACGAACACAACCGAGTGTAATAAACGAAAGAAGCCGCCCCATTTGGAGCGGCTTCACTTTTCTCTGTTTCCCTTTACTTGTTGGGATCTTCGCAGAGCTCTGTGAGGATGCCCACGGTGCTCTTCGGGTGCAGGAAAGCAATCTGCAGGCCGTCAGCGCCCTTGCGGGGAGCCTTGTCAATCAGGCGGATGCCCTTGCCGTCGCATTCTGCGAGAGCCTCAGCCACACCGTCCTCGATGCAGAAAGCCACGTGGTGAATGCCGCGACCGCCGTTGTCGAGGAACTTCTGCACGGTGCTCTCGGGGCATGTGGGCTCCAGCAGTTCCAGCTTCACCTCGCCCACCTTCATGAAGGCAGTCTTCACCTTCTGGTCCTCAACGACCTCGGTCTTGTAGCACTTCAGACCCAGTACATTCTCGAAATAAGGCAGCACTTCGTCGATGCTCTGCACGGCGATGCCCAGATGTTCAATCTTAGAGATTTTCATGATGTTTTGAAAGTTAAATTTATGAATGATAAAATGTGATGAAACTTCTTAGTTGGAGCATTCGCTATGCCTCCTCGCCGTACAACTTGGCTTTGAGTTCCTTGATGCGTTCGTCGCTGATGTAGTCGTCGTAGTCCATGAGCTTGTCAATGATGCCGTTGGGCGTCAGCTCGATGATGCGGTTGGCGACGGTCTGGATGAACTCGTGGTCGTGCGAGGCGAAGATGATGTTGCCCTTGTAGAGCTTCAGGTTGTTGTTGAAGGCCTGGATGCTCTCCAGGTCGAGGTGGTTCGTGGGGGTGTCCAGGATGAGGCAGTTGGCGTTCTTCAGCTGCATACGCGCAATCATGCATCGCATGCGCTCGCCACCCGAGAGGACATTGACCTTCTTCAGCACCTCCTCGCCGGAGAAAAGCATGCGGCCCAGATAGCCTTTCATGAACACCTCGTTGCCCTCGCCGTACTGCATCAGCCAGTCCACGAGGTTCTTGTCGCTCTTGAAGAACTCCGTGTTGTCCAGCGGCAGGTAGGCGGTGGTGATCGTCAGGCCCCATTTATAAGTGCCCTTGTCGGCCTGGCGGTTGCCGTTGATGATCTCGAAGAGGGCAGTCATCGCACGCGGGTCGTGGCTCAGGAACACCGTCTTCTGCCCCTTCTCGATGTTGAAGGTGACGTTGTCGAAGAGCACGGTGCCGTCCTCGGCCGTAGCCTTCAGATCCTCCACTTCGAGGATCTGGTTGCCCGGCTCGCGGTCCATCGTGAAGATGATACCCGGGTATTTACGCGTAGAGGGCTGGATTTCATCCACATTGAGCTTCTCCAGCATCTTCTTGCGCGAGGTCGTCTGCTTCGACTTGGCCACATTGGCGCTGAAGCGGCGGATGAATTCCTCCAGCTCCTTGCGCTTCTCCTCGGCCTTCGCCTTCTGGTTCTGCGCCTGACGCAGCGCCAGCTGGCTGGACTCATACCAGAACGAGTAGTTACCCGCGAACATCGTCACCTTGCCGAAGTCGATATCTACCGTGTGCGTGCAGACCGCGTCGAGGAAGTGACGGTCGTGGGAGACCACCAGCACCGTGTGCTCGAACTCCGACAGATACTGCTCCAACCACTGCACGGTGTCGAGGTCCAGGTCGTTGGTGGGCTCATCGAGCAGCAGGTTGTCGGGCTCGCCGAACAGCGCCTTGGCCAGCATCACGCGCACCTTCTCCTTACCCGAGAGCTCGCCCATCAGCATCTGGTGCTTCTTCTCCTTGATGCCGAGGCCGCTGAGCAGTGCGCCCGCATCGCTCTCAGCCGTGTAGCCGCCCATCTCGGCGAACTTCTCCTCCAGCTCAGCCACGCGTATGCCGTCCTCGTCGCTGAAGTCAGCCTTGGAGTAGAGGGCATCGCGCTCGTGCATGATGTCCCACAACACGGTGTGGCCCATCAGCACGGTGTTCAGCACCGTCTCGCCGTCGTACTGGAAGTGGTCCTGCGACAGCACGCTCAGGCGCTCGCCCGGTCCCATCTCGATGGTACCCTTGTTCGGCTCCAGCTCGCCGCTGATAGCCTTCAGCAGCGTGGATTTGCCGGCACCGTTGGCACCGATGACGCCATAGATGTTGCCGTTGGTGAATTTCATATTCACGTCCTTGTACAGAACGCGTTTACCGAATTGAATGGCCAGATTGGAAACAGTGATCATATTGTAATTGGACTATTTGACAATTTACGATTTGACGATTTACGTTTTGCGCCTGCAAAGGTACAACAAAATCTTGATACAACCACTCTCCCACCCCTGTAAAATCTCTAAACCGTCGTATTTAGGCAAATAATCACCTACTCGTTCCGCTGGTTAATCAGATTCACCACCACCTTCACCATCACGTGTAATAAATGCACGTTATTATCGTCACGCTCCAACTCGCCCTCCTTGAAGGCATTCAGAACGTGATATCAACCCTTAAGGCTTTTTCCCATAACCCTTAAGCCTTTCGCCCGAAACCCTTAAGGCTTTTGACCCGAAGGCCACGCTCTTCTCGTTGTTCCATCGTGACCGAACAACGAACGCACCGCGGTCTTCCAACTGGACCACCATGGTGGGACACTCAACACACCGCGGTCTTCCAACGTGTCCCACGCGTGGGACTCGCAATAAGGACGCGTCCCTCGGGCCGTTACGACGCGTCGTGATGGCCGTTGCAACGCGTCCTTCAAAAAAAGTTTCGCTGAAAACCCTATGAGCCCTACGCAACCTGCCGTCCATCCGTCATAGTCCTGCAAGTCGCCGATGCCGATTCACCTACCCTCGTGCGTAGGGCTCATAGGGTTTTCCGCAAAAATAATTTTGTCACTACACAAAAGACACTAGTAGTCCCTCGCCTGACCCTCTATAGTCCCCACGCGCAGACACTGTAGAGGGTGCGCATAGACACAATAGAGGGTAGCTAAACCTTGTGGCAATCGGTTTTCTTATTCGCTATTCTTACACCTTGATTACCTTCACCTCCTTCGAGAACACGCGATGGAAGATAAGGGTCTGCTCCACCAACCAATCAAGTTTGATGAGTTTCATAGTGTTATCTGTTTATTTAGCACCCTTTCTTCTGTTACATTCCCTACACAACATCTGGCAGTTCTCAACCACCGTGCGGCCGCCATCGCGCCAAGGGGTGATGTGGTCGCCCTCCATGAACTCAAAGTCGAATTCCTTACCGCAGATGGGGCAAACATGATTCTGTCGCTCCCAAACCGCCACCTTGATGTCTTCGGGGAAGGCGCGTAGGTCAAGGAAGTGCTCGTCGCCCGTCAACACATAAGGAATAATGCCCGACTGCTTCTGAATCTCGCTGTCGCGCATCAGCGCAGAGATGCGTTGCCCAAGGGTTGCCGTGTCCAGCGTCTCAGAGCCGTACTTGTCATACAGCCACGCCCAATCCAAGCCCTTCATGATCTTCTTGAACTTCTTCATGTCGAAGTTCGTGATGGCCCAGTTCAGCACCGTCTGGAAGTACGACCACAGGTTGTTGGCGTTCGGGTCGTGCTGGTGAGCGGCCATATAGCCCACGATGGTTTGACGATGTCCACCGCGTGTCTCGTGGTCGGCCATCCACTCCAAAGCCTTGTGCAGGAAGTCCTGACGAATCGGCGTGCCGTTTACCAAATCCTTGCCCAGACGATAGGCACCGCAGTTCGATTTCGAGAAATGCCTCTTGGCATCGCTCACGAATGGCCCTGCATAGATGGCGTTATTGATTTCCTGCTCATTCAGCGGCTTGCCGGCGATGTTGATGGTCTTGAACCATTCCAGCTTCTCGCTGGCCTCACCCTCGCAGACATAGATGGTCAGCGGGTAGTCCAGAATTCGCCTCTGTATGTCCTCGGGCTGGTTGAAAAAGTTCTTGAAGTCGTAGGCGAACTTTCCTGCCACGTATTCGCACAGCGAGAGCGTACGCTGCTGGCCGTCCATCACCTCAAAGGGGCACTCGGCATCAGCACTTCGTTTCACCCAGTACATCACATTCAGCGGGTAGCCGTTCAGTACCGTTGTGATGACCGCCTGCTGTTCCTTTTCATTATAGATAAACTCGCGTTAATACGGCGGTCGGATGTCCAACAGTCCGTCATAACCACGCACGCCTTGCTCATCATTGTTCACATAGCCACGGGTTATCTCGCCCACGGTTACTGATATCTGTTTAATAGTCATCATATCGTTTGAGGGTGTTTGTTGCGGATGAGGATTCGAGAATATTGTCGTTTCCCTTTGATTACGCCACAACCACCTCTATCCTCTGGATGTGGTCGATAATTGACCTTTTTAAGAATTTCAGCAGGAGCGGAAGCCCTTGTATTTCCACTCGCTTGCCAAATTATCTCAAATTGATGGGGATTGTATTTATCAAGGAACGTTATTGGCACACCCATTATTCCTTCGTAATTACATGGGATGTCTTGAGTCCGCCCAACATTGATAGCATCATAATTGTCATATTTGGGGTATTCTTCAGGTGAATACTTGCAGACTAAATCCAATTCCTCTTGGCGCTTGGGAATTTCTAGGTTGGTAAACCAATTTACACCCGAAACACGAATCATATTTTCACGATGATCCCCAGCAGTTGCAATGTCATCATACGGAGATGTAAAATGAGCAGCGGCTCCTTTAAATCCGTATCCTAACCATACTTCATTTCTCTGAAGTAATGGGAAAACCTCTCTATATGTAATGGCGTTTTGATGTCCAATTATCAGGAACTTCTTCCCATACTCCATCAACTGCCCAATATATTCACGGAACAGCGAGAAGGGAGGATTAGTGACCACAATGTCAGCCTCCTTCAGTAGCTCAATACATTCAGGGTCGCGGAAGTCGCCTGTCTTGAGTATGCCCAATACGTTTTTGTCATTCTTCAACAAATACTGCACATCCGAGAGGTCAACAGCCCCGTCGCCATTCAAGTCGCGTACCTCCGTGATCTCCACTTTGTACGCAATCTTCTTGGGCTCGTCCGTGAAGTCGCCGAAGTCCAACATCAACTCATTACCCTGCACGGGCGAACCATTGTAGCACGTACAGATAAGTTTCTTCAAGCCCAACTGGTTAAATCGCAACGCGAAGTACTTGAAGAAGTTACTCTCATAAGGGTCATCGCAGTTGCACAGCACCACCTTATCGCGGAAGTGTGGCCAGTAGTGCTGCAACTCCCGTTCGATGTCCGTCAACTGCGTGTAGAACTCATCTTTCTTTGCCGTCTTCGCGGCGTTAAGGTTCTTGTTTGCCATACGCTATTCATAGACGCGTATTGCTTATCTTCGGAGAAAGTAGGCATGAGCGTAGAGTACAAAAGAAAGCATGAACGATTTCTCATCCACACTTCTCGGCTCTAGCACAGGCCTACTAATCCAGATAAGTCACGTCCATGCCTAACGCACAGACGCTTGCGACTTATTCTTTCGGATTAGATTATCATGAATGTGCTAGATTCAGAAGTATTCCGAATAACAGCAAACGCTTGTTATATTTGTTCCAATAAGATTGATCAGGCCCCTTCGCTAAGGTTGAATCGGCTTCGAAAAGCCTTCTTCATGGCCCTTTCGGCGACAAAGTTACACATTTTTCTTTTACGCACACAAGAAAAGGACGGTTTTTCGCTATTTATCGGCACAGATTTCCCACGCCAGGGCATTCAGCGTATTACACATCGCACGGGTAATGACGAGGCGGTTGTTGCGATGAGGGAAGGGAGAGAGAAGGAGCAGGCGGCCCTCAGCACACGCGCGGAAGCGTTCGCCTGAAGGTTTTTGCAGGGGCTCGAATCCGTTGGAGGCAAGGGCTATCACGGGCAGGCCCTCGTCAAAAGCGGCGCGCATAATGGCCTTCTCACCTGGAGAGATAGAGGGCGACACCAGTACGGCTCCTGCGCGCCCTGCTGCCAGCAATGCCGCCTTCTCCCGCTCCAACAGCTCTGGAGCTATCGAGCGCGAAATCCGCACCTGCAACCGCTTGTCGGCCTTGAGCAATGCCATATTGCCCACGGCTGAACATCGCCACGTCCCCACCTGCACACCCTCGCTAACGCGCAGCCATTCTGGTCGCAAGCGCTTCATCGCCAGGCGGTAGGGGTTCTCGGCCAGGTATCTCTTCATCGTTTCCAGCTGACCTTCATGCAGCAGGATGCTGTCGTTGAAGCCCCGCTCAAACAGGAGCCCCGCCTCGTGGCCAGTATGGCGGGGAGGCGCTACGGGTTGTGCTTGCTGCTGTGCCACAGCAGCACTCGCGACGCCATGCAGCCGCCGGTATTCCTTGTTGCAAGCCTGCTTGAAGCCCAGAATCACCTTTCCCAAGCCTTCCGGCAAATGGTGCGTTACAAAGAGGATGCCGTGAAGATGATCTGGCATCAGCTGCAGGCCTATCAGCTCCACGCCGGGATGATAGTCGGGAATGGTAGCCCACACCTGACTCACAGCAGTCCCCAAAGCGGAAGGCACGATATGAGGGCCATCCGGAGCCAGACAGCCTGCACTCACATCGCCCTCCAAGCGACCCAATAGAGGGCGACGGCCCTCCACCACCAGCGTCACCATATAGATGCGCCTGGCGCTGTAGTCGTTCTGCAGGGAACGCCGCTTCATAGAGGGCTTACATTCGCCCGCAAAAGCCTTATGTTGCTGATATCTTTCCCAATCCATTAGATTATATTGGAAGCCGAAATAGGGGCCCTTTCGAGTGCAAAGATACGATTAAGAAGGTGAAAAGCCAAATTTATTTGAACTTTTCTAAGCGGGAAAGACATAGCTGCGTTGAAAATTGGAAAAAGGGCTGTGCCATTGGGGAACGGCACAGCCCTTGAAAGGTGATCTTTAAAATGTTGTCTGAATGCGGGTTTAGAGGAACCACTTGACGTAGCAGAAGTCCTGGCGGTGGGGCAGCTGGTCGTTCTTGGGGAAGATGCGGTATGCAATCTTGAACGAACCGGCGTTGCTGATGCTGTGGGTCACGTGGAAGGTGTAGAGGTTGCCTTCGCGCTTCACGACCTCCAGGGGCTCTACGCTGTAGATATGGTCTTCGCCCTTCTTGTCGGTGGTGAGGGTGACGAGTTCCACGCCGATGGCGTTGTCGAGACCGGCCTCGTCGATGGTGATGTTGATGTCGTACTTCGTACCGGCCTCAATCTGTCCGATGCGCAGTGGCTCGCCCTTCTCGGCGCTGACGACGCGCACGCTGTCCCAACGCTCTGCGACGGCCTCTTTCCAAAGTGCTATTTCCTTGGCCAGTGCGTTGTCGTTGGCCTGCAGCTTCTTGGAGCGTGCTGCGAGGGGCGTGTAGAACTTGGTGTAGTAGTCGTCGAGCTGACGCTTCATAGTGTAGTGAGGCGCAATGAGAGCGATGGAGTTCTTGATGACCTGAATCCATGAGGGGCTGTATCCCTTGGAGTTACGAGCGTAGTAGGTAGGCATGATCTCGTTCTCCAGGAGGCCGTAGATCGTGGCAGCATCGAGCTGGTCTTGATAAGCCTGATTCTCATAGGTACGCTTCTCGGTGAGCGCCCATCCGGCACCTTCGCGATAGCCTTCGAGCCACCAGCCGTCGAGGACGCTGAGGTTGACAACGCCATTCATGAGAGCCTTTTCACCAGAGGTGCCGCTGGCCTCGAGGGGACGTGTCGGGGTGTTCATCCAGATGTCAACACCGGAGATGAGGCGGCGTGCGAGCTGCATGTCGTAGTTCTCGAGGAAGATAATCTTGCCGAGGAACTCGGGACGCTGCGAGATCTCATAGATTTTCTTGATGAGACCTTGGCCTGCGCCGTCTGCGGGGTGTGCCTTACCTGTGTAGAGGAACTGCACTGGATAGTTGGGATTGTTGACAATCTTGGAGAGACGCTCCAAATCGGTAAAGAGGAGGTGCGCACGCTTGTAGGTGGCGAAACGACGACCGAAGCCGATGAGGAGAGCATTGGGGTTAATCTTATCCATGAGGCTGACAACACGGCTGGGGTCGCCCTGATTCTTGAGCCAACTCTCGCGGAACTTCTGACGGATATACTCAACGAGCTTCGTCTTCAGAGCCATGCGTGTCTTCCAGATCTCAGCATCGGGGACATCATAGATGGCATGCCAAATCTTTTCGTTACTCTGGTCTGAAAGATGCGAAGCATCGAAGTGCTTGGCATAGAGCTGACGCCACTCGGTAGCACACCATGTGGGGAAGTGCACGCCGTTGGTGACGTAGCCCACGTGGCTCTCCTCAGGGAAGTAGCCCTTCCAGATGTTCTGGAACATCTTCTTGGAGACCTCGCCGTGGAGCCAGCTGACGCCGTTGACCTCCTGACAGGTGTTGCAGGCGAAGGTGGACATGCAGAAGCGCTCTCCGTGGTCGTCGGGATTCTGACGGCCCATGCCGATGAACTCATCCCATGAGATGCCGAGCATCTGGGGATAGCCGCTCATGTACTTGCCGAAGAGGCCTTCGTCGAAGTAGTCGTGGCCTGCGGGCACGGGGGTGTGCACGGTGTAGAGCGAGGATGCGCGCACGAGTTCGAGCGCCTGGTTGAAGGTGAGGCCGCTCTGTACGTAATCCACGAGGCGCTGCACGTTGCAGAGGGCTGCGTGACCCTCGTTGCAGTGGTAGATGTCCTTCTTGATGCCAAGCTTCTTGAGGAGCAGCACGCCGCCGATGCCGAGCAGGATTTCCTGCTTCAGACGGTTCTCCCAGTCGCCGCCGTAGAGGGCGTGGGTGATGGGGCGGTCGTAGTCGCTGTTCATGTCATTGTCGGTGTCGAGCAGATAGAGCTTCACGCGGCCGACGTTGACGCGCCACACGTAGGCGTGTACCTTATAATTCATGTAGGGCACCTCGATGACCATGGGCTCGCCGTCCTTGTCCATCTGCTGTTCGATGGGGAGGCTGCCGAAGTTCTGGGCCTCGTAGTTGGCAATCTGCTGACCGTCCATGGAGAGGGTCTGCGTGAAGTAGCCGAAGCGATAGAGGAAGCCGACGGCGCACATATCAACGTTGGAGTCGGAAGCCTCCTTGATGTAGTCACCGGCGAGGATGCCGAGACCGCCGGAGTAGATCTTCAGCGACTGGTTCAGGCCGTACTCCATGCAGAGATAGGCTACGCTGGGACGATCGGTGCGGGGCTTCACGTCCATGTATTCGCGGAACTCCTTATAGGTGTCGTTCATGCGCTTGAGGATGTCCTTGTCCTTGGAGAGTTCTGAGAGGCGCTCATAGCTGAGGCGCTCGAGCAGGAGGACGGGGTTCTGGCCTACTTCCTCGTAGAGGACGGGGTCGAGCCGCGAGAAAAGACTGCGGGCACTGTGATTCCACGCCCACCACATGTTGTGGGCGAGTTCTCCCAACTTGTTCAGGGATTCGGGAATGTTACTCTTCACGGTAACCGGTTTCCACTGAGCCTCATTGGCGTTGCTTGCTTTAATCTTCATAAATCGTTATTTTTGGAAAAGTGTTTGGTTAAACTTGTTGTTTGTCAGAGGCTGGCGTTGCGCGCCTGTGCGTTGCGCAGGGCGAAGTCGTAAGCCTTATAATAATAGGAAATGAAGTATCTCCATTGTGCTTTCTCAGCCAGTGCGGCAGCGGCCTTGCGGGCGACGGCCACCTCCTTGTCGGAGAGCTGGGAGAAGCCGATGATCTCATCGCGGATGCGGTCGGCCACTTCGTTGTAGTTGTAGTCGGAACGCAGGATCACCTCTACGCCGTCCCTGTCGAGATAGCAGGGCTGCGCGATCTTGGGCTTGCGGCGCCCAGCGGGCTTCAGGGCTGCAGCCTTCACCTCGTTGGCCCAGAGGCCGAAGCCAGCCAGCGTCGTGGTGATGCAGGGCACCTTGAAGGCGACGCTCTCCAAGGGTGTGTAGCCCCAGGGCTCGTAGTAGGAGGGATAGACGGTGAGGTCGAGGCCGAGCAGGAGGTCGTAGTAGTGCAGGTTGAAGATGCCGTCGGCGCCATCCAAGTAGCAGGGCACGAACATGATCTTCACGCGGCTGGATTCACGGTTGGTGACACCGCAGCGCAGGAGCATCTGCGTGACCATATCACTGCCGGGCTCGTGGAGGTGATGGGTGATGAAAGGATTGGGCAGAGGGGAAGTGAAGGATGAGGGTTGAGGGTTCTTCAGGCGGTCCTGCAGATCCTCACGGGGTCCTGCCTGCCAGGCGGGCACTTCTACGAGAGCGAGGACGGGGCGCTGGAGGCGGTCGTCGTGGAGCGTGCGCACGAGGGCTTCGAGATACACGTCGATACCCTTGTTCTTCCACTCATAGCGGCCGCTGGTGGAGATGATCATTGTGTCATCATCGAGGGCGGTACCCATCAGGGCGTTGGCCACTTCGAGGATGCGCTGGCGCGCCTTGCGGCGGCGGTTGACGAAGGAGACGCCCTTCGGCACGAAATCCATCTCGAAGCCGTTGGGCAGCACTACATCGGGCTGCTTGTCCAGGAGCTCGAGGCACTCGCGGGCGGTGACATCGCTCACGGTGGTGAAGCAGTCCACGTTGTGTGCCGTCTGGCGCTCGATGCTGTGCTTGGACTGCACGTTGAGCTCGTCGGCCATCTGGTTGCCGTTGTAGGCGAAGAGATAGTCGTAGAGGGGCTTGCCATTGCCGGCGATGCTGCGGCCGATGGTCGTAGCGTGAGTAGTAAAAATAGTGGCGATGGCAGGCACATGGGTGCGAATATACAAGGCGCCGAGGCCCGTCATCCACTCGTGAGCCTGATAGACGACGCGCTTCGACTCGTTGAGGAAATGGTGGTAGTAGCTCTCCACGACGCGACCTGCGGCATAGGAGAACATCGATGCCTCGTCGTAGTCGCCATAGGCGTGGAGTGAATCCACCTGGAAGTCGGTCCACAGGCGGCTGTAGATCTCATTCTTCTGTGCGAAGAAAGGTTTGAAATCCACGAGCACGACAATGGGGCGCCCGGGAATCTGCCAGCGGCCTATGCGCAGGTTGAGCGCTTCATTGGCAGCCTTACGGCGCCAGTCGGCCCACAGCTTCTTGTCTTCCACAAAGAGGGGATTTTCCTTTTCAATCCAGAAGTCCGGACCGATGAAAACGATGTGGTCCGGCATAGCATCCTGCAAAGTCTTGGCACGCGTTGAAAGAACGGTATAGATGCCACCGACTTTGTTACAGACTTCCCAACTCGATTCAAAGATGTAGTCGGGGAGGAGAAGTTCTTTATTCATCTACCTTAAAAACGGATTAACCTAATAGTACTCTTAAATCGGGCGCAAAAGTACAACATTTCTCCCAAACGGCCAACAATTTAGCTGCAAATTCCTCGCACGAAGTGCGCTTTCTTGACCTATGCCAAAATGAGCGTCGTCAAGTAAGCCGCATAACAGGCCACCAGGACAGCTCCTTCCCAGCGCTCCACACGGTGTTTTGTGCGGGCGAAGAGCCAGAAGAGAACCATACTGCCCACCAGCACGGCGAAGTCCGCAGGGCGTATGCCCTGCACGGCCAACGGTGACACCGTGGCGCACACGCCCAGGATCCAGAAGATGTTGAAGAGGTTGCTGCCCACGACATTGCCGATGGCGATATCGCTCTTGCCCTTGCGCGCCGCCACGACACTCGTGGCGAGCTCGGGCAGCGAGGTGCCGCCAGCCACCAGCGTGAGACCGATCACAGCCTCGCTAACGCCTAAGGAGCGGGCGATGCCGCAGGCGCCATCCACGAACAGCTCGCCACCGCCGATCAAGCCAGCAATGCCGAGGACGATATACAGGGTAGTGCGCAAGCCGGAGAGCTGCGGCGTTGCCCCCTCGGACTCCTCCCCCACTCCATCTATCCGTCCGGACTTGGCCATCGAGAAAGTGTAGGCCATAAAGATGGCGAAGAAGCAGAGCAGGACGATGCCGTCGCCATGGGAGAGGATGTCGCCATCAGCGCTGCCGCTGAAGACGGTGTCGAGCGCCAGCGCCGGCAGGGCGATGCTGGCCAGCAGCGACAGCGGGATGTCCTTGGCGACGGTGGCGCGCGAGATGACGATGGGGCACACGACAGCCGAGAGGCCCACAATCATCAGCGTGTTGAAGAGGTTGCTGCCCACGATGTTACCAATACTCATCGCCGGAGCGCCCTGGATGCTGGCGAAGAGGCTGACGATGAACTCCGGCAGTGAGGTGCCGAAGGCCACGATGGTGAGGCCGATGACCATCTCCGGGATACTGAAACGGCGCGCCAGCGCTACGGAGCCGTCGGTGAGCTTGTCGGCGCCCACGAGCACCAAAGCGGCACCTACAATGGTCAGGATGATATCGAGGATCATATACTAAATGCGTTTATCTGTCGTGAACTTGTGATTTATGGGGCAAATAATTGCCCGTTTCAGTTATTTTATCTACTTTCGCCACCGAAATCAAGAAAACGACTCACTATGGCCAGCAACAATAAAACCGGCGTCACCGAATTTGTACAGTGTCTGCACTGCAAGCACGCCACCGCCTATTATCAATGGTATGAGAATCCTGTGATTGCCCAGTGCGAGATTCACGACGACCGTCAGGTGGCGCAGACCAAGCGCGTCTGCAAGACGTATGTGGAGCGCTACGGGGAGCCTGAGATTCAGCACTTCGACCACTACGAGGACGAGGACAAGGAGTAGATGACGCTGGGCACCTTGCGCTTCAGCACATCGACCTTGAAATCGACACCCGGAACGATGCCGTAGCTGCGCAACACGCTGTCGATGGTCTTACTGACCAACACGGGATGGTTGTTCTCCTCGCTGAGGTGACATAGCCACACATGGCGCAGCGCTGGGCTGGAGCTGTTGGCCAGCAGCTCGGCGGCCTCGCGGTTGCTGAGGTGGCCGTTCTCGCTGGAAATGCGCTCCTTCAGATAGGCGGGATAGGGCCCCGACATCAGCATCTCGTGGTCGTGGTTGCTCTCCAGCACCAGGTAGTTGGCCTGCGAGACCTCTTCCTTGATGCGCTCGGTTACGTGACCCACGTCCGTGATGAGCGTGAAGCGCACGCCCTCGGTTTCCATGCAGTAGCCCACACAGTCGTTGCTGTCGTGGGGCACGCTGAAGGCCGTCACGCGGAAGGTGCCAATCTGCAGGGGTACCTCCTTCTCCAGGATGAACTTCTGCTCCACCTGTAATTTAGGAGATACACAATAGTTACGGGCGATGCCCTCGTGCACCTGTTCGGTGCTGTAGATGGGAAGCTTTAATTCTGTGGCCAGCTTGCCGACAGACTTGATGTGGTCTGCGTGATCATGGGTGATCAGCACCGCACGGAAGCGACGGATATCGACCCCATAGAAGGTCAGATGTCGCCGCATGGTACGGAAACCCAGGCCTGCGTCGATGATGAGTCCGTCATCATCGTTCCACAGGCAATAGCAGTTTCCACTGCTGCCACTGCCAAGACATAAGAACTTGAGCATAATGCATTGTTTTTATTCTGCGCGCAAAGGTAGGGAAAATCTCGCAGAAAACAACGCATTTATTCAAATATTTGTCAAAAAGCACGCAAGTTCAGCCCTTAATACGGCAGACCGACGGCGAAATGCAGCTGGAAGTCGCGCTTGAAGCGGGGATGGATGATGGGATAATGGTCGCGCCCCTCGTAGGCGGGATTGATGGCTTTCATACCGCCGTCCAGGCGCAGGATGAAGAAGCCGAAGTTCAGGCGGATGCCCAAACCGTAGGCGACGGCAATCTGCTTCCAGAACGTGTCGAAGCGGAACTGTCCGCCGGGCTGCTCCTCGTAGTCGCGCAGGGTCCAGATATTACCGGCATCGATGAACACGGCGCCATCGATCTTCCAGAAGAGGTGTGTGCGGTACTCGGCGCTCAGGTCCAGCTTCATGTCACCCGTCTGGCGAATGAAATCCACCTTACCGTCGGAGCCCGAGAAGGTGCCTGGTCCCAGGCCGCGCACGCTCCAGCCGCGCACGCTGTTGGCGCCGCCGCTGAAATAGCGCTTTTCATAGGGGAGCACGTCAGAGTTGCCGTAGGGATAGGCAATGCCGAGGGCGGCGTGCAAGGCCAGCGAGTTGCGGTCGTCGAAGCTGAAGCTCTTGACGAAATCAAAGTCACCCTTGACATACTGCGCAAAGGCGATATTCAGGAAGGTGTAGGCTTCCATGCGATCGGAATAGGGACCGCTCGTCAGGCTCGAAATGCCGTAGAGCAGGTTGCCCGCCGTCTCAATGCCGAAACGGATGCTGAAGGCATTGCGCCCGTAGGTGCTGTTCTGCATCGTGGGCGTCACGTTGGTGTATTGGAAGGAATAGCCCGCCTTCATGATGAACAGGTCCTCGTAGTTGTAGCGCAGGATGGCGTTGCGGCTGCCCTCGTCGGACAGGTACTCGCGCTTGAAGGTCTCCGAGATCCAGGGCATGAAGACGTAGTTCAGGTCGATGAGATCCACGCGATGCTGGCGCTTCAGGTCGAAGCGGTTCCAGCGGTAGCGCCACGCGCCAGTGAGCACACGGCGGTGGAACTCGGGGCGGTCCTGCGTGTTGAACATCAGCGTGGCGATGCTCTGCGCATTCACGGAGCGTTTGAAGCGGCGCGACAGGAACGGGAACATGAACTCAGGGAAGTGAAGGTTGGCCTCGGCGCTGAACTCGAAATAGTTGGCATCCGCGTAGCCTTCCAGTCCCGTGATGGCCTCGAAAGCGCCTCGCACCTTCATGGACAGCAGCGCCGAATGGCGGAAGAGGTTGCGGTTCTGATAGCCCACGCTGAGCGCTGCACCAAAGTCGCCCGCTGAGTTCGTACCCTCCAGCTCCGCCGAGATGCCGTGACGCTTGGCGGTGAACACGCTCACGTAGGCGTCCAGCGTATCGGGCGCCGTGGGCGACGGCTCCAGCGCGACGCTGGCACCCATCACTGCAGAGAGCGATGACAGGTTGCTGTACGTGGATTGCACGTGGCGCTCCTCATACAGTCGCCCGGGGCGCAGGTCGGTCTTGTTCACGAGGAAGAGCGGGCTCAGCGGCATATCTTTGCGCTGGTAGAAATGCAGCGAGCGCACGACCATGCTGTCCAGTTGCTCGCGCTCCTTCTTCATTGCAGACAATTCCAAGTCTGTCAAGTAGTTAACCGTACCGATATGGTATTGCTGATGAGGGCGCAGGGAATCGGTGACAGACGCGCGATAAAGGGGAATATGCATAGTCACGTCCACACGATGGTCACCGATGGTGGAATCGACCTCGAAGCGCACAAAGCTCTTGTTGAAGCGATAGTAGCCCCAGTTCTGCAAAGCCGACGCGATGCGCGAGCGCTCCTCATTGAGGACGTTGGCGTCGAAGGGCATTCCAGGGAAGAGCAGCGACTGCAGCGTGTCCCGCAAGACGATGTCTGCCAGCGCAGAATCGTCGATGCAGTAGTCTATGTTCCGCACCACATAACGGGGCCCTGCCTCCACCTGGAAGGTGAGTTGCAGACGGCGCTTGCGGCGCTTCTCGTGATGCTGCACCTGCGCCTGCAGGAAACCGAGGTTGCGAACGGCAGCCTCCATGTCCACCCTACCCCGCTCGGCCTGCACGCTGTCATAGACGACCGGCGCCTCACCGATGCGCTGGAAGAAGCGGTTGATGCGTCGTGTGCTGTCGCGACCACTGATGCAATAGACGCCCATCGGCACCTTGAAGAGGCTGAACCACTTGGAGTTAGAGTGCTGGCGGACATAGCCGGTGAGATTCGTAGTTGATATCTCGCTGTTGTCGGCGCGCACAGCCACCTTGTCCAACATCCATTGATCCTCGGGAATGAAGCGCGTAGGAGCACAACCCGCCATCAGCAACACCAGCAGACTGCCTAGAAGCAGGCGCAGACGGAGATGTCGGGGACGGTGGTTCATAAGCGTAAGGCGTTATAACGAAGACTGTTGGCGGCGGAACTCAGCCAGCACGATACCTGTGGCCATCGCCACGTTCAAGCTCTCTGTCGTGGTGCGCTCCGGCGGGTAACTGGGAATGAGCAGACGCTGGCGGCAGAGGGCATCGACAGCAGCGCTCACGCCGTTGCCCTCGTTGCCCATGACGATTACGCCATGCGCCTGCAACGATGCCTGCCACAGGCTGTCGCCCTGCAGCGAGGTGCCATAGACGGGGACCTCCGGCGGCAGCGACTGCAACAGCTGCACTAAATCAACATAATGTACGCGTACGCGCGCGAGGCCGCCCATCGTGGCCTGTACGGCCTTGGGGCTCCAGATATCGGCGGTGCCGACGGAACACCAGATGTCCTGCACGCCAAACCAGTCGGCGAGGCGGACGATGGTACCCAGATTGCCCGGGTCCTGCACGTTGTCCAGGGCGATGGTCAGCTGCTGCCCCATCGTGGCGGCTTGCGGTGCCGAGTCGTCGGGAATGCGGAAGATGGCCAGCACCTGCTGCGGTGTGACCTGCAGGCTGACGCGCTGAAGCTCGTCCGCCGTGACCCAGTCACAGGCGACGCCTGCGGGCACGGAGCCACCGGCAGCGCGCCACTCGTCGGTGGCGATGATGTGTACACAAGCGTAATGCCCCAGCAGTTCACCGACCAACTTAGGCCCTTCAGCCACGAAGAGCCGCTCCTTGCGACGCCCTTTGCGCGTGTCAAGGGAACGAATCAGTTTCTGGGTTGCCTTAGTCCACATGTGAGGAACGCACACGGCTCAGCGTTTCGGGGGTCATCTGCAGGAAGGAGGCCACGTGAACCATCGGCGCACGGAGGATAATCTCTGGCTTGCTCTTCAGCAGCCGCACATAACGCTCCGTAGCATTCTCGAAGCGCTGGCTGTCAGCATGCTCCTGCGAGGAGATCAGCGCGTGCTCCAGAATCTTGCGATAGAGCTTCGCCATCTCCTTGTCGGTTTCCACCAGCTCCAGGAAGGCATCGTGGGGAATACCGTAGAGATAGGAGTTCTCCAAAGCCTCCACCATCAGTCGCGACGGGTTCTGCTTCAGGAAACTCTCGATACAAATGACAATGCGACCCTCGTAGGAGAAATGCTCGGTCACATCACGCCCGCCCTTGTAATAGAACTGGCGGACCATACCCTTATCAACAAAGTACATGAATTTACACACATCGCCCTCCTGCAACATTTTCTCGCCCTTCTGCACTTTGAAGGGGATGAGGATGCTGGCCAGGGTCGTGATACCCTGGGTGGAGAGGGTGCAATAGCCTCGCGCAATCTCGCGAGCAACGTCTCTTAACTTGTCCATAGGCTAGTATTTCTAATAATCTTTAATCCTTAATCCTAATCTCTAATCCTTAATCTCTAATCAAGCTTCAGCACGGCAAGGAACGCTTTCTGCGGCACTTGCACGTTGCCGATTTGTTTCATACGTTTCTTTCCCTTCTTCTGTTTCTCCAGCAGCTTGCGCTTACGGCTGATGTCGCCGCCGTAGCACTTCGCTGTCACATCCTTGCGCACCTGCTTCACCGTCTCGCGGGCGATAATCTTGGCGCCGATGGCGGCCTGGATGGCGATGTCAAACTGCTGGCGCGGCAGCAGCTCCTTGAGTTTCTCGCACATACGGCGCCCGAAATCCACGCTGTTATCGACGTGTGTCAGCGTGCTCAGCGCATCCACGGGTTCTCCGTTCAGCAGGATATCAAGCTTCACGAGCTTCGAGGGGCGGAAGCCGTCCTGATGGTAGTCGAAGGAGGCATAGCCCTTGGAGATGCTCTTCAGCTTGTCGTAGAAGTCGATGACAATCTCGCCCAGCGGCATCGCAAACTGTATCTCCACGCGGTTGCCGCTGATGAAGTCCTGACGGATGAGCTCGCCGCGCTTGCCCAGACACAGCGTCATGATGGGACCTATGAAGTTGGAGGTCGTGATGACGGAGGCGTGGATATAGGGTTCTTCGATGCGCTCGATGACCGTGGGGT
>Ga0310691_10002635_pt1 | contig 23202 bp, 19 predicted proteins | sample 176DNAGHGlowgp2_FD_203887 | JGI IMG/M metagenome (GOLD analysis project Ga0310691, IMG submission 203887) | Sheep rumen microbial communities from Palmerston North, Manawatu-Wanganui, New Zealand - 1766 DNA GHGlow gp2 (v2) (version 2) | ecosystem: Host-associated > Mammals > Digestive system >...
GAAAATGCGGGCGCACCTGCTGGTCTCGGCTTGATGTGAAAGGGCGCGAGCCGGGTAAGAACGCCCCGTCGCAGGACACGCTCAACGCTGGCAACTACAACGGCGCGTGCTGGATTCCCGCCGAGACGGACGTTTCCATCCGCCCGGGCTGGTTCTGGCGTGAGAGCGAGCACCCGAAGAGCGTGCAGGAGTTGCTGAAGATCTACTACAACAGCGTGGGCCGCAACTCGTTGCTGCTGCTCAACGTGCCGCCCGACAGCCGCGGCCTTATCCCCGCCGAGGATTCTTTGCGTTTGGTGGAGTTCCGCGCAGCGTTGGACAGCATCTTCGCGAAGGATTTGGCGAAAAAAGGTGCTATCACAGTTTCCAACACCCGCGTAATTCGTTTGAAACACAATCCTTTTGTTTTTTACTGCGAGAACGGTGCACCGGAATGTTATAACCTTATTGATGGAGATTACGATAGTTATTGGGCCACCGAAGACACTGTTACGACTGCTTGGGTAGAATTGATATTCAACGAGCCGCAAACTTTCAACCGCGTCATGCTGCAGGAATACATTCCGCTCGGCCAACGCGTGGAGAAGTTCCATGTTGAGGTAGAGGACGAGAACGGCAGCTGGCGCACCATCGCCGAGGAGACCACCATCGGCTACAAGCGGATTGTGCTCACCGAGACCGTTACCACGAAGAAGGTGCGAATCGTCATAGACAAGAGTCGAGCGTGTATTGTGCTGAACAGGGTGGGGCTGTTCATGGACAATATTTTGGAAGAATTGCCAGATCAGCACTGAAAGCTAAGGAACTAATATCTTAAGATTCTGCGGCGCAATGCGGACATCAAGCTTTGCGTCCATCATCACAGGCTCACCGTCGATGTTCACCACTCCGGCGGCAGGGCGTTCCACCGTGATATGTGCCGCCTGCCTTTCCGTGAGGTAGCGGGATTTGTCAAGCCGTCCGTCCATCAGTTTTGCTACAACATCGGGAATGGTCACCAGGGGTGGTCGTTCGAGGATGCATGTGTCGAGCAGACCGTCCTGCAGGGAAGCGTGCGGTGCGATGACCGCGTGGTATCCGAACTGATTGGAGTTGGCGAAGGTGATGAGCATCGGGCTGCACGTCAGTGTTTCACGCTCGTCGAAGGTGATGCTGACTGTTTCCTGCTTGGGGTGGAAATAGTTGTTGACGGCATAATGGGCGTAGGTCAGGAAACCGCGCCGTGGGTCTTGGGCGAAGTCTTGGGCGGTTTGCGCGTCGAGACCGATGCCGGCCACGCTCAGGAAGAGCCGCCCGTTGACGGAGCCGGTGTCGATGCGCTCGAAGTGGCCTTGTGTCAGGAGATGCAGCGCCTTGTCGGTGCTTAGCGGGATGTTCATACAGCGGGCCAGTCCGTTGCCGGAACCGTATGGAATCAAGGCCAAGGCGGTCTCAGTGCCGACAAGCCCGCGCGCCACCTCGTTGAGGGTGCCGTCGCCGCCCACCGCCGCCACGATGTCGTAAACGCTTGTCGCCTCTTCAGCCAGCGTTAAGGCGTGGCCGGCATGTTCCGTGAACACTGTCTCATACGAAAAATCCGCACCGTTCAGCGCGCCCGCCGCTTTCTCCCGAAACTGGCTTTTGTCGCGGTGTCCGGATATGGGGTTGACAATGAAGAGTATTCGTTTTTTTGGCATTATTTCCGCTGATTTTTTTTGAATGCGGCAAAGGTACAAAAATTGTTTCATCGTGTCAATACTGACGCACAAAGGCCAAATCTCTGCAAAATGTTTTGTTAAAATTAATTTATGTTTGTTAATTATTTTACTGTATAATTTTTAACATGCTGGTTTTCAGTGTATAAAAAAATTCACAAAATACTTGACAACGGCGATTTTTTGTTGTATCTTTGCGGCGTGTTTTATTAAAAAAATAAAGACTATGAATAATGAAATAGCGCAAATGGAATTAGATCTGCCACAATTGAGGCAGATGGTGTTGGAGAACACCGAAAGAATTAATAGAAATGAATTGATTATCAACAAAATGCGTATGGAATCCGCAGAACAGGCTCGTAAAGTCAGCGAACAAGATGAATGGTTGGAAAATATTCGCAAAGAAAATGACCGTAGCATGCGCCTTTCCAGAGAGAGGATGGATAGGCTTGAAAAATTTGCGGAAACCTCCAGACTCGAATATGAGCAACGCGTTCGAGAAATAAACGAAGAGAGGAAAGCGTCGGACAAACGTATAGAAGAGAGCAGGAGGGAGTCGGACAAACGGATAGAAGAGTACAGGCGGGAGTCGGACAGGCGGATGGAGGAGAGTAGGAAAGAGACAGGAAGGGAGGTGGAAGAGATGCTGGCAAAGACCCATTCTGAAGTGAAAGAGATGCTGGCTGAGACTCACAGGGAGGTAAAAGAGATGTTTGCCGAAACCAACGCATCGATCAGACGTGTTTCGGTGGAGTTCCTCGGTGTCACGGGACACATCGTGGAAGGTCTGGTGAGCTCTTCCACCGAAAAAATCTTCAAGGATGCCGGTTTCGATTTGCATGACAGCGGCAAGAATCTGAGGAGGGAACTCGCGTCGGAGGACAAGCAGATGGAGGTGGATGCCATGCTTGGCAATGAGAAACTTGTCGTCCCCGTGGAGGTCAAAGCGAATTTCACCAAAAAGAAGGTGAAACGTTTCTTGCACAAGATGGAGATGTTCAGGAAGTTTTTCCCGGAATACGCCGACAAGGAGGTCTTAGCCGCCATCGCCGCCATCAACTATGAGGCGGGAGTGGCTGATTTCGCCCACGAAGAAGGTCTGCTCGTCATTCGCGTCAGCAGTGATGACATCTTCTCCCTTGACCCCGTTGACGAGAAGAAGCTACGGAAATTCTGAAAAGGTGATGCGACGACAATGTCGAAAAAAAGCATATTTTTGCCGCCCTTTGTCAGAAAGAATTTGTAATGAAGAAGATTCTCCAAAACGATTTCACGGTACTGCTTTTGAGACTGCTGCCGCTCTATGGCTGCGTTTTGGTCACGCAGGTCGCCTTTTACCTGTATAACCGAATGCTGCTTGGAGCACTGACTTGGTCGGAAATCCCTATGCTTCTTGCGGGATCGTTGAAGTTCGCTACTGCGTCCATCTTCTTTTTGAATGCCCCCTTCATTGTGCTGTCGATGCTGCCTTTCCGCTTCCGCCAGAAAAGCGGCTACCAGAAGGCACTGTTCTGGATTTACGGCATCGTCAATTCCATCGGTCTTGTGGTGCTAAATCTATCAGACGTTGTCTATTTCCGTTATGCTTTCAAACGGATTACTTCCGAGGAAATGCACTTCTTCCGCGAAAATGACAACACCTTTGACATCCTTTTCAAGGCGATGGGCGAGAACTGGTACCTCGTGTTGCTCGGTGCGGCGTTGATTTTCCTTTTGTTTTTCGTCTATAAGAAAATCAAATACCACCCCACGCAGTTGACTAACAATTGGTTGTATTATGGGGTCGGAGCGCTTGGACTGGTCGTTGTGGTCCCGTTGTGGGTGCTCGGCATCCGAGGCTCTGCCGACAAGAAGGCCTTTCCCATGTCGGTCGGCAATGCGGTTTATTACACGCAGTCGCCGCAGAAAGGAGCCCTGATTTTGAGCAACCCGTTCTGTCTGTTCCGCACCATCGGGATGCGGCAGTTGGATACGCCGGTCTATTTCAGCGAGGATGAGTTGGCGGAGCTGTATTCCCCGTATCATTATCCGAATCTTGTCCAACCTCCTGTGGCAAAGGGCAAGAATGTGGTGATCTTCGTGCTGGAGAGCTTCAGCAGGGAACATTCGCAGTATCTTGCCCCGCATCTGAATCCCAACGGCGGTTACACTCCCTTTTTGGATTCCCTGATGCACGAGGGCTTGGTATTCACGAATGCTTTCGCCAACGGAGTGAAATCCATTGAGGCATTACCGTCTATCTATTCGTCCATCCCCTCTTACCGTTCTCCCTTCGCATTAATGCCCCAGTCTCTGACCGATTTGGAGGCGCTGCCCCGCATTCTGGAGCGGCAGGGCTACGGCACGCATTTCTTCTGCGGAGCTTCCCGAAACCAGATGGGCTTTGAGGCTTTCGGCACGCTGTGCGGAATCGAGAACTTTCACAACAGGGAAGATTTCGAGAAACTGCATCCGGGGAAGGAAAACGCTAATGTGTGGGGCATCTGGGACATGCCGTTTTTGCAATATGTGGCCGATGAACTCAACCGGCAACAAACACCGTTCTTCACCTCAGTGTTCACCCTGAGTTCCCATCATCCTTACGATCTTCCCGAAGAGTATGCCGGCAAGATGCCGCAGGGTGGTTCGCTTGTACAACCTTGTGTGGCATACACTGACCTTTCGCTGCGCAAATTCTTTGAAACCGCTTCCAAGATGCCATGGTTTGAGAACACACTGTTCATCTTCGTGGCCGACCATGTGTCACCGCAGATGGCGGCGGAAGAGACCCGCACGGCCAAAGGCAATACCGCCATCATATACTTCATGTACACCCCTGACCATTCTGTTAGGGGTCGCTATGAGCATGTGACCCAGCAGGTTGACATTATGCCCACCACGCTCGGGCTGATGGGATACGACAAGCCCTATTTCGCTTTTGGTCGCGATGTTTTCAACGAACCCGAACGCAAACCGCTTGTGGTTAATTGCGTACAGCAGACCTACCAAGCACTGACCGATTCTCTGAGCCTCTATTTCGATGGAGAACGCTGCCTGTTCGTCTATGCCGCTGATGACACGCTGCAACAGCACAATATTCTGGATCCGAACAGCTCAGCGCAAAAGTCACTGGAACGGGACTTGAAAGCGCAGCTTCAGTCATATTACATGCATGTGGGACGCGGCGATTTGCTGCCCTTGAAGTCGGTTAAAAAGAAATAGGAACGGGGTGCCGATGACACCCCGTAATCAAATTCACACGACATAGGCACGTCGCGACGAGCCTTAAAACGTTATGTTACTTGTCTGTTTCTTGCTCGTCGGAGGAGCGCTTCTTTTTCGGAAGCCTTCCGGCCTTTTTCAGAGCGTTTTGCAAAATCCATTCGATTTGGCCATTCGCACTGCGGAACTCGTCTGCAGCCCATCGTTCGATGGCCTCGAAAATCTCTGAATCCACTCGTAAGGCGAAGTTTTTCTTCATAATTACTGGTATAACGTCCCCGTGTTGATGACCGGTGAAGCGGATTCGTCGGCGCAGAGCACCACCAAAAGGTTGGAGACCATGGCAGCCTTGCGCTCTTCGTCAAGCTCCACAATCTTGTCGGCGGAGAGTTTCTTGAGGGCCAGATCGACCATGCTGACGGCACCCTCCACAATCTTCTCGCGGGCGGAGATGATGGCGTCGGCTTGCTGGCGGCGCAGCATCACGCTGGCGATTTCGGCAGCGTAGGCCAAGTAGTTGATGCGGGCTTCCACAACTTCTATGCCCGCGATTTCCAGATGTTTGCGCAGCTCGGATTCCAAACGTTCGTTGATTTCCTCGCCGCCGGAACGCAAGGTCACACCCTCGTCGTTGCGGTCCATGTTGTCGTATGCGTACATGCCCGCCACCTTGCGCAGCGCGGCATCGCTCTGCACCCGCACGAACGAGTCGAAGCTCTTGACGGACTTCATCGAGTTTTCGGTGATGGTGCTGCGCACGTCGGAATCCACTTCGAAACAGGCTTTGTAGGTGTCGCTGATCTTCCACACCAAAACCAGACCGATCATGATGGGGTTGCCGTTTTTGTCGTTCACCTTGATAGGCTCAACGTCCATGTTTTTGGCTCGCAAGGACAGTTTCTCCTTGCTGTAGAATGGGTTGACCCAGAAGAAACCGTTCTGTTTCACCGTGCCGGAGTACTTGCCGAAAAAGGTGAGTACCCGTGATTCGTTGGGCTGCACGACCATGAAACCGCACAGGTGAAGAACCCAGACGATAAACAGTAGAAAACCGATGCAAATGGGAAGCAGAATCCAAGGGGTCACCTCCCCTTCGGCATTTAACATGCAGTCAAGCTTGGCTAATCTCACCACTATCCAAATGGAAACCACAAACAAGACAAGATTGATAAGTAGATGCAGGAATCCGTTGTTGCCTGCAGATAATTGTTTGTTGAACTCTTTGCTATTCATAACTTTAATGTTTTAATTTGTGATTGAAATAATATCATTTTAATATCACGGCAAAAATACATTTTTTTTAATACGACACACGTTTTTCGAAAAAAAATTATTTTTGCATTTCCAAAGTCGAAAACGTCAAGTATTATGAGGAATGTCAGAAACATAATACGAAAGAGGAAGTTGAGGGTAGGACTGAAATTGCTGCTGTCAGTTTTTGTTTTGACTGTTTCAACAGCCACATTGTATGCGCAACAACATAAATTGGTCAACATCAGTTATGATCCTGAGAGCGATTCTGTTTTCTTTGCTGAGATGCAGAAGCGTATGGCTGAAATACGGAAGTCAAGACCCACGGTGGCGTTGGTGCTGGCAGGGGGCGGTGCGAAAGGTGCATCTCATATTGGAGTGCTGAAATACCTTGAAGAAAAGGGAATTCCGGTGGATTTTGTGGCCGGTACCAGTATGGGCGGCCTTTTGGGTGGCCTGTACGCCATGGGTTATTCCGCCACGGAAATCGACTCCATTGTGCGTTCCATCGACTGGAATGTGATGATGAGCGACAATATCCCCATGGATTTTTACACTTATACCAGAAAAATGTACAAAGGGACATACGTGTTGGACATCCCTTACACAAAGTTGGATTTTAAGAAAAGTCTCCCGTCTGGAATTCTATACGGATTGAATGTTTACAACATGTTGAGTGCCCTTTCGGTCGGGTATCAGCAGAAGATGAGTTTTTTGGATCTTCCCACGCCGTATTGTTGTGTGGCCACGGAGATCGTTTCGCAAAAGGAGAAGCACTGGACGGAGGGCTCGATGGTGGATGCCATGCGGTCCACCATGTCCATTCCGGGGTATTTCATGCCCGTGCGCGTGGATTCCATGATTCTCTCCGACGGTGGCACCAAAAACAATTTTCCTACGGACGTTGCGGTGGCTGCCGGCGCGGACATCATCATCGGGGTGGAAATGACCATGCCGAGGGATTACCAGAAAGTGAACAATATGGCGGATGTTCTGATGCAGACCGCCCAATATTCCGGTGGGCTGGAGGCGCACAATCGCAATGTCAAAAACACGACTGTCTATATCACGCCTGACATTTCGGGTTTCGGGATGCTGACTTTCGGGACCGAGGAGATTGCCACGCTGATAAGCCGTGGTTACCAGGAAGCCGCCAAACACGAACGCGAGTTGGACAGCATTGCGCGGATTGTGGGTAGGGGAGGTCGTGTCCTGCATAATCAGAAAGCCGTCAACTCGGCAGGAACGAAACTCAAAATCACTGCAGTGGTGTATGAAGGGATGTCACAAAAGGAGCAGGAATACATCGATCGGAAAGTGCGTCTCAAGCTGAACGAATATTACGACAAACGCGATTTTGAGTTGTCGCAGGCCATCATCTATGGCACTATGGCTTTCTCGCAGGTCACTTACCGTCTGGTGCCCGACGGTGCCGACGGGTACAAACTGCTGTTCAAGTGCGAGAAGCGGCCTCAAAACTCCATCGGCATCGGTCTCCGGTTGGATTCGCAAGACTGGTTCGCGGCCATCATCAATGGTGGCTTTGGACGGAACAAGATTTTCGGTTCCCTGTGCGATGTCACCCTTAGGCTTTCCATGTCACCCTATCTGAAAGTGGATTGGTATTACCTTCCGAAAAAAGGACTCAAGTTCGGGATTTCCGCAAGGACGCTTTATCGTACCCTGCTCGGCGCAGTTGACCACAATTACGATTTCCAGTATTGTGAACGTCTTTGGCACAACGAGGCAAAGGTTTACCTTGCGAGTACAAGGTGGAGTCAGGTCAGCTTGTCCGCCGGCTTGAGAATTGAATACATGCCCTACTATTTGCTCATAAGCCCTGCTCTTACCGACTTTGAGTCCCCGTGGGAATGGAAGGATTATCGTGCATACGTCTATATGCGGTTTACGTACGATCATGAGAATGCACGCTATTTTCCGGATCGCGGTCTGCGTGTGACAGCCACTTACGACTACGATTTCCATAAAACCCACTATGCGGCGTTGGGTATTCATGGTGTAATCCCCGTCTGTAGCTTCTTTTCCATTCTGGCTTCCGCCAATGGCCGCTATATCTTTGGAGATACCGACTACAACCTGTTTATGAGCAACTATGTGGGAGGTGTCATGCCCGGTCGCTATTATGAACAGCAGATTCCTTTTATAGGCTATAATGCGGTCAGCGACCGTAAAGATTTGCTTACCGTGGCAAATCTCGAATTGCGTTTTAAAGTGGCAAAGAAGTGCTATCTGTCGGCCATTGGAGCTGCCCTGCACGACGGGGACAATCTGAAAGACCTGAAATCGAAACATCCCGTATATTCTGCCGCCCTTCAGTTCGCGTATAACTCAAAGTTCGGGCCCATATCAGCTAACCTTCACTGGAACAGTGCTTTTAACAGAGTGGGGTTCTATTTCAGTGCGGGATATGACTTCTGATTAATGCAGAATTAACAATGATAAATGATGAATAGAATAACGTAAACTATAACTTTGAACTTAAAAAATGTTTGTGAGTGTAAAAAAAATGTATTCTTGCATCTTGTTGAAAGTAAGGTTGGTAATTCAATGTTTATATTTAACTATTTGACACACAATATATTATCACTACCCCTATCCCATATAGAGAACAGGGCGTAGCTTTCCTTTTTGTTTGTTTCTTTTTGTTTACCTGCCTTTTTTGAGGTGGGGAATTCTGTTTTTGTCGTTAACCAATTATTGATTTGCGATTTACAAGTTATTGCTATTCAGCTGTTCTTGATATGAGTTCCATGTTGTTAGGGGGAGATCCCTATGCTTCCCAAGCGGATTATCCTTTAGAGGCATACGGTTATCTTTATAATTACGCGGCATCCGTTATAGCGTGTCCTCCTGGTTGGCATTTATCATCCAAAGAAGAATGGGAGAGTCTTATTAATTATGCTGTCAATATAGATGAGAATGGTTGTGACGGTGCAAAGGCTTTAGCTTCAAAAGTAGGGTGGGATCAGAGCTCAGCTGATTGTGTAGTGGGCAACAATCCAACCTCCAACAATGTTACCAAATTCTCTGCACTTCCTGCTGGAATAAATAGTATTAGTCAATCCGATTATAATGTGTCGTACCCCCTTGTAGCCATTTTCCGCCCAGGTCGTTATGCTTCATTTCTTTATTATTCTTCTGAAAACATCGGTGGAAACGTTATCATCTCATACAATTCAAATACTGAGCCTTTAGGCAGCACGGGTATATACATGTCATCGCCGGCGACAGTTATAGATCTCAACGCATCACATTATTCCGTCCGTTGCGTCCGCAATCACTACTAAAACTTGATATTTTAGACGTAAAACATAACAGAAGGGGCGTGACCGTGGGGCTGCGCCCTTTTTAGTTCGAAAGAGGCCGGTGAGGCGATGAGATGACGATGAGGCGATGAAAATTTATGGCAAATACGTGGCTGATTCATAGGGATTCGTGTGCAATAAATGAATGTGGATATGGCGAAAATGCCATTTATGTATCGTTTCGCGCCAAAAACAATCAGTTAATTTCAAAATAAATATCATTCAAAAAAAAGTTAATGAAAACAATAAAACATATCAAAAAAAGTGTATTTTTGCCGCGTTATATTTTATCGTCTGTCAAAACCGAAGAAAATGGAAGAAACTAAAAACAACAACCCGATTGAAGAGGCCAGAAGGTATGTGGCCAATGCAGAAGAGGTCATCAAGAAAGCGAAATATGACCCGGAATTGAAATGCTATACCGACAGCAAATACATCAAGGCAGCCGGAGACTACCTGTGGAAAGGCTGTCTGATAGCCCTCGACGCTGTTTTGCAGGTGCGCAAGGGCAAAGGCCGTCCGTCCATAGAGAAATACAAAGAAGCCGCAAGGAAACGTGACGGGAAACTGCTTAATTCCATAAACATAGGCTACGATACCATGCATTTGTACATGGGTTATGATGGCACGAGAAACAAGAAAACCTGCGATTCAGGCTTTGAATATGCCAACGACATCATTGGCCGATGCGCCACAATGTTGTCTGTGCCGGTATGCGCGTGACGAATCTTTTACGATGAGACGATGAAAACGAAGAGACGATGAACATGACTGATGACTAATCACTATTCACTATAGCTCAAAACCAACCGTCAAAAAAATATTTTTCACAAAATAACAGGATGGAGGTTGGCGTATCGCAAAAAAATATATCTTTGCACCCTCAAAATTTTGAGGCAAAAAGTTTTGTATCACTCTATAAATCATTAAAATTATGCAGAAAAAAGGCAACAAATACGGTACGCATCGCGTGATTGAACCCAAAGGTGTTCTCCCGCAGCCCGCAAACAAGCTTGACAATAACATGGACGAGATTTGGGACAATGAGATCCTCATTGATGTCCAAACCCTGAACATTGACTCCGCTTCATTCACCGACATCCACAACTATGCCAAGGAACAGGCTGGTCCCGGCGCTTCTGAAGAGAAAATCATGGAAGAGGTGAAGAAAGAGATGCTGTTGAACGTTGAATTGCAGGGTAAGCACCGTAATCGCCGCACTGGTTCCGGCGGTATGTTGCTCGGTAAGGTTGAAAAAATCGGTGACGCCCTCAAGGGCAAAATCGACCTCAAAGAGGGCGACCGCATCGCCACTCTCGTCAGCCTCAGCCTCACCCCGCTGCGCATCGACGAGATCCTTGAGATCCGTCCCGATGTTGACCAAGTCGATATCAAAGGTAAAGCCATCCTCTTCGAGAGCGGTATCTATGCTAAGATCCCGACCGACATGCCTGAGAAACTCGCTTTGAGCGCCCTCGACGTGGCTGGTGCTCCCGCCCAGACCGCCAAGCTGTGCCAATACGGTCAGACTGTCGTTATCCTCGGTGCCGGTGGTAAGAGCGGTATGCTTTGCTGCTATGAGGCTAAGAAACGCGTCGGTGTCACCGGTAAGGTCATTGGTATCGCCAACAGTCCGAAGAGCACCCAACGCATCAAAGACCTCGGCTTCTGCGACATCGTGGAAAGCGCTGCCGGCATGACACCCGTCCAGGTCTATGAGCTCATCGAAAAACTCACCGACGGCAAAATGGCCGACGTCACCATCAACTGCGTCAATGTTCCCGACCAGGAGATGACCGCCGTGCTCTGCACCAAAGACGATGGTATCGTCTATTTCTTCTCCATGGCCACCAGCTTCACCAAAGCTTCTCTCGGTGCCGAGGGTATCGGAAGCGACGTGAACATGATCATGGGTAACGGATATACAAAGGGACATGCTGAGTTCACCCTTCAAGAGTTGCGCGAAAGCCCCGAGCTTCGCAAGATCTTCGAAGAACTCTACGCATAAACCTTTCTATATATCACATTAGTAATAATTATCTTATGAAATAAGCGGTGTGTAACGAGCACCGCTTATTTTTTTTACAAAAAAAATGTATCTTTGCCCTCGTGTTTTTAGAGATAAATCTTAAATGTCTTGAATATGAAAAAAATTGTCACAGTTATGTTGATTTTAGCTTGCACAGCCATGCTGGTGTCATGCAAAAACAAGAAAACGGAAACTCCGAATGAGGAACAGAAAAGCGAACTCCAACAGAAAGTGGAGGAATATGCTTATTTCGACCTTACCGCCGACCTCTCCAAACTGACCGACAGCGAGAAAAAACTGCTGCCCATCTTCTTCGAAATCGGGCAGATCATGGATGACCTCTTTTGGGAGCAGACCTTCGGCGACAAATCCCTCCTCGACACCATCTCCGACCCGTGGATGAAGGATTATGCCATGATCAACTATGGGCCGTGGGATCGCCTTGACGAGGAGAAACCTTTCGTGCCGGGTTACGGTCCGCGTCCTGTGATGGGCCATTATTACCCTCAGGACATCACCAAGGCCGAATATGACGCCTTTGAGGACCCGTTGAAATCCTCCCACTACACCATCCTCACTCGTGACGAGAATGGTAAGCTGAAGACCGTCGGTTACTACGAGGCTTATAAAGAGAAACTCGACCGCGTGTGTGAACTCTTGGACCAAGCCATTGAAATCGCCGACAACCCGACGATGAAGAAATATCTGGTGGAACGTAAGAAATCCCTGATGACCAACGATTATTATCCCAGCGATATGGCGTGGATGGATCTGAAGGACTCCAATATCGACTTCGTGTTCGGCCCGATTGAGAACTATGATGACGGTTTGAACTCCGTGAAGACCTCTTGGGAAGCGTTCGTGCTGGTAAAAGATGTGGATGCAAGTACCAAGCTCGACAAGTTTGTGAAGATGCTTCCGCAACTTCAACGTGAACTGCCCTGCGATCCCGCATACAAAGCTTACGTCCCCGGCACCACCTGCGACATGAACCTCTACGATGTGGTGTTCTACGGCGGTGATTGCAACGCTGCCGGCAAGACCATCGCCATAAACCTGCCTAACGACGACAATGTGCAGGCAAAGAAAGGCTCTCGTCGCTTCCAGTTGCGCAACGCTATGCAGGCCAAATTTGACAAGATCATGAAGCCTATCGGCGAAATCATCATTGAACCGTCCGAGCAGGATCATATTACCTTTGATGCTTTCTTCTGGAATGTCACTTTCCATGAGGTGGCACATGGTTTGGGCGTGAAACAGACCATCAACGGCAAAGGCAGCGTGGATAACGCCATGCAGACCGAAAACTCAAGCTGGGAAGAAGCCAAAGCTGACATCGTGGGATTGAACCTCGTGCTTAACCTCATCGACAAAGGCGAAATCACCGACATCTCCGTGGAGGATGCTATCACCACCTATATTGTCGGATTACTGCGTAGCGTCCGTTTCGGTGCTTCCGAGGCCCACGGCATCGCCAACATGATGTGCTACAACTACCTCTTTGAAAACGGCGCCTTCACCCGCAACGGCAACGGCACCTATCACATCAACTACGATAAGGCCCGTAAAGCCATGGAAGGCTGGATCGCCCTGATTCTCAAGACCCAAGCGGAAGGCGATTTCGAGTTCGCCGCCCAATACAGCAAGGATAACGGCACCATCAAGTCCGATTTGCAAGCTGACCTTGACCGCATCAACAAGTCGGGCATCCCGAGAGACATTCGCTTCAATCAAGGACTGGATGTCTTAGGACTGAAATAATGCTGAATTATGAATGCTGAATTATGAATATTGTAGAGACGTGCCATGGCGCGTCTCTACGTTTTTTCAAATACAAAAACAAGAACGGTTATGAAGAAAATTCTGTCCTGCGTTGCAACGGTGCTGTTTTTCATTACGGCTGCGGCACAAAGCAGTGTCACCTTAACTTTTGCCTGCCGGACAACAGTTGGCCACTATGTACAACCCGATAGTATCACGGTGGAGAATCTCAGTAAAGGATGGAGTGAAACCCTCTTATATCCGGATACCATTTATCTCCTAAACGTTGGAACGGGCATTCCTAATGTAGAGACGCAATGCTTTGCGTCTCTACAGGTCTCTCCCAATCCATTCAAAGGTGCCACCACGGTGAATCTGGATATGACAGAACCCGGCGAGATGACTATGGAAATTGCAGACATGCGTGGGCGCGTTGTAGTGGCAAATGATTTTTCACCCTTACAATCTGGAAGACATTCGTTCCGCGTCATTTTGTCTCATCCTGGCTCATACGTGCTGACTGCCTCTGTGAATGGGAAAAAGTTGTCCGCCAAGCTGATGAATACGGGTAATGGTGGAAAGGATGCCTTAGAATACAGCGGGAGCGTTTCTGCAGAGATGTGCCGTGGCGCGTCTCTGCAACAAGGGAAATCTTCTCCTAAGGGAACCTCACAACATCCTTTCCAGATAGGAGACCAGATGCGCTATGTGGCGCATGCCTCTGGGATTGTCAGCGAGGATGTCACACATTCTCAGACCTCTAGTGAAGAAATCACGTTGTTGTTTTCCACACCGCCTCCCCCGCCCGGTGATGTTCAGCCATGCTTGGTCACACCTACCGTTATGGATTATGATGGCAATGTATATAATACGGTGCAAATTGGTAGCCAATGTTGGATGAAAGAAAACATGCGGGCCACGCACTACTCCGACGGAACAAGCATAGACGGCGGTGGCTCAAATAGTTACACAATTCCTTACTATTACGATTTCTCCACCTCAGGTGTAGAACTTCCATTGCGCGGACTCTTGTACAACTGGCCAGCGGCAATGCACGGCAACAGTAGTAGTAACACAAGTCCCAGTGGGGTGCAAGGCATCTGTCCCACAGGATGGCACGTGCCCAGCGATTTAGAATGGACACAGCTATTGACCTATTTAGGGAACCAATTTCCGTATTTATGCGACTATGACAGCACCTACATTGCCAAATCGTTAGCCGCCACTAGCGGCTGGAACAATTACAATGAGAGTTGCACGGTGGGCTACAGCCAGGCAACCAACAATGCCACTGGCTTTTCAGCCTATCCTGCCGGATATTCTATCAGTAACTACTACAGTTACCTCGGCCAAAGCGCATTCTTCTGGAGTTCGACAGAAATTGACAATTTCGGTGCATTGGCCCGTTACTTGAACTACGGCCAAGAATACGTGACCAGAAAGAATTTCAGCAAGTTCCTTGGCTATTCTGTCCGCTGCCTCCACGACTAACCTATTGCTCATTTCCATCCCCATAACCTTCTAACTAACTGCTAACTACTAACTACCAACCGCTTCTATAACCAATAACCCATAACCAATAACCTTTAAAAATGCACCTCAAATCCCTCCAACTCACCAATTTCAAAAGCTACATCGAAGCCGCATTCACGTTCAACGACAATGTGAACGGCATCGTGGGGGCGAACGGCAGCGGCAAGACCAACCTGCTGGATGCCATCCATTACCTGTCGTTCGGGAAGAGCTGCTTTTCGGCGAAGGATGTGAGTTCAGTACGGTTGGGGACGGAGTTTTTCGCATTGCACGGCGATTTTGCGGATGAGGAGTCCGGGAATACCACCCAGGTGAGCTGTGTCTATAAAAACGGAACGAAATCGCTGAAAGCCAATAAGAAGGAATATGCCCGGCTGAGCGACCACGTGGGCCTTTTCCCCGTGGTGATGGTCTCGCCCTACGACAGCGACATCATCAACGACGGGAATGAGGTGCGGCGCAAATTCTTTGACAAAATCATCTCCCAGTTCGATAAAATCTACCTCCAGCATCTTATCCACTACAAGAAATTGCTGTTGCAGCGTAATGCCGTGCTTCGCCAGCAGCAAGAGACAGGTCATGCGGATTTTTCGTTGCTCCAGGTGATTGATTTACAGCTTGTTGAAGATGGCGATTTGCTTTATCAGCGTCGGCGGCAATTTATTGAGGATATTCGCCCGATGTTTTTGGAACATTATCGCCAGCTTTCAAACGGATCGGAAGAGGTGGACATCCAATATCGGTCAGAGCTTGCGGAGACCCGTTATGAAGAGGGGCTTGCGAAGAGTTTTACAGCGGATTCCAAGTGTGGTTTCACAACGTTTGGGGTACATAAGGATGACTACGATTTCACCATTGACGGTCAGCCTGTGAAGCATTTCGGGTCGCAAGGACAGCAAAAATCGTTTTCTTTGGCGTTGCGGTTGTCACAGTTTGACTATGCTTTCGCCTACAATAAACGCAAGCCGATTCTGTTGTTGGACGATATTTTCGACAAACTCGACCGTACCCGTATCACGGAGCTGTTGAACATGGTGGGGCGGGAACATTTCGGGCAGGTTTTCATTTCCGACACCGACGAGACGCGGGTGAGGGCGATATTGGGCGAGCATGGCATCGCGCACGAGATTTTTGAAATAAGGAGAAATTGATTTCGGCGTATCGAAAAAAAGTGTATCTTTGCCGCCGCAAAAAAACGGGATATAGCGTAGTCCGGTTATCGCGCCTGCTTTGGGAGCAGGAGGTCGCAAGTTCGAATCTTGCTATCCCGACTTGGCGCATGCCAACGGTTCCGTAGCTCAACTGGATAGAGCAGCTGCCTTCTAAGCAGCAGGTTCTGCGTTCGAGTCGCAGCGGAATCACAGAAAAGACGGTGCACTGCATCGTCTTTTTTTGTTTGCTATGGATTCAAAATAATTGTATTTTTGCATTTTCTTTATCGGACGAAAATATTGGCAAGTCATACCAAATGAGATAATATGAAGAAACTGTTCAATACCCTTTTTAAAGATGAAACAGAAAACACTTTGATTCAACTGTTTCGCTATGGGTTTGTGGGTGGTGCGGCCTTTTTGGTGGACTACGGTGTGCTGGTCCTCCTTACAGAGGTTTTTGGAATGCACTATCTGCTCTCCGCTACCATCTCCTTCATTTTGGGCTTGGTCACCAACTATCTGCTCAGTGTGGTTTGGGTGTTCAACAAACGCACCCTCGGCAATCGTTGGGCGGAATTTTTGGTTTTCGCCATCATCGGGGTCATCGGTCTGGGACTCAACGCCCTCATCATGTATGTCTGCACCGATAAGATGGGCATCCATTACATGATTTCCAAAATCATCTCTACGGTTATCGTCTTTTTCTGGAACTTCTTCGCCAGAAAAATCATCCTTTTCAAAGCAAAATCGTAAAAATCACATAAATGAAAAAAGCAATTATCATAGGTGCCGGTCCCGCGGGACTCACCGCCGCATACGAATTCTTGAAAAAATCTGACATCCACCCCGTGGTCTATGAATCGGAGGAGGGTGTCGGTGGTATTTCCAAGACGGTGAATTATAAAGGGAACCGCATGGATATTGGCGGTCACCGTTTCTTTTCGAAAAGCACCGCTGTTATGGATTGGTGGAACGAGGTGATGCCGTTGCAGGGCTCTCCATCTTTCGATGATGTCATGTTACACAAGGAAAAGACTTTTGCCGAAAACGGCCCTGATCCGGAGAAAGAGGATCGCGTGATGCTCGTGCGTGAACGGGTCTCCCGCATCTTTTTCCTGCGCAAGTTCTTCGACTATCCCATTTCCCTGAAATTCCAGACGTTTGCCAATATGGGACTATGGCGCACCATAAAAGCGGGCTGTGGTTATGTGAAAGCCTCTCTCTTCAAGAAGAAGGAAGATTCATTGGAGAATTTCTACATTAACCGTTTCGGAAAACCGCTTTATAGCATGTTTTTCGAGGATTACACCGAGAAAGTGTGGGGTGTGCATCCGTCGAAACTCGGTGCGGACTGGGGTTCCCAACGTGTGAAGGGCTTGTCTGTGGCAGCTGTCCTCAAAGATATGATAACCAAGAAGTTCAAATCTTCCAAAGATATTTCCCAAAAGGAAGTTGAAACCTCTCTGATTGAACAATTTATCTATCCGAAATTCGGCCCCGGCCAACTGTGGGAGACTGTGGCTCAAGATGTGCAAGCCAAATCCGGCGAGGTGGTCCGCAATAGCGAAGTGAACGCCATCTATGTTGAGAACGGACGCGTGGTTTCGGTGGATGTCTGCAAGGATGGCACTACCGAAAACGTTCCTTGCGATTACCTGCTCTCCTCCATGCCCATAAAGGACTTGGTGGCGGCGCTGCGGGGAATTGAAGTACCCGAAGATGTGGCCAACATCGCCGCTGAGCTGCCGTATCGCGACTTTATCACCGTCGGACTGCTGGTCAAGAAAATGAAAATCGAAAACCAAACGAAAATCGCCACTTACAACAAGCGCGTGCCCGACACGTGGGTCTATATCCAGGAACGCGACGTGAAAGTCGGCAGATTGCAGGTGTTTAACAACTGGTCACCGTATATGGTCGCCGACTACAAGAACTCCATGTTCATCGGATTGGAGTATTTCTGCTCGGAAGGCGATGAACTGTGGAATATGGACAAGGAGGACTTCATCAAGATGGCCATTGACGAGATGGTGAAAATAGACATCATCAATCGCGAGGACGTGATCGATGCCACACAGGTTAAGGTCAAGAAAGCCTATCCGTCGTATTTCGGTACTTACTACCAGTTAGACAAGGTGAAAGCGTTCCTCGACGGCATTGAAAACCTTTACTGTATCGGACGCAACGGGCAGCACCGTTACAACAACATGGACCACTCCATGTTGACTGCTATGGAAGCTGTGAACAATATCGTGAACAACATCCCGTCCAAGGAGAATGTCTGGGCGGTTAATACAGAGGAGGAATATCATGAAGTCAAAAAGTAAAGTGGCCCCCCAGAACAGCAAACAAACTGTCCAGAAAAAGGACTTCTGGCAGATGGTTGACCAATTCCTCCATAACAAATGGGTGATAGGCGTGATGTTGGTTATCATATCGTTCGTGTATAATCACAACTATTCCAACATTTATGACCGTAAGATTGACTTAAATGGAGACAATATCTACTACTATTCCTTAGGACAGGCACTAAGCCATGGTGAAGGATATACCAATATTATTTCGCTGGAGAAAACCCCGCATTCGCATTTCCCACCAGGTTACTCGTGGTTTATTTCCAAAATCCTGAAGGTTTCACCAGACAACATCCAGTCGGTAAAAAAGGCCAACGGATTTCTGATGTACTTGAGTGTGATGATGCTGTTTTTCGTGGTGTTATTGACTACACGAAACTCTATTTTGGCCTTTTGCTCGTCCATCCTGATGTCGCTCCATAAAGAGCTTCTGCGTTATGCTACTATTATGATGAGTGAAACGTTGTTCATTTTCCTCTCCTTGTTAGCCATTCTTCTCGCCCTGCTGATTGTAAAGGAGATTATAGGGGTGAAGCGGCGCTGGGTGAGTTGGATTGCCATCGCATTTTACGGATTGGTTGTAGCCTATCTGTACTTTGTCCGCACGATGGGTCTCTCACTGATACTGGCATTGATTGCATGGACTGGCCTTTTGGCTTTGCGCGAACTGATTCGTTGGAGAAAAGCGGCAAAGAACCAGGAAGAAGCCGAAATTTTGGCTTGTAAACATCGACTTCTTAACACGGCTCTGCTTTGTCTGATGACAGTGTTGGCTGTCGGCACCGCCAAACTGTCGTGGGATGCCCGCAACCGCAATTTGAACTTGAAGACGGACGATTATGCGTCGAACTTCATGAAAAAAACAAATAACGAACAGATGGAAGGTTTTGAGGACTGGAAGATCAGAATTACCAGTAACACCTCAAACTTCATCACCAGATGGATTCCGGAAGCCACATATATGAAGGAACCCGTGTATGGCGATAAACAAATCACGGGAAAAGAGTGGTGCCTTGGTTTGCTGCTTATGGCACTGATGATTGCAGGATGCCTCTATCTGAACGTCGGACGGCTTCTGATGCTTTTCTATGTGGGCTTGACTGTCGGCGTATTGCTTTTTTATCCCGAACAATATGGGGGAACACGCTATATCACCCCCGTGTTGCCTTTCTTTATCTTCTTGACATTAAACGGTTTGGCGGCGATTGTGGCTGGGGTGTACAAGATCCTGAAATTAGAACACTCGCCCCTGCTACTCCAAAGTTTAGTTGTGCTGATAGCCACGTTTGGATGGCTGTCGCCCGCATACGCAGAAGCACAGACCCAATACAAGAAGACCGCCAGGATGAAATCCTGGATGTCCATACCGGATATGAATGCATCGAATTTCCTGCAGGCAGTCACTTTCTGCGGCGACAGTCTGCCGAAAGACGCGAGAGTCATCAGTCGCAAGCCGGAACTGTTCTACATGTTTTCGCATTATCATCCATCAAATGGATTTCCTTTTTATGCTGATCCTGATACCATATACAATATGTTGTGTCGCGACAGCATCGACTATCTCATCATCGATACATGGTTCCGCCATGCATATCTTACGCTGTATCCTTGTGTGCAGAAATATCCCGAGAAGTTCAGGCAAGTGAAACAATTCGGGATAAATGATCCGAACAGAAGGCTCGCGCCCACATACATCTTCCAATTTAACGATGAGTGGGGCTATCACGGTGACATGAAAAACGGCGTGCGTGAAGGGAAAGGTTCGCTGACCATGCCGGACGGGAAAATCTACAAAGGCGACTTTTCCAACAACATGCCTAATGGCTTTGGAACACTATACGATCCGTCGGGTAAGGTGTTGCTTTCTGGAACTTGGAAGGACGGTTATTTTGTCAAATAAGAAAATCCCCTCTCATGCGAGAGGGGATTTTTTTTATGGTATAGTGACGCATAGCAATGCGAAACTACCGTGGTTATACATAGTAATGCGACGAGATTGACGTGTTGTCTTCGACGCTCAGGATGATTTCGGACAGCAGTTTGGCCACGGAAACGACCTTGACCTTGGAGCAAGGACGTTTGAGCGGGATGGTGTCGGTGACGAGGACCTCGTCAAGAACGGAGTTCTCGATTTTCTCCAAGGCGTCGCCGGAGAAGAGGCCGTGGGCGCACATGGCGCGGACACTGAGAGCACCCATTTCCTTGATGCGGGAGGCTGCTTTGCAGAGTGTGCCGGCAGTGTCGATGATGTCATCCACAAGAATCACGTTTTTACCCTTCACATCGCCGATGATTTGCAGGGAAGCCACCTCGTTCTGCTTTTCACGCTGTTTGTATCCGATGGCCAGTTCGCAGTTGAGTGCCTTGGCATACGTGGAGGCGCGTTTGGTGCCGCCCGTGTCCGGAGATGCAATGCTGATGTTTTCCCAGCCTGAGTTCTTCACCAGCGGGATGAAGACGTTGGAGGCGAACAGGTGATCAACAGGCACTTCGAAAAAGCCTTGTATTTGGTCTGCGTGCAGGTCCATGGTGATGACGCGGCTCACACCAGCGGTGGTGAGCAAATTGCACATCAGCTTGGCACCGATGGAGGTGCGGGGTTTATCTTTGCGGTCCTGGCGTGCGTATCCAAAGTAAGGGATGACAGCGATGATGCTGCGAGCTGAAGCACGCTTTGCGGCATCAATGGCGATCAGCAGCTCAATGATGTTGTCAGCCGGGGAGAAGGTCGGCTGAATGATAAACACATCGCGCCCGCGGATGCTCTCGTTGTAATATACCTGGATTTCACCGTCCTTGAACTGCATGATATCCACAGACAATAACGGCTTGTGCAGGCAATCTGCAATCTTTTTTGCCAACTCAGGGTTCGCCCGACCGGCAACCAATACGTAATCGTGATCCATAAATGATTGATATTTAATATTTTACGTTTTTTGATTTTTGATATACAAAAATAATCACTTATCGTGGAATCTCCAAAAAAAGATATTATTAGTTATGAACATTCTCAATGTACATTGAGGAAATTTCCGATTCCGATTTTCCAAGCAAGGTTAGGTATTGTTCAAAGACGGGGGTGAGGGAGTCGTTGGGGAAGCGGTTGATGAAGTCGCGGTATTCGCTTTCGGCACTGCGACAGTCACCGAGGATGTCGTCATAGACGATGGCCCGCTGCCAGTAGCAAAGCTTGGCATTATCGTGTTCAGGGAACTGCTCTTGGAATTGGTTGAAGATGGCGAGGGCACGTTTAGCGTTGGTGGCGCGGTATTCGGCTGTTTCCGCTGACTTTGCCAGAATCATGCTGCCCACGCCGGCACGGTAGAGCATTCCTGGTGCGAGCGTATCCTGCGGATGCGCCTCCGCAAAGGCCATCGCCCGTGTGATGAAGTCACTGAAGGCTGCCGTGTCAATGCGCCCACACACAGCATACAGGGAGTCAGCGTGTTGGTAGGATGCCTTCAGGGAGGCTGTCTCCTGCCGCACAGATTGCTGTCCAGTGCGGTTTCCGTTGTGGCAGGCGACCAGCAGCGCGGCCGCCACCATTATTGTGATTGTTCGTTTCATTATCGTCTATCGCTATTGTTACAGCCCCACACTGCGCTCCGCTTGTATGGGGTTATTTGCACTTCGTGCGTCTTGCCTCTCCGAGGCTGCTCAAGGAATATGTTTTATATTTCTATCCCGCCCTTCGGGCACCCCTTCTAAAAGAAGGAAAATTGTTCTTCGACCGAATCTTTCATCGTTTCATCGTTTCATCGTCTCATCGTCTCATCGTCTTGTACGCCGGATGCACTTTTCCGCTGGCGATGTCGTTGAGTGGGCGTTTGAGCACCATCTTCTTGATCTGGGAGAGGTTGTCGGTGAAGACTTTGCCCTCCAGATGGTCATATTCGTGCTGGATGATACGGGCCAATACGCCGTTGATGTCACAGTCGTGGAATTCGCCGTTCTCGTCATAGTAAGTGATGTGGATGTCGGATTTGCGGACGACCTCCTCGTTGATTTTGGGCAAGCTGAGGCAGCCCTCAGCGAAGGGGACATCCTGGCCGAAACGGTCGGTGATGGTGGGGTTGATAAACGCACCCTTGAACGGCTCGTGATCGGGGTAAATTTCCTTATAAGGGGTGGAGTCAACCACGAACACGCGGACGGATTTGCCTACTTGGGGCGCGGCAAGACCTACGCCGTCAGCATTATACATCGTTTCATACATATCCGCCACAAAGGTTTTCAGGGTGGCGTCGTTCAGGTCAACTTCCACGGCCGTTTTCCGAAGCACGGGCTGTCCGTACAGATAAATGGGTAATATCATTGTTCTTTGTCTCTTAAATTAATCAAATCTTGTTGTTCCAGATAGGATTGAAGGATGATGGCCGCGCTCATTTTATCGACATTGGCCTTGTTTTGGCGGTCCTTCTTCTTCAGCCCGATGTCAATCATCGTCTGGAAGGCGATGCGGGAGGTGAAACGCTCGTCCATGCGGGCGAGTTCGGTTCCAGGGGAGATGTTCGGCAGCTCCTTGCGCAGACGGTTGACGAAGGGCTCGATGTAGCGGCATGACTCCGACGGGGTGTTGTCCAGTTGCTTGGCCTCCCCGATGACGATGACATCAACTTTCTCTTTTTTGAGGTAATCTTTCAGGAAATCGAAGGCTTGCGCCACGGGGACGGTCTCCAAGGCGTGCGCACAGATCTGCAGTTCGTCCGTAACGGCGAACCCCACACGCTTTTGTCCGTAATCTATGGCCATAATCCTACCCATAACTGGCATTTTTTTTCGAGGCGCAAAGATACGGAATTTTCGGAAACAAAAAAATCGTATCTTTGCCGTTTGTTTTTTACCAACCCTAAAACCGAAGAATATGAATTTCATTGAGCAAATTATCGAAGAAGACAT
>Ga0310691_10002637_pt1 | contig 23183 bp, 19 predicted proteins | sample 176DNAGHGlowgp2_FD_203887 | JGI IMG/M metagenome (GOLD analysis project Ga0310691, IMG submission 203887) | Sheep rumen microbial communities from Palmerston North, Manawatu-Wanganui, New Zealand - 1766 DNA GHGlow gp2 (v2) (version 2) | ecosystem: Host-associated > Mammals > Digestive system >...
TTGCAAACAAAAAAAACACCGAGATTGACTCTCGGTGTTTGCAAACTTGGATTGGAACCGTGGTTCACACAAGGTGGAACGGGCGGTGCATAGTTACATAGAGAGTTTTTCTGCAATGAGCAATATACTTTTTTGAAGGTACTTAAGCAAGCAGAAAACTCTCAAAAATATTGGTTTATGATGTAAAAATGATAAAAAGAGAAGAATCATCCCAACAGGGGCATCCACATGGATATCACCGCTGGGGAAGCCGTTTAAATGTCTTCGTCAAGGCGGACGTGAACGTACTTGGTCTTGTTTTTTTTTCATTTTAGTTCTTCTGTTTTGGAAAATTTTTTTGAAACCATTCGAGGTATGAGGCCTTGGCTGAAACCTTGAGTGCGTCTTCAAGGCGGACCATCGGGTTTTCAAGGTAGAGCTCTCCTCCTATCTTAGAGAACCTTTCCATGTATACGGGGCACTGTTCAGGATACGGGGGTTCCCCCTCCTTTTTATAGGTGAGTCTCACCCGTGCGGCATCCCTGAGAACAGGGCATATCTTCTCCACTTTAAGCACCATGTCCGCTGCCTTCTGGATTTCTTCTGGATAAGGGACAAGGCGGGTGTCGCCGAATTCTTTGAAGGCGCCGATGAGCCCCTTCCTGAAAGCTTCAGTGAGTGCCAGGACCGACTTTTCGTGGCTAGTCATCAGTTGCCCTCCTGCGCTTCATAGGTGCTTCGCATGCATGCTTTAAGGGACTCGCGAAGATTACCGTAGTATTCCGTGCCCTTCTCAAGGTAGTACTCGACACCTACATAGTCGAAGCCATTGCCCGGCATTAGCGGGGTGCCTTTCTCCCTACGGAGTCTTTCTCGCCATTCGCAGGTGTTTTCATGGTGGAAGAGTTCCTTGGCGACAGAGAGGACTTCCTTGAACGGAGGAAGGTCTTTCTGCCATTCAGGGGCATAGTCGTAGAAAGCGTGGGCGAGTTTGCTGGCGCACTTCTTTTCGTATGCGGTGAGATTGATTGTTTTGCTCATGGTGTTGTCTCCTTGTTTGTTAGTTCTTTTCTTCCTTAGTTGCATTTTCGCGACAGTCAGGACAGAGGCCTCAGAGAGGGGTCCCTTCCTTGTCGGTGACGAGCCACTTATCTTCCTTTCTGTTACCGCAGGTACACTCGAAAAGGTCGAAGTCGAGTTCTTCAAGGCCGTCACCGCTGTTTTCTGCCCATTCGTCTGCATTCCATACAGAACTCATAGTTACTGAGAAACATTCCTCGATTGCATCCTTGAGGCTCATGGAGCCGTTCAAAAACAGTTCGATTGGACACGGGTTGAACCCATGGGGAGCAAGCTCAAGGAGCTGTTCAGGGGAGAAAACACAGACTCCCTGCTTCTCGTCCTTGTCCCAGGCACAGGTAACGATGGCGTCAAGCGTCTTTTCGTCGGAGAGGATATCTTTCACAATGTTCGATACAATCCCGAAGTAATGCATAGTTTTGCCAGAGACGCGGCGGATTTCTTCGATGATTGCGTTGGTGTAGACCTTGGTCTTAATCTGTATGTTATTCATGAGTTGACTCCTTTTGTTTTTTTGTTGACTAGGTTTATTCTGGTAGGCAAATAGAACCAACCTTTTTTATTTTAGTTGGCCTTGAAAGTTTGGCGTCTAATTCGACAGGCTTATCGACATCCATTCGATATCCTTGATATCCTTTCAAGTAGGTGTCCACTCTAGCTTCGAATTGTATGATGTCACCTTGTTCAAGATGGGTCTGGCTAAATCCTTTAGTGAGATTGAACCATAGATGGTCTGTAATTTTATTGCCATCGGCATCACGTATGTCGGTTAGCAACACTGTTGTTTCCGTTCGCCCTTTCCAGCCACGTTTCATACCGAAACGTTCAAAGACACCTTTAAAAGTGTGGCGTTCTTCAGAGCCAATGTTCATTAGTTCAGTTCTCATATTTTATATCCTTTTTGTGTGTTTGGGGTAAGAATCTTCTATAGGGCTATCTTGTGGACAGTCCTTGGTTGAGCCCTTGTGGGGCGCTTTTTGATTGATGTATAGTCCTATGTCACAAAGACCTCGTGTGGAATAAGGCCGTCATAGGCCATTCCTTCCATACGGGAGAAGATGTTGCGGAAGCGTTTTTCAAGATTGTTCTTTGCGGTTTCTCCTTTAGTTGATAACAGTTTTCTGGTCAAGTTCCTGAGCATATTTGATGGCTTCATATTCACTGAGAGATACACCCCATGTTACAAGTATTTCCTCCATAGGTATACGGAGCCATGACTGTAAAGAGTCTACGAGCGCACGGTGTTTCCATGCGTCATGTATGTCACACCATGTATTGTCTTTCTGCATGTAACGGTATGCATGGCGGAAGAAACCGCACGTTTCGCATTCTGGACGCTTCCATTCCTTGATTGTCTCGAATGCTCCGTAAAGAATTGATTCAAGGGAATCGTCTTTGTCAATTAAATCAGGGTCATTCTCGGAAAGTGCTTCGATGTTTACATGTTCACGCCAGTACTTGTCATGTTCTGCATCATAGAAGAGGACTCCAAGAACCCTGATTTCCTTTACCGCCGAGAAGAAGTTATCCATCGTTAGACTTTTGGCTGCTTCCTCTATTTCTTTTTCTGTAATTTTTCTTTTCATGGTTTGCTCCTTTTTAATTTAAGCCTCACGGTTTTCATGTTCAGATTCCCATTTTCCGTATTTTTTTGATTGGTTATTCTATAATTGTTGTTGACGTGATTTGTCAATGATAAATTTTTGCCTGAATAAAGACGACTTGGGCTGGCCTTGTCGTCTATTTCAATCGACTATAGGTTTTAACAATTAAATGCTAACATAACTCAATATTGAACCCCTGAGATTTGATTTCATTCACGGTTTCGAGAACGAGTCCATACTCTTCACGAGCATTACCTACGAAACCTTTTTTTATGCCGATATCTAAGGCGATGCTGGTATTTTTCGTTTTACCTAGTCCATGGATAATAAAATCGTATTTATGGTGGTCTTTCCGTTCGTTCATTCCCAGACGCCGAACAAATAGTTGATGCTTGTCAACAATATCCTTGATTGTGCTGTATTGAGAGGTTAGAACATCGTCCACGTCCATTTGGGAGAATTGCTCTTGAATCCACTCAGACAAGCCCCTGGTCATCTGGATGTATTCTAGCTGTGGACGTAGTTCAGGCGGCAAACTGAAGGAACAGGTGATAGCAATGCGTCTTCTTGGTTTAGTAGTCTTTCCCATTGTATGTAACCTCAAGCGATAACTATAATATAACAAATTTTGTCAATGACAACAAGTGGTTTTGACAAAAAATTGTTTTTTTTCAAAATGCCCCCAAATGACATCCATGAGGGGGTTATTACCCAAAGCGCGTGGTTTTTCGTACGTATGGCGGAAATACAGTAGTTAAAACCTGTTTTGGGTCTCTGGAGGGGTCGTTTTCCCTCCATGTCGCCTTAGCTAGTGTGTGTAGCTTCTTACGCCTTGCTAGGCGCCTTTTAGGGGTTTTCATCAGTGGTGGGCGCCTTACTCTTGCTTCGTCTTGTTCTCGGCCTATGGGCTTGTTTTTGTGCGATTCCCGCCTTCCTCCATAGGCCATTGAAGACATTCCTTGTAATTCTCCATTTGGCTTCAGCAGCCTTGAAGCATTCCTCTTTTGTTGAGTCTTTTAAACTGCATAATTGGCCAAATTCGTCAAGGTTTATATCCCAATTCGGGACGATACTTGTGTACTTTCTCATCTTTGTAGTGGATAGCGCCTGGTCCATTTCTTCAGTTGTGGCTACAAGCAGCCAATGATGGACTTTTTCAGCTATCCAAGTGAAGTTCATTGGGTTTTTCTCATCGGCTCCAGAGTCCTCCGTTGTATTTCGAACAATCCAATCGACTTGTCTGATGATTCCGTCATAGGATAAAGTAGATTCCGTGTCCAAATCGATGTTGAAATAGGACGCCAAAGCCCGTGCGTTGTAGCAGAGAGCGATAATTTGAAGGTCAACTATCATATGCCTTGAACCAACTCTGATTGGGTTTTCCTTGTTTTGTTTCAGGTAAGTGTTTTTCCAGTGGGCTATTGGGTAGCTTGTCTCTCTTGGCAAGTTTTTTCTATCTACGATTTCCTTGAGAATCCTTGGTGCTGAAATCAGGATAAAGGGTTTCTCAGAACGCAATTCCCGTTTACAAAACCATGTTTTATAGTCTGCTTTATCTCGCCGCTGCTTAATACGAGCTGGTGAGAACTCTTCGGTCATGCAGGGTAGACAGGAAAGGTCTAGCCCCGTGTTAGTTATATCTTGCTGGTGGTTACTACGGGCTGGTGGGGGCTCTTCTTCCCCGCAGAGGGAAAAGGACTTTGGGAATTGTAGGAGTGGCTCGACGGTTACGTATTCAGCTAACAGCTTGAAGATAGAAGGGAAGTCGTTTAATGTGTACACAACCCCAATTTCACTTTCAGCCTTGTATGAACGGTGAAATAGTTTTGGTTGTTCCGCAAGAAGGGCTGGGTCAAGGACAGAAAATGTTTTCTGCGATGTGCAGGCGGCATTGGAGTCCCAGGCGGTTTCAAGGGCGTATTCTTCATCGAATGTAAGGGGGAGCCCCTCCTTCAGTTTCTTTTTTGCTTCTTTGGCTGTGTTTTCATCCACGGGGCCAAATATGTTGCTTGTCTCCTCGGTGATTTTTTGTTTCAAGGTTTCGTTGTCATAGTTGAAAGGGGCTGTTTTTAGGAAAACATGGAACTTAGTCTTGCCGTTGAAGTCTTCCGGCATAAAATGCCCGATATTATCGCCATATTCTTCGATATATTCCTCTTCATAATAAAAAACAGTTTCATTAGAGGATGATTCAATGACCAAACATGTCTTCACATGCACACAATCGTATCGCACGATTGCCTCGCCCGTTTGAATACCCAAATCATCGAAATCTACAAGAATAAAGTTTGAGGGATGGTAATTCTCGCCAGTTTTCTCGTTTCTATACCAACAACGGTTCCTCATCCAGGTCAGTCCATAAGCTGAAAAGAGTCTCATTAGCTCCGAGAAACGAAAAAAGTTCCCCTTGAAATGGACTTTATACATTTTTGAGGAGCCATTTTTCTTTACCCCAGGAGTATGAGAAAGGTATCTGTTTACGTATCTGTGGAACTTGCCATCATAGCCAGTACGGCCCCCCTGAAATTTTGAGAACTTGCAGGTTGGACAAGCATTGAAAACGATGAACTCTTCCTCGAAAACGGGGAGGGGAGGAGGTGGTGGGGGGCAGTAGTTAAGGTCAAGGTGTTGGGTCGTGTTTTGGGTCGTATTCATAGTAAACATCCTTCCGAAAAGCATTCGGAGTTATATCCCCCCATAGGAGTTCCCGACTTCCATGGGGGGGCTTGTTTTTCCCAATAAAATTACGCTTTTCGAAGGCAACTCTGAAAAAATTTTTTTTAAGCCCTGTTTTGATGCAAAAAAGTTGCCGTAAAGGCTCTTAAACCCCTGTTTTCGACCTCCAAAAGAAGAAAAAGGGAAGGTCTGGCCTATCCCTTTCATATCGGCGGGAACGGCTGCGATTGCTTGCGAATTGCAGAGTCCGTCAAGGGAGGCGCCTTCATTTTTGTATCTTTTACGGCGAAAAGAGAGAACAGATGCAGAATTTCGAACGTATTTTCGACATGCACCAGCCGCCCTTCAAGGCGGATTCGCTGGACGCGATGGAGTACTCCATCCTCGGCTTCTTCAAAGCCGAGGATTCCTCCCGTCCCCAGCTTGAACGCATTTCAGACCATGAGATAAAGGTATCCATCGACGAACGCAAGGCGCAAAAGGCACAAAAGCAGTTCGACAAGGCGGTGGAACATTCCAACGCACACAAGTTCAACAGCGCAAGGTTCGCGCTCCGCGAGGCCATCGGACTCTGGCCCTACAACAGCGAATACCACCGCCTGCTTGCTCAGGTGACGATGGAAGGCGGCGACCTGGAAAAGGCACAGGACAGCTGCCTCGACGCACTGCTGCTTGACGACAGGAACCTGTGGGCGCTGCTCCTGATGGGCAACATCCTGAACGCCAAGGGGAACACCGAGGCCGCGGACGGGTATTTCAGCAAAATTTTGCAATACCACCCAGACAACGCGCTCGCGCTGAACAACCTGGGCGGCATCTATTGCAAGCAGGGCAAGTATGCGAAGGGAACAGAGCTTTTCGAAAAGTCGCTTTCAATCGACCCCGAAAACCTGAACCCCTATTACGGCATGGCGCTGGCACGGTACAGGATGCAGGACTACGCCAAGGCTTTCGACTGGACGATGCAGGGACTGGAAAAGGGTTCCGAACGACCTGAAAACATGGCGATGCGTCCGCTGCTTATCCAACTCGCGAAGGACGCGTCCTCGAAGCTGGACGACGATTCCGCAATGCTCAGCAAGGCGATGGACGTGGCCCTCGAACTTGGGCATAAATATGGCAAGCCAGTGAAGCTGCAAAACGACGAAAACCAGCCCTTCATGGCACACCTTGAGTTTGGCGACTTCTATGGCCGCAATTACCACATCATCAAGTATCGCCAGCAGGGACACTTCATCCACCTGGTACTCCATGAGTTGATGCACCTGGAAATGATGGAAGAAGCGAAGGCCGCTGGAAAGCTGCTGAAAATCGGCTTCAAGCAGGAAAATTTCGACCTGTTCCTCGACAAGTTCACGCCCTCGCTGCAGAAGGTCGTTAAGCTGATGGGCGAAGCCAAGGCTGGACAGTTCGCAAAGCAGCTTTTCACGGGAATATCCCAGCAGGTGATGAACAATCCGCTTGACCTCTTTGTCGAGACGAAAATCTACGAACAGCATCCACAATTCAGACCAGTGCAGTTCTCCTCCCTGTACGACATGGAGGAAACAAACCTCAAGGCGATAAAGGATTCGGCAGGTTCCGAGTACATTCCCGCAGAAATCAAGTCTGCGAGCCGTTGCCTGAACATGATTTCGTCGCTGTTCCTTGAAAGACACTATCACTGTAGCCTGTTCAAGAATTTCAGCACCAGCGAGCTTGACGACGAATTTGCAAGAATCTCCTACGACAAGTTTGAAAGAGCCTGGAACAGTCACAGTGCAGGCTCGGAATACGAGCTTTTCCTTGACCTTGCGGAAGTGATGGAAATGAAGGACTATTTTACCATCACGCTTGCGACCGATGGCGCCTCTAAGGTAGATGAAGAAATCGAGACGGATGCGGAACGCGAACAGAGAAAGTTCGACGAAACGCACGGCAAGAATGACGAAATGGTGAACATGATGATGAGCCAGTACATGCTTGCCGCATTGATGGATTTCGACAAGATGGACTACGAGCAAGTCAAAGACATTTCCAGGGAGTGCGCTTTTACAGGCGTGAACGGCATTTCTGTGGGTGGCGACAAGACGTACACTTTGAAAGCGTTTCCAGGCAAACAGTTCAGTGGCTATGAATTTCTCGCATATTATTACGTGAGCTGGGCAATCGCAGAACCCGAACACCTGCTGGACACGGGACTGCCTTTCCACAAGGCTTATTCAATGGCCAGACAGATGTGGGAGAAAAGGAATTAAAAACGGAGGCAACAACATGAGCGTAAGAATACTCCACTGTTCCACCAATGTGAAAAACTACAACATTTGTGTTGAACAAAAAATTTGCGGGTTCGGAAACCGAAGTCCCTCCGAAGGCGATTTGATTTATCTTGTCGTAAAGGTTGATGGTGTAACACTCTGCGGCGCAAGATGCAAACTCACCTCTGTTACAGATGAAAATCCATGGAATGATGGTTCCAACTATCCGAACATTAAACGTGCGGAAAACTTTGAATATTGCGAGCCCTTCGATATTTCCATTTTAAAAAGTGTGGGTGGGCCACACTGGGGAGTAATATATACTCAACAAGCCAAACCCATCAAAGACGAAAAAGCCGTTTCCCTATTGGACGAGGCCTTCAAAAGAAACAAAAAAGATACATTCACGCCCTTTGACATACCCCAACCTTCAAACCAAGAAGATGACGAAGAACTCGACAGCGATGAATCTGTAAGCGACCCTGAAATAGCAAAAAAAATAAGCGAAGAGCATCCAGATGTAAAAATGTCAATTATGGGGACTTTCCAAGCCATAACATTCCTAAATGAAACAGACGGGAATAATGGATTGGAGGCAATGGTAAACGAAAATTTCTATTCACTTCTTACGGATTTCACAGAAGAAAATAGTGTTCTGATTCCAGAAAACCGACTTTTTATGACAGAGGCCCCCCAAAATAAGGATGGGAAAACGCCCAAAGGTATTAGAAGTATTCCTGATGCATTACTTCTCAAATTCGATATTCAGGATTCAAAGAATCCAATACAAGTTAATTTAATAGAATATGAATGCTACGGAGAAAATAAGACAACCCCGAGTTCTAAATCATCTTATCTTAATGAAACAATCATTCCTCAGTTAATGCGTTTTGCTGCTGGATTTAGCATTATTACTGACAGGGATTCCAGAAGAAAAACCATAGATAATTGGATAAGCAAAATCATGGCATATATCAAAATGAAAGAAAAAAGATTTTTGCTTAACAAAATGGTTGTGTGGATTAAGCAACTTTCCCCGGATATTGAAGAAATGGATATATCCGCGAAGATTATGGAATTGCTAAGAAACGCCTTTGAAACAAATATCCGCGTGTTACTGGTTATTGATGAATTAAGTCTTGAACAAAAAAATACTATAGGAAATGTAATTAAGGCTTTTAAATTGGAAAATGGAAATATAGATTTTACTGGATATGTTGTAAGTCTTGTGCAGAGAATAAATATCAAGGATGAAGCAGCTGAATACGCCTTAACAGTCAAACCTTACAGGTAAAACTATACAAATCATGCAAAAAAAGGTTGCACAATTCCGTGCAACCTTTTTTATTATTATTTGTAACAATTTTACCACGGGGAGCTATTGTGTTCTACAAAATGTCCAATCTTAAATCAGCCGTTGCGAGTATGCCACGCGCAATAGCTCGTAACGACCAGCCTATGCTTACACATATTCATAGACTGGTCGTCGAGCTTTTAATGCATCTTGACGAAGAAAAGAAGGAAAAGGACAGGGCCAAGCGCGAGAACGCCCAGCCCATTGTCGAGGAAATAGATAAAGTCCTGAATAAGTATCGAACAAAACTCTAATTGTTGTATTAAAGGCATTTGTCGATATTTTCGGCATCAAAAGGAAACGACCCTTGTAGCTTTTGATGGTTCCTGTTTTTTGCTTTGTTTTCCAGGGCAACGGAAAATTCCCTGATTCCTCCCGATACGGGTGTTTATGCGTGTCTAGCTCGAATAGGACATGCTTTTTCTTGTTATATTGTGCAATGAATTATATTGACGGATTTTGCACTTTTGACAAAACAGATTAACAGTCCTTACAGTTCCTCCATGACGGGGGGAGGCTTTCTCCAGGAGGAGTTCGACCGCATCCTTCCGCTGATGCTGTCACCTGATTCCGATGCGCTGCTCAGGCGGGAGGCCGAGAGCAATGCCCTTCTGCAAATCAACTCCATGAATACCCGCAAGAGGGCGCTTTCGGAGCTGAAAAAACGTTTCGCTGCGTGCTCTCCCGAGTTCTGGGAACATTACCGAGGCTTGGATGGCAAGGCACGGCAGCTGGCCTATTTCTTCGTGCTTCTGCGAACCTATAGAATCCTTTTCGACCTGCACCTGAGAGTGACGGTCAAGCGGTGGATGGCCGCTGATGATTCCGTTTCCCCTGAGGCCCTTCGCCAGGAGTTTGCGGAAATCGCCGCCAACGACGATTTCGTTGGTTCATGGACCGAGCTTACGATTAAGAAGGTCCAGGGGACATACCTGTCCATCCTCCGTAAGGTTGGTTTCCTTGAAGGAATGTCCGATGTGCTTCACCAGCCCTCGTTGAACGCCGAGGATTTCAGGTACTACCTGGAAAACGGGGAGGGATGGTTCCTTGAGGCGTGCCTTTTGAGGAAATATGAAATATCCAGGATGAGGAGTGAGCTGAAATGAGTTCCATGTCCTTGAACGACCTATACGCCAAGCTCAGAAGCAAGGCCTTCAGCGACCCCTCCAACGGGGACCTGTTCTACAACTTTTTCATGTTCCAGTATCCTGCCGCCGAGGAATACAGGTGGCGCCGTGACATCCTGGATGTCCGTGACAAACTGGAGAAGCCAGCCGATTACCTGGATACCCTGGTCCTGAACATCTTCGACGAGTTCTGCGACTATCTCGACAAGAAGCCCTTCGGCACAAAGAACCCGTCCATGCTGAAGTACCTCCTGGACAAGGAGGGCAAGGGAGGTCCTGCCATCGACCAGGTACAGAAGTCCCTCACCAAGCATGCGGAATCCGACGAGTTCATCCAGTACCTGCACAGCCGCATCGAGGAACACATAACCAAGCAGGATGACGTGCACCAGAGGCCCTATGTGTTCATTTACGGCATGGGGCAGATGTTCCCCTATTTAAGGGCGAACACGCTTTTGACAAAGTACGAGAAGCTTAACAGGAGCAGCGCCTACAAGGTCATCCTGTTCTACCCTGGAAACACTACGAATGACGGGACACGTTTCAGGCTCTTTGGCCTGCTTGACGACGACCATACCTACAGGGCACACCTTCTGATTAACGATGAGGACTAAGGAACTTCTATTATGCAGCTGAAAGACCTTTACCAGAAAAGCATCGAACGTAACCTCAATCCAGTGGTGAACGCCGAGAACCTTGACGCCGAGACCGTCAAGACCGAAATCGAGGAATATGTCTTCACCGAGGAAATCATAGACGGCCTCTACAAGATTCTCGACGCCATACGTTCGAGAAAGTACAACCATGACGGCATCTGGATTAACGGCTATTTCGGAAGCGGAAAGTCCCATTTCCTGAAGTACCTGAACTACTGCTTTGACCCCAAGTACCGTGATGCGGCCCTGGAACGCCTGAAGGAGGGCGTCAACGAGTTCGACCCTCTGACGAACCCCAAGAGCAAGCTCTATGTCACCCCCGCCGAGGTGAAGGACCTTTGCGAGTGGCTGAAGAAGGCCACGGTGGACACCATCCTCTTCAACATCGGCCAGGTGAGCAACTACCAGGGCGATGCGGACAAGGTGTTCCTCAACGTATTCTGGAACGAGTTCAACCATTTCAGGGGCTACAACAAGTTCAACCTTGCCCTGGCCCAGCATTTCGAGAAGGCCTTGGATGCCCGTGGCAAGCTGGGCGAGTTCAAGGAAAAAATCAGCGAGGAAGGATTCGACTGGGATACCGAGGCGAGTGACCTGGCCATCAACGAGCTTGACCTTGTGATGGAGAAGGGCAAGGAAGTGCTCCCGACGCTTTCAACCGACATCATCCGCAAGAAGGTGGAAGATGACAGCATCTTCCTGAGCGTGGAGACGTTTACCAACGAGCTTGCTGCCTACCTGGATACGAAGGACAAGGACTACCGTCTGGTATTCCTTGTGGATGAAGTTTCCCAGTTCATCAACGACCGCAAGAACCTCCTTTTGCAGTTGCAGAGCATCGTGGAACGCCTGCATACCGCCTGCAAGGACCAGGTGTGGGTGGCGTGCACCGCCCAGCAGGAACTGAACGAAATCGTGGAATCCTGCAAGATGAACGACGTGACCGAGGCCATTGGCAAGATTATGGGCCGCTTCGAGGTCCGCATGAGCCTCAAGGGAACGAAGCCCGAGTATATCACCCAGAAGCGTGTCCTCGAAAAGAACGGGACGGGCGAAAAGGAACTGGGCAAGATGTACGACGACAAGAAGAACGCCCTGGAGGCCCAGTTCCAGTTGCCGCCCACCTACAACGCCTATGGGAACCGTGACGAGTTCATCGGTTACTATCCGTTTGTCCCGTACCAGTTGCGCCTGATACAGCAGGTGTTCAACAGTTTCGTGGACCACGGTTTCGTCGATACCGAGGTCAAGGGCAACGAACGTTCCATCATCAAGGTAACTTACAATACCGCCCAGCTCACTAAGGACGAAAGTATTGGCCATTTCATCGGCTTCGACCAGTTCTTCCATGCCATGTTCCAGAACTCCCTTACGAACAAGGGACAGAAGGCGCTCACCAACGCATCGAAGTTCGCCGAGGAGTACCAGGGCGACACCGATTTTGCAATGCGAGTCGTGAACGTGCTCTTCATGGTTGCGAACATGGGCGAGAGCGACAAGCTCCTGTTCAAGGCGACCGTCGATAACCTGAGCATCCTCCTCATGCGTGACGTGGATGCCCAGAAGCTTGCCCTCAAGGAGGATGTACAGAAGGTACTCCAGTTCCTGTGCGACAAGAACGCCATCCGCAAGGAGACGGACAAGTCGGGTGACGAAATTTACCTCTTCTACAACGAGGAGGAGATGGAAGTCGCCAACCTCATCAAGAACAAGAGGGTGGACGACTCCTACATGGCCGAGAAGCTGAAGGCGATTATATTCGAATATTTCGGCATGACCGCCAAGGAAAACTATTTCAGCCGTTCTTTCTCCGTATGCGCCGAGATTTTCAGCCGCACGTTCCTATCTACGAACAATCCCGAAATGAAGGTGGAGTTTGTCTTCGACAGGGACGGTGCGGAAAACGCCGAGACCTACGCCCTGAAAAATTCCGAGAAGAGCCGCATGGCCTTCTACCTTGCCGATTTCTACAATGGCGATTCCAAGTTCAAGGCCAATTTCTTCCGCTACTGCCAGACCTACAAGTATTTGGAGACGGAACAGGCGACAAGCGATTTGCGAGCACGGACCAATGCGACGTTCCGTGAACGTGCGAATACCCTCTTGAACACCAAGCTCCTGAAGCAGCTGCACGATGCGCTGGACTCTTGCCAGATTGTCTCTGGCGATGCGCTGGTGTCCGCTGGCCAGGTGGGACAGAAAGGAGGCAAGGACCGCTACAAGAATGCGGTGAAGTACCACCTGGGACAGATTTACCCCCAGGCGCCTCTTGTGGACAAGTATCCCATGGACCAGGCATCCCTGGCTAAGAAAATCCTCTCGCCTCTCCCTGACGACCCGATGGGGCTTGGCTATCCGCTTGGCGAAGCCGAAAGGAAGATGGAGACCTACTTGCAGAACAAGGGCAAGGCATGTAGCGTCAAGGAGGTGGTGCATTACTTCGGGAGGCCGCCTTACGGATGGGCTGAAACTTGCACCCTGCAAGCCTTGAACGAACTTGTTCGTTCCCGCCATTTCGAGTTCTCCTTCAACAACATCCCGAGACCCGAACCCAAGGTGGTTGCCGACAACCTCCTGAAGTACCAGGAAAAGTTCGAAATCGACGTTGCCGAGGCCATCCCCCAGAAGCTGGTGAACGACTTCATCGATGCATGGAAGGACTGCTTCAGCGTGGTCTCCGTGGGTAACAGTTCCGATGCGAACTCCGTGTTCGACTATTGCCGTAACACGGAGAAGAACGGCGACGCCCTGGGCAACAAGATTAAGGATTACCAGGATTTGCGTTATGACTTGGGGCACCGTCCCTTTACGGGATGCCTTGACAAGGCCCTGGAACAGCTTTTGGCGTGGGAAAAGATTCACGACCCGAAGACCTTCTTCGAGACGGTGATAGCCTCCAGGGATGCCATGGTGGAGCTATTGGGCAAGTGCCGTGACCTTGCGGAGTTCCGTGACGGGAACTTCGAGAAATACAAGGACGTGCTCGACTTCATTTCCAACAATGAGGAAAACTTCACTTACCTTGGTGAAGATGAAAAGGGGGCCGTGTCCGAACTGGAAGCCATAAAGAACGACGAATGGCCCATTGGCAACATGAAGGCCTACATCAAGTTCAAGAGGGAGCTTTCTGGCAGGATTGAGGAACAGAAGGAAGCTCTCAGGAAGGAACTCAGGGATGCGAACTCCGTGGCCTATGACGAACTCGTTGACATGGTGGGCAAGATAGGCTTGAAGAACGCCCCTGAATCTTACCTGCCGACAAAGGATTCCTTTGTCAACTATGGATGCGACAAGCAGAGTCTTGCAGGTCTGAAGGGCGCCTTGCATGAAGTGGATGACCAGAAGAGTAGATGGATTGCCATTCTCATGCAGAAGCATGCTCAGGAAAATCCTGCTCCTGTTGAACCTGGACCTGGAAACGTCCCTCATCCAGTTAATAAACGTAAACCCGTCATGGTGAACGTCAAGAAGGACATGGTGGTGCATTCTGGAACCCAGTTGAAGAGCGAGGCTGATGTGGACGAATATCTCGCCAAGCTGAAAGTCCAGCTCATGCAGCATGTGAACGACGACGAATATACCATCATCCAGTAGTTTTAGGTTTTGTTCATGGATACCTCGAATCTCAAGAAGTTTGCAACCGAAGCCAGAGCTAACCTTATCAAGGGAGTCGTTGACCGTCTAAGGACGCTGGGTTTTGACGAAAACGGCCATGTCGATGATGCAGACCGTCCCGAGCGTTTGCAGGGTGGCGCCCTCTTCCACGGTGAACTGAAACAGGGCGACGCCTTCTACAGGAAATGGACTGCCCTGGAATCGGCTATCAAGAACCACCCGCACGGCCCGAAGGTGGGTGTCCGTCAGGTGGCCGAGGCTGCGGCCTACACCTGGTTCAACCGTTTCGTGGCCATACGCATCTTGCAGAAGAACAGGCTGATAGAACCCCAGCTTGCCTATGCCGACGGTGGACGGATTCCGATGATTGTGGAAAACGCCCGTTCGGGCCGTTTGCCCGTCTTGACCCCCGATGAGAAAATGGAGTGGGAGAGACTTTCTGAAGACGATTCCAAGGTCCTCGAACAGTTCTCGTTGCTCATAGTGGCCTACTGCCATACGACCCCGATTCTCGAAAAGTGCTTTGGCCATATCGACGACTACACAGAGCTTTTGTTGCCTCGTAACGTCCTTGCCGACGGGGGGTTCATTGACCTCCTGAATACCACGGACTACATTACCGAAGAGGATTACAAGCGGACGGAACTCATTGGCTGGCTTTACCAGTTCTACATCAGCGAGAAGAAAGATGAAGTCTTTGCGAGCTTCAAGAACAAGAAGAAGGCCGAGGCTGAGGATATTCCCGCTGCAACCCAGATTTTTACCCCCAACTGGATTGTGAAGTACATGGTCCAGAATACCCTTGGACGCATCTACCTGGACAACAACAAGGGTAGTGACCTTGCCAAGGACTGGGAGTATTTGGTTGATACTCCTACTGCGTCTGATTCGATATACAGGTATGCGGAACTGGAATCCTTGAAGGTGGCCGATTTTGCAAGCGGCTCTGGCCATATCCTGAATGAATTTTTTGACATGCTCTATTCCTTCTACGAGGAGGATGCCTACGATTCCAGGGAGGCCGTCGAGTGCATTTTCAGGAAGAACCTGATTGGTATAGACCTGGATACCCGAGCAAAGCAGCTATCCATGTTCAGCTTGCTGTTGAAGGCTTGCCAGAAGAATGCAAAGTTTGTGGATGCGAAGGTTTTGCCCCGTGTCTATGACATGCCTAGTGTTTGCCGTGAAGATTTCCGCGATACCATGGGGCATTTCTTCGCTGCCTACAATTTGGATGATACGGGCTATTCTTATCAGGAATTGTATGATGCATTCGCCTTGATGGAAAATGCTCCCAATTTTGGCAGTACGATGAAATTCAGGATTTCAAGTGGCTGTCGCAATTTTATTGGGAATTGTGTAGCTCAATATGAGGATAATCCCCAACATGTTGAAGCTTTTGGACCATTAGTTGATGCCTTTAGGATTATCCTTGCCTTGACCGACAAGTATTCCGCTATTGCCATGAATCCGCCGTATATGGGCAATGGCAATATGAATGATGAATTAAAGGGATATCTGGCTGATAATTATCCTGATGCCAAATATGATTTGTTCTCTACATTTATGGAATTGATGATGGACCACTGTGCTCCTAGGGGGCGTGCTGCTGCGATTACGATGGAATCGTGGATGTTCTTGTCATCGTTTGAACGGCTTCGCAAGAAGTTTTTGGATAATTACTTCATTAGTTCTTTAGGACACTTTGGATGGCATATTATCGGAATCGCTTTTGGAACGGCAATGTGCGTTTGGGAAAAGGCTGAAGCAAATGGTCGCAAAGGCGAATACTCCTATTTGACAATTGATGATATTGATTCCGAAAAGAATGTTCCCTATGTATTCCCAAAGAAAGATAATGGACGGTATGCAATTGTAAACCAGGATAATTTTGAAAAAATACCAGGAAGCCCTATTGGGTATTGGGTAAGTGACCAATTTCGAAATGCTTTTGACAATGCCTCTCTATACTCCAAAACTATTTCGGATGGGCAAACAAAAACTGGTGACAACAACAAATATTTACGTGAATTTTGGGAAGTTTCATCGAAAAAAGTTGGCAAAGAGAAAAAGTGGCTCTTTTATGCAAAAGGCGGGGGCTTTAGAAGATGGTTTGGTAATTTGACAACAACGATTAATTGGTCTGTTGAAGCACGTGATTTTTATCGAAAAGATAAAATTGCACGAATCCTTCCAGAATACCTTTGGTATGAACAAGGAATTACATGGAGTTATATTTGTTCGGCTATTCCAAGTTTTAGGTTGTTGCCCAATGATGCTATTTTCGATGTCGGAGGTTCTTCTGTTTTTTTCCAAAATAAAGCGGAAATAAATCCAATTTTGGGCTTTTTGAACTCTAAATTTGCATTTGCTTTACTTAAAGTCTCAAACCCGACAATAAATTATCAAGTAAATGATATTCGTTCTCTACCTGTCGAGGAATCTATTTATAGCTCAGAAGCAATAGGCAATTTAGTTGTTTCAAACATAGAAATCAGTAAAGCCGATTGGGATGCGCACGAAACCTCATGGGATTACCAAAAGAACGAGCTTCTTGCGATGACGCTTGAAGACGAAGATGCCAATGTTCAGTTTGACATCGACGAGGCCGCCAAAAGAGGTGAAATGATGTGCGTTGAACGTGCTGCACCTGAACCAGAAAGCTTGTCTTGGCGAATGAGAGTCTATCAGGGTAAATGGGAGCGCTTGTTCAAACAGCTCCATGCTAACGAAGAAGAGCTTAATCGACAATTTATCGAAATCTATGGATTGCAAGACGAATTGACCCCCGATGTGCCGCTAGATGAGGTGACAATCCTTCAGCAAGGTGAAATTTCGATTGGCAAACCCGCCAATTGCAATATGAGTTGCAATGCGCCTCTTGTCGATTATGACCAAATAGAATGGCATGATGATGTAGTCATCAAGCTGTTCATCAGCTATGCCATCGGCTGCATGATGGGGCGTTACAGGCTCGACAAACCAGGCTTTGCCATTGCTCACCCGAACGCCACCGCTGAGGAAAAGGCGCCCTACCAATATAATGGCGAGACTTTTGCCATGGACGATGACGGGATAATTCCCCTGATGAGTAAGGATTCCGCATTTGCGGACAATGCAGTGAACCGTTTTACTGAGTTTCTGCGTATTGCCTTTGGCGCCGATTCATTGACGAAAAACCTTAATTTTGTAGAATCGTGTCTGGGCAAAACCGTCGAGGACTATCTAATGAAGGACTTTTGGACGGACCACAAGAAGATGTACCAGAACAGGCCCATTTACTGGCTTTTCAGTTCCAAGAAGGGAGCCTTCAAGTGCATCACCTACATGCATCGCATGGATGCATACACGGCTGAACTTGTCCGCAAGAACTACCTTCTGAAGCACATTGACTACCTGGCAGGCAAGATTGCAGGTCTTGAACAGGATGAAGCTAACCTTTCCTCTGGGGACCGCAAGAAACTTTCTAGCTATCGCAAGGATTATGCAGAATGTATCGAATACGATGAACGCTTGCAGCTTGTTGCCTCCAAGCAGATAGCCTTCGACTTGGATGACGGCGTGGTGGTGAACTATGCCAAGTTCGGTGATGTACTAGCAAAAATTAAGTAAGGAGTTGTACTATGCCTTTGAAAATTGGTTTTATTTGTGTTTCTGATATGGTAAACAGGCAATTAGTCTTTAATAGTCTTGGGAAAAAAACTTACTATGAAGAAACTGATACAGAAATCATTGTTTATGATGAAAATGGTGAAAATCCGAAGACCTATCCAAAGCCCCAATTCAAACTTGCAGAGCAGGGACAAAATGAAGAGGTTCATGCTCCGTATATGTCAGTAGATGATATGGGTGGAACTGAAGAAGAATACGAAGAAAGGGAAGTTGAAAGAAATTTTTGGAAGGATTGCCCAATTCATAAAATTGATTAGTGAGAATAAATATGGCGCTCTTAGACAAGATATACGAATACTTTGAACGCAAATCCGATTTGCATGTGCTTTTTATCTTCGACAAGATGGAAGAGCGAGTCCCTGAATTGGAAGGCGCCGAATGGAAGGAAGGCTTCCATTACGAGATTTTTGACGGCGGGGCCTTCAGGGTAAAGTATAACCTGGAACATGACTGGAAGGACTTGAAGGTCGTATTGCTAGTCAAGGATTATTCTCCGTATGACGAGAAGAGCCGCCTGGATTTTCCATTGCTGGATGTGCTGGCCTCCAACATGGAGTTCAAGAACGATTCCGCTGAGCTGTACATGCAGGAACATGGCATCAAGTATGACCTGATTGACTATGTGAAGCGAAACGTGTCCAAGCTGCAACGTAAGAAGAACGATGATTTGCTTGCGGGACATTACAAGGAACTGACTACCGATATGCTCAACAGGAGCATCATCAGTGCCGAAATGGATTCCAAGAAGTTGCTGGATTGGACCTCCATATTCCTCAAGCTGATTCAGCTTGGACGAGCTGAGAACGAGACCCGACGCAATAAGGTCCTCTTTGCTATCATGGGATGCAGGGACGCATTGACCGCCCTTGAAAAGGCCGCTTCAAGGACGTTTGGCTACAAGAGCTCCGATGGCAGGTCCTTCGATGCCGATTCCATGCTCCACTTCATAGCCAAGTCGTTAAAGTATAATTCGATTTGCGGGAACCTGACCCTGGCCAAGGGGGATATCTATGGGGAGTTTAAGGTGAAAAGTTCCCTGGAGGCCCTTAATGCCATTTGGGAACAGGGGATGAATGCGGATGCTCAGCTTTCCGAAGCCCTTGACGAAATGGCCGCTGACATCAAGGAAGACTATATCTTGAACACATACGGCGCCGAGGCCGATTATTTCCGCTTGACCCGTAGCCTTGCGTTCCCGATTGTTCAAAAACTCTTGGAAGAGCGCATTTGGGTTGCCCCAGCTGAGGTAAACGAGCGTATCCGTTCCATGCTTAATAAGGCTGTCGATGAGGATGTTAAGGCCACCTTGGATTTTGCATCCAAGTTGTGCGATTTCTATGCAACTAAGGCTGCTGTAAAGACGGGACGGCTCTCTGACCCCAAGGATTATGTCCTGGCCTATACCTCCGAAATCTACATGCTTGACATGTTCTATAGGCAGGCCCTGGAACTCTTTACCTCTCTCGGGGAGGTTCCGATATACGAAATGCTCGAAGAAGCAAAGAGGCGCCTGAACCTGGATTACGCAAAGTTCATGAACGAACTGAACCTGAACTGGATGGCCTCCGTCAACAAGTATGGTTTTGATGGCGTTGATTTGCTCCGTCAAAAGGATTTCTACGACAAGTACGAAAAGCCTGGTGTAAAGCTGGTCGTTATCGTGAGCGACGCTTTCCGTTACGAGCTTGCCCAGGAACTTGTCCAGGAAATGGCTAAGTCCAAGCATAAGGCTTCTATTGAAGCTGCTATTGCCCAGTTGCCCACGGAAACGAAGTTCTGCAAGCCCGCCTTGCTCCCTCATGAAACGCTTGAGTTCGATGGCTCTGATGTGCCTACGATGAAGGTGGATGGCAAGGTCCTTGTTTCGACGGATTCTCGCACGGAACAGTTGCTGAAGTATGTGCCCGATGCCGCCTGTATCGACTACAAGCAGATGGAGAACATGACCCTTGCCGAAAAAAGGGAGTTCTTCAAGCGTCCCCTGGTCTATATCTTCCACAACAGGGTCGATGAGGATGGCCATGACGTAATTCCGTCCGTAAAGGATTGGTCCCAGGCTTGTAGGCAGTCCATAGATGAGTTGGCGGCTTTGGTCCGTTCGCTCCATGCCTCCATCAATGTCTCTAACGTGATTGTTACCGCTGACCATGGCTTTATCTTCAATGACCTGGAGATTGCAGACAAGGACAAGCATAGCGTTAGCGAGGAATGCCTGGAAAAGAAGAGCCGTTACTATCTGACCCAATCGGGCGCCAAGGTTTTCGGAATGTCAAAGTTCCCTCTGTCTAAGGTTTCTGGCATGGAGGCTGGTGACGTGTATGTGGCCGTTCCCGATGGCACCAACAGGATTGCCGTTCCTGGGGGCTATAACTTTGCCCATGGCGGGGCGTCGTTACAGGAAATGATTATCCCCGTCATACGCTCCAATTCCATCCATGATGATATGAAGAACAAGGTGGAAATCACCCTCATGGATGCCAAATTGAAAATTACTTCCAGCATCCTCAAGTTCCAGCTGCTTCAGAAACAGGCCGTGTCCAAGGAATACAAGGAACGTACCGTCTCCATTGCCATCTATGACAAGTCCAACAGGGTGACTGAGGAAAAAAGGCTTGCCTTGGATAGCACGGATGCGGTAAACCTGATGAACCGTCTTTTCGAAGTCAAGCTGGCCCTTAACAAGCCGACATCTTCGAACATCCTTGAGCTTCGAATTTACGATATTGAGGACATGTTGAACCCGATTGTCAAGACGACCGTTATTAACGACACTCTTATTGAACAGGATTTTTAGGACTAGATTATGACGCTGCAAGAAAAAGTTCTGGATTTATTCTCTGGTAAGGTTGTCCGCAAGGACCTTGCTTTTTTGGTGAAGGGAAACCTGCCCGTTCCTACTTATGTGCTGGAATACCTTCTGGGACAGTATTGTGCATCCTCCGATGAGGAGGTCATTGCCGAGGGTATCGAAAAGGTCAAAAGTGTTATCCGTAATAACTATGTGAACAGGGCCGATTCCGAGATTGTGAAGGGCAAGATTCACGATGTGGGCGCATTTAAGGTCATTGACAAGGTAAACGTGGTCCTCAATGACCGTGCGAACATCTACGAGGCATCCTTTGCGAACCTGGGCTTGAACCATGTGCCGATAGATGAGCAGACGGTCCGTCAAAATCCGAAACTGCTTTCTGGCAATGGCGTATGGAGCATCGTAACCCTTGAATTTGACGGCGCCGAGGATGCCGCCCAGAATCGTTGGCGTATTTCGTTCTTCAAGCCCATCCAGGTCTCTAACGTCGATGTGGACGACTTCGTGAGTAAGCGTAAGGAGTTCTCTACAGAAGAGTGGATTGACTTCATGGTACATACGGTGGGCCTGAATCCCGAGCAGCTCTCTGAACGTGAGAAAATGATTGCCCTTTGCCGTCTGCTCCCTCATGTTGAAAACAACTTCAATTTCATGGAGCTTGGTCCAAAGGGCACAGGTAAGTCCCATGTGTTCCAGGAACTTTCCCCTTATGGCGTCTTGGTCAGTGGGGGAGATGTTACTTCGGCAAGACTTTTTGTGAAAATGTCTGGCAACAGGGAAATCCTTGGCCTGGTTGGATACTGGGATGTGGTCGCCTGGGATGAATATGAACAGCAGCCAGGAAAGACTGTTGATTCCATCATGATTGACACAATGCAGAATTACCTTGCCAACAAGAGCTTTAACCGAGGCAAGGCAACCCATGAGGCATCTGCATCCATGGCCTTTGTTGGAAACACAAAGCGTCCTGTGGAGAGGATGCTCAAGGATGGTCACCTGTTTGAATCCATTCCGCATCAGTTCATCAAAGGCGCCTTCCTGGACCGCATCCACCTTTATAACCCAGGCTGGGAAGTAAAGATTCTGAAGAAGGCTTCGTTCTCCAATGGATATGGCCTAATAACCGATTACATTGCTGCGGTGCTTCATGAGCTCCGTAAGCGTGATTTCTCGGGCGAGCTGATGAACTATGCCCAGTTCGACAAGTCCCTCTCTGAACGTGACCATTTGGCCATAAGGAAGACGTTCTCTGGTCTTGTAAAGCTGATTTATCCAGATGGCGTATTTACCGATGAAGAAGCCTTCAAATTGATTGATTTTGCTGCCGAAGCACGAAAACGAGTCAAGGACCAGCTCTACATCATCGACGAGACATTCCGCAACGAGCCTGCAAAGTTTGAATACACCAACCTGAAGACTGGCAATAAGGTGTATGTGGAAACGCTTGAACGCATCAACTATGCCAGGGCAGAACGCAATAGAGCGGACCAGGATGATTTCTCCTTGAATGCCCAGGTGCAGGTAAATGAACCAGAAGCGGCTGGAGCGACGGATAGCACCGATGCCACGGCTGAACCCGTTGCAAAGCCCGTGCAGAATCCAAGGCTGGAGGAAAAGGAAATAAATCTGCGCTCTGGCATGACTGGGTATTCCTATACGAATCTTTTTGCCCCGTATCTGCACGATGCTGCCGAAATCACCATTGAGGACCCTTATATTCGCAAATACTGGCAGATTAGGAATCTTTCGGAGTTCATGACGATGCTTGTAGAGACCCGTGACGTGGAGGGCTTGAAGGTCCATCTGGTAACGGATTCTGAGGAATATGAGAGGGCCGATGTCCTTGAAGGTTTGAACGAAATCAAGGATGAAATGGAATCCCTCGGGATGGAGTTTTCCTATGAGTTCCAGGCTGGACTCCATGATAGGCTAATCTCTACGGACAATGGCTGGAGAATACACCTTGGCCGTGGCTTGGATATTTTCGAACCCTATGGCAAGTATTCTGTTGCTGCTTCTTCTGCGACACGGCGTAAATGCAAGGAATGCAATATCGTATATAGGAGAGGATGAGAAATATGTGCTGTAAAAGAGGAATAAGATGGTTTAAATATTTGTTGCCGCTCATTATTTATATAGTCATTGCTATTATAGCAGGAGTGCTATTATGTTGGCTTTGTTTTGTGGAAGGTAAGCGAGTAGAATTAACTATTCAATATGCTGTTGTTGCTGCAACCTTTGGTGCATCTCTAATAGCATTGTTTAAAGATAGGTATGATAGGTGGTGTTACAAGCCAAATTTGAAATTGTCTTTTGAAAAAAATAACCCGATACAATTTGCAAAAACAAAATTGAAAAGAAATGAATCCGATGA
>Ga0310691_10002639_pt1 | contig 23132 bp, 13 predicted proteins | sample 176DNAGHGlowgp2_FD_203887 | JGI IMG/M metagenome (GOLD analysis project Ga0310691, IMG submission 203887) | Sheep rumen microbial communities from Palmerston North, Manawatu-Wanganui, New Zealand - 1766 DNA GHGlow gp2 (v2) (version 2) | ecosystem: Host-associated > Mammals > Digestive system >...
GAGAATAAGATCGTTAAGAGCCTTCTGGAAGGAAGAGTATGCTGGGATGCTCACGACATGGTGGTCCCTGATAAGCTTGACGAATCCGACTGCCTGCTTCCGATTACTGCGGACAGTTCGCAGCTCTATGCGATCAAGTGTGCGACCGGCGGTGAGAGCTTTGTCCTTCACGGCCCTCCGGGAACCGGCAAATCACAGACGATCACATCCATGATCGCCGACATGCTCGCGCATGGGAAGACAGTCCTTTTTGCTGCTGAGAAGAAGGCTGCTCTGGACGTCGTTTATTCGAGGCTTGATAAGATCGGATTAGGTCCATTCTGTCTCGAACTACATTCCAACAAGGCTAAGAAATCAGCTTTCCTGGATAAGCTCAAGGAGGCCGTTGAACTGCGCAAGAAGACAGGCGACGGTGACTACGACAAGGCGCTTAAGGAACTTGCTGACAGGAGACATGAACTGGATAAGTACTGCGGAGCACTCCATAAAATTCAGAAGTGCGGCAATTCGTTGTATGAGCTCATCAACATATATGAGGTGAACTCTACTGCACCTGATGTGGCGGATTTTGATGAGCATTTTATGGACGTTGTTGACGGTGACACGATGAAGGTCTGTGAGAACAGTCTGGAGTCTGTGATATCAGCCGGAAACGCTTTGGGTGATGTATCTTATCTCGCATCCGTCAGGACTTCCGAATATTCACAGCAGCTGCGCAACGACCTTCCCGGATATGCGCAGGAACTTAAGACAGCAACGCAATCCCTTGAGAGATCTGTCGCTGATGCCAGGGCTGCTCTGTCAGGTTCAGGTGTTACTATTCCCGGTATTGACGAAGACACATTCCTGTCTGTTCGAAAGATCGTGGAACTTGCCCATGCGCTCCTTGATACGAATGACATTCCTGCCAAGATATGTGCATCTGAAGACCCTGATATCATCATCAGGGAGATCAATAGTTATCAGGCTGAGAAGAAGAACTGCACGGAACTTGAGAATAAGCTCTTTGAGTTTTATAAGCCTGAGATCCTGAAAGCTGATATCGCATCTCTCACATCTGAACTCCAGGAAGCGAATTCCAAGACGCTGTTCAAGTCGATGGCGGTCAATAAAGTGTTCAGGAAGGTGGAGCCCTACCGTCTGCCGGCTGCGAAGGCTGATGACATGATGGAGCATTTCGGGCTGGCAAGAGATATCAATGAGAAGCGTGGAAACTGTGACAGGATGTATAGCGACGGACTGGTCAGTTACTTTGACAGGGCAATGCTGGATGACGAAGCCGGGATCAGCGCGCTGACGGCGAAGATGACGGAAGCTTTCGGAAGGCTCGGTGAGTTCGACAGGACGGGAAGCCTGAGGAAGATGTTCGCGGGCAATCCCACATATATGAACACATGGCAGAACGTGTCTGACACATATGCCGTTTTTGATGATAAGCACGATGTCCTTGAGGATTCTATCGGCATCAAGGCGGTGCATGATTCTGAGACATGTGGAAGCATATACGAGATGTGTGATGACCTTGTCAATAATATCGATCACTTAAGAGACAGGGTAATGCTCAACCAGGCATTGGGCGTAGCAAGGTCACATGGTCTTGTCAATGTTGTCAATGCATATATGGCAGGTGAACTGGCGGGTGCTGACGTTACAAGATCATTCCGCAAGGCATATAGCAAGCTCCTCATCGGCAAGACGATCGATTCCGATGAGACACTTAGGAACTTCAGCGGCAAGATCTTCGAAGACCGCGTTGAGCAGTATAAGAAGCTCAACGATGATTTTATGTCGCTGACAAGACAGGAGATCTACCTGAGGGTTGCTTCATCACTACCGGATCTTGCAAAAGAGGCGCAGAAGGACTCCGCGCTTGGCATCCTCCAGCGTGCCATCAAGAACGGAGGCAGGGGAGTGTCGATCAGGACATTATTCTCCAAGATACCGCACCTCATCTCGAAATTATGTCCCTGCATGCTCATGAGCCCGATATCAGTTGCTCAGTATCTGGAGCCCGGTGTTCTCAAGTATGACATGGTGCTCTTTGATGAGGCCAGCCAGCTTCCTACATGTAAGGCTGTAGGCGTCATCGCCCGTGCTGAGAATGCCATTATCGTCGGTGATCCCAACCAGATGCCGCCGACATCATTCTTCCAGTCGTCCAACTATGACGAGGAGAATTTTGAGATCGAAGATCTTGAGAGCATCCTTGACGATTGTCTTGCTCTCTCAATGCCCGGCACGCATCTGCTCTGGCACTACAGAAGCAAGCATGAGAGTCTTATCACATACAGCAACAGGGCTTTCTACGATAACCGTCTTTATACTTTCCCTTCGAGCAATGACCTGGAGAGGAAGGTAACGTTTGTCAGCGTTGATGGTGTCTTCGACAGGGGACGTACGAGAACGAACAAGGCAGAAGCTGAGAAGGTTGTTGATGAGATCATAAGAAGGATCACATCCGATCCCAACAAGAGCATCGGCGTTGTAACGTTCAACATCTCACAGCAGAACCTCATTGACGATATGCTCGCTGAGCGTCTCAAGAGTTCACCTGAGATCGAAGAGGCACTGTACGGATCAGAGGAACCGATCTTCATCAAGAACCTTGAGAATGTTCAGGGAGATGAGCGTGATGTAATCCTGTTCTCGGTTGGTTACGGTACTGACGAAGAAGGTAAGGTGTATATGAACTTCGGACCTTTGAGCCAGGACGGCGGATGGAGAAGGCTTAACGTTGCCGTCACGAGATCCAGGTATGAGATGATGGTATTCTCATCCTTGCAGCCTGAGCAGATCAAGGTCACATCAGATACGGCAAGAGGTGTTGCTGCATTCAGGAGTTTCCTGGAGTATGCTCAGGGAAGAGCCGTATGGGAGAATTCCGCATCACCTGTGTCGACGGATGCACCGGTCATCGACAGATTCAGCCACTATACAGGTGTTGTTGACGGAATCTGCGCTGCATTAGATGCAGAAGGATTTAAGACGACAAAGGGTGTAGGAAGTTCTGAATACAAGATCGATATCGGTGTAATAGATCCCGAAGATGAGAATAGATACTGTCTTGGTATTCTCATGGACGGCAAGTTCTATCTGGAGAATAAGACGACCAGCGGCCGTGAGATCTATCAGCGTAATGTTCTGTCAGGACTCGGCTGGAACACCATGCGTGTCTGGACACTTGACTGGTGGGAGAATAAGGACAGGGTAATAGAGTCAATAATTGCAAAGATCAATGAGATCCTGGAAGCAAGGAAGAAGGCTTTGGAAGAACACGAGGAAGAAGCACCGGCGGTAGCGGAGCCTCTGGAAGCTTCCACGCCCGGAACAGATGATGCTGTTCCTGACGAACAAACGTCAGAACAGTCTGTAGAGCAATCTGAAGTGACAGAACCTGCAATAGAGGTAGATGAGACAAAAAAATCCAACCCGCAGGAGGCCCCTGCGGGAGAGAATACGTAAAGGCTGAACTTCCACAAAGTGTGATGACCGAGGAGGAGTTTCTCAGCAAATCCACGCAAGCGACAGCATATCTCGTGGCCATGGCAAATAAAGTCATCCTTGAGGAATCGCCCGTCAGTGCCAATACGATCGGAATGCGTATCATGGAGGCTTGCGGCATTACCAAGAGCAATCAGAAGATCCGTGATAGGATCGAGTACATTATCCGCGCAACGAGGGTCAAGCCGGCACCTGAAGGAGGCACGCTGTTCTTCTGGAAGAGCGGCGACAACCCCATGGCATATGATTTCTACAGGGTCTCTCCTGAAGGCGAAGTCAGGAGTCCTGAAGACATCCATCCGTCTGAAGCTGCCTGCGCCATGCTCGAAGCGATAAGGGAGCAGTTCGGGATCCTGCGTGATGCGGCTCTCGTAGCAGGCGCTCATAAGCTGGGGCTTACCCGCATGACTCCTTCTGCCAAGACTCTAATGGAGACAGGCATGGAGATCCTCGAAAATGAAAATGCCGTTACATTAGACAACAACGGAATGCTGCAAGTTAAAAGTGTGTTATAATCGGACTATGAGTTCAAATGATCGTTACAGAGGAAACCGCGAATACCGCGACCTTACAGTCCAGACTCACTATGGTAAGTCCGGAAGGTCTCCGCGCGTTCAGACTAAGCATCCTTTCGATGCGGATATGAAGTTTTCGCAGGATTCAGCTGATTTCAGGCGTCCTTATGAGGACCGTGAGTTCGTTGACAGGAGCAGGGCGAATATGGCAGGACAGCAGCAGAGAAGGCAGCAGCCCCGCCAGCCTCAGCAGCAACAGCAGCCGCTCCCTTATCAGGTTGATCCAAGGCAGTATTATGACCGCCAGATCCAGAGGAACCAGGGGCAGAGACCGTCTCAGCCGCAGACGCAACACTATCAGCAGCCTTATCAGCCTCAGCAGGCTTCACGCCAGGCAGCAGCTCCTGCTCCTGCTCCCAGGAAGACTGTTAAGCAGGATGCTAACGATATGCGCAGGATGAAGAGTGATTATGTCGTTGATAACGAGACTATCGCTCTTAACATGAAGCCCAAGGTCGGGAAGGAGCAGGTGCTCCAGATCGACATGATCTTCAAGATCTGCATTATGGTCTGGGCGGCAGTAGCGCTTGTGACGGTTATTGTTTTGTTGACTTGATGAGATGAGTTAGTGATTATTATGAGGCTGTCGCGGGAGCGGCAGTCTTTTTTGATTTTGTAGATTTTGAGAGCAGAATCAGACACACACACCATACCCGGGGTATGGACTCTGTGTCGGACATCCGCAATATTCACCCCGAGAGGTCCCCCCCGGGGGATACCCGTTGGGCGTAATTCCAGCCATAAAATGGCTCTTCACGGAATCCGTGGGACAGAAGGGACAGGGTCGTTAGAAGTTGATGATCGCCAGAAGAAAAGCCATTCTACAAATCGCTGATATGTAATGGTCACTACTATAGAGTGTTATATAGAATGACCTGCTCATTCAGACTTCCTGGAAGGCAAACGGCACTTAGCCCTACTGTTGGTCTGAATAGTCAGACTAAGTGTCAGACTAACGGCACTTAGCCCTACTGTTGGTCTGAATAGTCAGACTAAGTGTCAGACTAACGGCACTTAGCCCTACTGTTGGTCTGAATAGTCAGACTAAGTGTCAGACTAACGGCACTTAGCCCTACAGATAGTCTGAATGGATCGTACAAACAATCAAACAAACCACCGAGGACATGGCAATATCATGCTTATGAATGTTCCTTATCATTGTAAGGAAAACAGCCCAATTATGATTCTCCTATTCCTGCACGATAACCTCTTCCGGGCACATAAAAGAACTCCCCTCTGTGACTTAGTCACAAAGAGGCAGTTCCGTTTAACTCTGCTTAAAAACTGTCCTTATTTGAACAAGCTCAGGATCCAGTCGAGTACGTTGTACTTGCTGAATACTGCAACAGCAACGAGTGAGATCGTGCTCATGATCTTGATAAGGATATCGAGTGAAGGCCCTACTGTGTCCTTGAGAGGATCACCTACCGTGTCACCGACGACTGCAGCGTCGTGAGCAGGTGAACCCTTACCGTGACCCTTGATGGCGCCTGTCTCGATGTACTTCTTGCCGTTGTCCCAGGCACCGCCTGCGTTACCTGTGAAGATAGCGAGCATGATGGATGAGATTGTTGCACCGAGGAGCACACCGCCGACGAACTCAGCGCCGAAGACGAATCCTGCAAGTACAGGGAAGATAAGAGCCGTGAGAGCAGGAACTCTCATTTCCTTCAGGGCACCCTGAGAGGAGATGGAGATACAAGCCTTTGTATCAGGGAGAACCTTACCTTCGAGGAGACCCTTGATCTCCTTGAACTGACGGCGGACTTCTTCAACCATCTGCTCAGCTGCCTTTGCAACGGCTTCGATGAGCATGCCTGAGAAGAAGAAGGGGAGAGCAGCACCGACAATGGCGCCTGCGAGTGTCAGAGGGTTCAAGATGTTCAGCGCGATGTCATCAGCGAGAACATTCGAAGGTGTGTAGGAATAGAGGTAGGAGTTCATCATGGCGAGTGTAGCAAATGCTGCAGAGCCGATGGCGAATCCCTTACCGATAGCAGCCGTTGTGTTACCAACGGAGTCAAGAGTATCTGTGATCTTACGTACTTCCTCATCGAGGTAGCTCATCTCGGCGATACCGCCTGCATTGTCTGAGATAGGTCCGTATGTGTCAACGGAAACTGTCGTAGCAACGAATGAGAGCATTCCGATAGCGGCGCAGGAGATACCGTACAGACCGCCAATGACGTATGAACCGTAGATAGCTGCGCCGAGTACGAATACGGGAGCCATACAGGACTTCATGCCGAGTGCCAGGCCCTGTGTGATCGTGAGGGCAGCACCGTCGACTGATGCTTTCGCCAGGATCTTTGTGGGCTTGTAGTCGTAAGATGTGTAGTATTCAGCGATGGCGCCGATGATGATGCCGGCAGCAACGCCAAGGACAGCTGCGATCCAGGGGGAGATCCATCCTAACTTGAATGCCGTGTAGCCGTCGTTGGAATTATATCCGAAGAAATAGTAAGCCAGACCCAATCCGAAGAGGGCCGTAACGCCTGCAGATACCCATGTGGAGACGTTGAGCTCCATGTGAGGGTTGTCGGAGAGCTTGCGCTTCAGGAGCGTGGAAGCGATACCGATGATACAAGCGATAAGTCCGCATGCTGCGAAAGCAACGGGGAATATCAGGAGCTTCTCGAGGAAAGGCGAATCGAAAGCAGCGCCTGCAGCAGTCTTCCTGGAGAAGAGCTCGCATGCGAGGATCGCAGCTGACATGATAGCGCCGACATATGACTCGAGGAGGTCAGCACCGAGACCGGCAACGTCACCTACGTTGTCACCAACGTTGTCAGCGATCGTAGCAGGGTTCCTCGGGTCATCCTCAGGGAGGTGAGCCTCTGTCTTACCGACGAGGTCAGCACCCATATCAGCAGCCTTCGTATAGATACCGCCGCCGACACGGTTGAACATAGCGATTACTGAGCATCCGAGAGCGTAGCATGAGATGGTCATCGAGAAAGGTGCCTCAAGACCTAAGAAGTTCTCTGCAATGATGCCGTTCCTGAAGTCAGCGATCTGTCCGAGTCCGTATCCGAAGATAAGGTATACGAGGAAGATACCGAGAAGCGCGAAGCCTGCAACGCACAGACCCATTACTGATCCGCCCTTGTAAGCTACCTTCAGGGTATCGCTGAGCTTCTTCGTCGTGCGGGCCGTGTTGGTAACCCTGACGTTGGAATATGTAGCGATCTTCATGCCGACGTATCCTGCGGAAGCACTCATTGCAGCACCGATAATGAACGCACAGGCACCCTGCCATGAGATTACTACTCCGAGTACGATCGCGATGATCACACCGATGATGGCTACGATCTTGTACTCATAATTGATGAATGTGTTTGCACCCAGACGGATCTCTTTGGCGATCTCCTTCATCCTGTCTGTGCCTTCTTCGAGTTTCTTGACAGAATAGAAGTTGATGGCAGCGTAAGCCAGTGCCAGAAGTGCCGCAAGGATGACAAGTCCTAAGAAAAGTTCCATAATTGTCTCCTTTACAATAAAATTACACCAAAAGTGATTATACATTATATTTTTTAAATGTTAATCTGTAATCTCTATGAAATTTTTAATGAGTTTATTAAGTGCTACAATAATACTGAGCTATTATCGACAAATACGGAGGGAATATGGATTTTAAGAACTCAAATGAAGGCTTTTGGCCATATGAATCCTTTGATTTTATATTTTCCGGCAAGGAACAGCCGGAGTTCGGTCTTGTTGGATCACCTTATGTTAAGGCACTTACGACATGGCGTTTTTACATGGCGGGCAATGAGAATGAGCTGCCGTTCGGATTCGAGTCGCTCTCTTTCGACGATTCCGAGTGGGACCTGATCAACTGCCCTTCAACATGGCAGACAGAAGGCTACGGCCTTCCGAACTACCTGCTTTATAACTATCCCGAGAAGCTCGAGAGAGATGGGGAGAAGCATATCGACAACATGGCTGACAAGTTTCTGCTCAAGTCGAGCACGGGAGATGAGGACTCTGTTGGCATCTACAGGACGACTCTCGTCTTCACGCCTGAAGACATCGACAGGGCTCTGTATCTGGAGACATCCGGTATCTGCGGCAGGTTTGCAGTCTATCTCAACAGCCAGATCTTAGCTGAGTCTCATGCGGTCAATACATGCAAGAGGATCCTTCTGTCAGACAATGCCAAGGAAGGCGTGAACCAGCTGGCCATCGTCGTCTACAGATATGACAGGAGCACGGCGAACGGGCATATAATCAACGATTACATGAATTTCGGATTCTCGGGGATATTTAGACCCGTGTATCTCATCAAGGAATCCCTTGTTGAGATGAGCAATCTCCGCATCACGCTCGAGAGCCTTCCCGAGGCATACGTTACGGAGATCGCTAACGTGAACCTGCCGGTTGCCAAGGATGCTTCAAGGAAGCTCCAGCACGGCAATTACATGATCAATCTTGATTTCGAGCTGATAAACCATACTGATATCTACATGCCGTACACGGTCAAGGTGTCGCTCCTCGAGGCAAAGCGTGAATATGATCTTTACAATCTGCCATACGTCAAGCTCAGAGAGCAGACAGGGCCCATGACAGGCGTAATAGAATCCAACTCGAAGAGGAGGGTGACGGGCGAACTGATGGCTGTCGACGTTGGACTCTGGTCTGACATGACGCCCATCCAGTATGATGTTGTGATCGAGCTTCTCGACTCGGAAGATGCGGTGATCTGCACGAAGAGGAGGAGGATCGGATTCAGGAGCGTCAATGTCGTCAACGACAAGATAGATATCAACGACAGGCGCGTTAACTTAAGGACTGTCAGGTATTTTGAATTCGACAGCAAAGGCGGCATCTGCGTGCCCCGCAACGAGATGAGACACGACCTGATCCTCATGAAGAGGGCAGGAATAAACTGCTTATATTGCTCAGGACTGCCGGCAGGTGATGAACTGCTGAATCTTACCGACCAATATGGAATGTATGTCATTGTGTCGGGAACGGGCAGGGTCATCCTTGACTGCGTTGAGTCTCTGATGGCACATCCTTCAGTTATCATGTGGGGCTTTGCGGATTATCATTTCAATCCGCAGGAGGCAGCAAGGATCAAGGCCGAAGCGAAGAAACTGGACAATACAAGGCCGTGGTACTGTAATATCGATTACGACAAGATCGTCTCAGATATCCTTCCGTTCGACGGTGAGGCTGGCGCCATCTTCGGTCCCTGGCAGGATCTGTGTCTCGACAGGAAAGAGATCTTTGCCAAGAACAAGACGGACCGTAATCTCTTCGAATTGATCCCCGGAAGAACGAGGTTCAGGGATGACGGCGCTGAGTACAAGTGGATCCACCACGCTGACCTCGTCGGCGGTAAGCTCCGTGCTGACAGCAGCATCGGTCAGGGTATCGTAGACGTTCTCCGTAATCCCCACCCGATCTACCTCGACATCAAGCAGCAGTGCAGGGATCTTCAGATCTTCTCAAATGAGGGGGACCCCACAAATCTCACACTTCGAAATACAAATCCTTTTGCTTATACAGACGAGCTTGACCTGGAGTGGAGAGTGCTTTTAGGCGGCAAGAAGCTCATGGGCGGCCATGGCGGTATCACCGAGATCGAGCCTGAGGGAACAAGGACGTTGAGGTTCCCGATCGATTTCGATCAGTTCAGGACGCCGGGCTGGGCCAAGGGCAAACAGGATATGATCGATACCTACATGAATGCGTTGTCCCACGAATTGGTATTTGACATCTCTTTAAGGCTGGAGAAAGACAACTACTACGCCAACAGAGGATTCGAGATGACTTTCTATCAGGAGATCATAAATCCCGAAGTAGCCTCGCCGGTAGGCCCGGATGAGGGGAAGAAGAGGGCTCCTGTGATCGCTGACAGAAAGACAGGCGATGTCAAGGCTTTGCCTGCCCCGGATGCCGAAGCTAACGGTAATACTGTGGAGGACGGGGTTACGGTCCGCATGACTGACATCGAGGAGGAGATTATCGTTCCGGATGTGGCATCCAATCTTCCCGCTCAAGGTGAGATTGCCGAGGAGACTAATGTTGAAGCTCTTGCCGTGCCTGCTGCCGTATCTGCGGTACCGACCGAGATCTTTGTCGGCAACTCCAAATACAGGATCGGTTTCTCCAGGAAGAAAGGTGCTGTCAACGCCATTGTCATCGACGGTTTCAATTTCCTTAACGGATCGTTCATGCCAAGCTTCTACAGATGTCCTTCCAACATCGACAGGACGGACAGGAATTTCGTTCTGGCCAAGACCGTATTCTCCAAAGAGAGCGACTACGAGGAGATCCAGAATTCCCTTGAGTTTAAAAAATGCGAATACAGCATGAAAAACGGTGTGTTCGGATTTGTATCATATTACTCATCGTTTGCTATGAAAGGCGATGTTATTCTCTACTACGAGGTTCCCAAGCCTGGTAAACTCAACGTCACCCTGGACTTCACCCCGAAATACGACATGATCAGATACGGAATACGTTTCCCGTTAGTCAAGGATGAGACAGTATGTACCTGGTACGGCAGAGGTCCCGGAGAATCCTACTTTGACCGTAAGAACGCAAGTAAACTGGGTCTGTTTGCAGCCGAGACGGATAAGATGTACCATCCGTACGCCAGACCGGCAGAGAACAGCGCCCACAGCGACACGAGCGTCGTGAAGATCTCGAATACAACGGGTGATGGGATCCTGCTGCGCCGCGCCGGAGGACAGAAATACGATTTTACCGTACTTCCGTTTACTCCTGAGCAGATGAATGAGTATCTTCACGAAGAGCAGCTCATGCGTAACGATTTCTGCGAATTCTTCGCCGATTTCTGTTCCAAAGAGATCGAGCGTACAGTCGATAACATTTCCGCACTCCCGCTGAAGAAAAACGTTCACTACCGGGATACTTTCGAATTCGAGCTGAAGGGGAAAGACGAGTGAGATATAAACTTGTTATATTTGATCTGGACGGCACGCTTCTTGACACAGGCGAGGATCTTGCAGGCGCTCTTAATATGACACTTGCATCCCGGGGCATCAGAACTTTAGGTTCTGATGTTATTGGCGGATATGTGGGTAACGGTGCTGCCAAGCTGGTCGAAAGGGTCCTGGCCGGAACCGGACATGAGAATGAAGCAGAGTCAGTATTAAGTGATTATAAGCGCAACTACTTTGATAACTGCACGATTAAGACCTGCCCGTTTGACGGGATAGTCAGACTTCTGGAGGATCTTCATTCCGCCGGCCTTTATGTTGCTGTGAATACGAACAAGCCGCAGGATACGGCAGATAAGGTAATAGATCATCTGATCCCGGGACTTGTTGATCTTGTTGCAGGGAAGAGGGGAGATGTCCCGTGCAAGCCCGAACCTGACGGGGTTTTTGCGTGCATGTCGCATTTTGGAGTTGAGAATAAAGAATGCCTCTACGTTGGTGATTCCGAAGTCGATGTCGCCACTGGCCATAATGCCGGAGTTGATGTCATCAGCGTCGACTGGGGATTTAAGAGCCGGGAGTTCCTGATGGAACACGGTGCAGAAGTCATATGTTCTTCGGCTGAGGAACTGAGGCAGAAGATATTGGGGTGAGTGCGGGTTTTGCCTGCGATACACCGCAGCCCTCACACCCGGGGTGTGATATCCGTGTGTGATTCCCTTGAACGAACGGAAATTGCCCTGTACAGTGACACCCGGGGTGCACCCACCGTGGGTAATCTCGCCTTGAATAAACGGAAACTGTCCTGCTGAGCGCCTCCGTCCACATCCCTAACCCCTGCAAAACACAAAAAAGGAGCCGTCCTGTCAGACGACTCCTTCGTTAACTTATGGTGGGCGATACTGGACTCGAACCAGCGACCCCCTGCATGTCAAGCAGATACTCTAACCAGCTGAGCTAACCGCCCATATGCAACGTGACCTATTATACATAATCACGGTTGCATTGGCAAGACCAAACAGTTCAATATTACAGCAGGTGAGCTCTCAGGTCGTAATCGCTTACGGGTGAGAGGAGCTTGGGTGCGATATCGAATACGGTCTTGCATCCGCAGTCTCCTGCTTCGTGGAGACGGTAGATAGCTCTTGCGTAAGCTACGAGAACGCTTCCCGTGAACTCGGGGTTGGAATCGAGCTTGAGGCTGTATTCGATGATGTGCCTGTTGTCCTTATCAAATCCCGTAACGCCTGTCCTGAAGACGAATCCGCCGTGGCTCATACCGGAATGATCCCGCTCGAAGATCTCCTCCGTGATGAAGTTTACTGTCGTATCATAATCAGCGAAATAGTTCGGCATCGTCTTGATCTCGTTCTCGATCGCTGCAAGATCAGCATCTTCCTCAGGAACGACATAGCATACTCTCTTATGCTTCTGTCGTGTTGTGAGATCGGGACCCTTGCCTGATCTTACTGCCTCGAGGGCGCTGTCGATCGGGATCGTGTACTGCTTGCCGTTCTTAACGCCGGGGATCCTTCTGATAGCATCTGAGTGCCCCTGTGATACACCCTTGCCCCAGAATGTGTAATCCTTACCTTCGGGAAGGATCGCATTGGCGTAGAGTCTCTGGATGGAGAACATTCCGGGATCCCAGCCTGCTGAGATGAGGGAAGTGGTGTGGTTTGCAAGACAGACTTCGTTGACCGCCTCGAAATGCTGAGGGATATTTGCATGAGTATCAAAACTGTCGATACAGTTGAAATCACGTGAATAGACCGGAGTCATCTCAGGAAGGTCTGTTGCTGAACCTGCGCAGATGATCATGACATCGATCTGGTCCTTGAACTTGAGTACATCGTTAACGCTATAGACACTGACTCCAGGTGTCTTGATCTTAACTTGTGAAGGGAATCTCCTTGTAAATACTGCTGCGAGCTTTGTATCCGGATTCTGTGCGATTGCAGATTCAACACCCCTGGCAAGATTACCGTATCCCATGATACCGATTCTTATTGTCATAATATGCCTCCTAATGAAAAATCTAAACGAATTATATACAAATATTTTTTACCGGTAAATATTTTGTTTGCATTCCGGACAAAAATAACTATAATCCGATTGTAAAGCAATTTTTGAGAGGGTTTACAATATGAACAAGAGCACGACTTATAACCTTATACTGTCTGCGTTGGGGGCGGCTTTGATAACGGTGGGAGCATTCATATCACTGACTGTGATGGCGGTTCCTTTCACGCTCCAGACGCTTATGATCTTTGCGGTCCTGATGACTATCGGTGGCAAGCGGGGGCTGATCTCCATCGTGTGCTACATACTCCTTGGAGCCGTCGGTCTTCCGGTATTCTCGGGGTTCAAGGGAGGCTTTTCCGTTCTCATGGGACCTACGGGCGGATTTATCATCGGGTTTATCGTGATGGGGATCGTGTATCTTCTTCTGGCCGATAAGGTTTTCGCTGCGGATTCAAAGGAGCGGGGGAAGAGGATCGTCTTTAAGGTGATCGCGTGCGTTATATCTCTCGTGGTGCTGTATGCTTTCGGGACTGTGTGGTTCATGACAGTCTATGCGTCACAGACAGGTCCCGTGGGCGTCTGGGCGGCACTTACGATGTGCGTCATCCCGTTCATCATACCTGACCTTGTCAAGCTCGCTGCGGCAGTTGCCGTGAGTGAAGCATGCCGCGGGGTGATTAAAAGATAAAAAATGTTATAATATCTGCTAGGACCTAATAAGGGGGAGAGCAGATGGACATGAAGGGCATCAGGGAATCGTTCAGGTTCGGCAGGGCGGACATCATCCGTATCGCCGTGTTCTTTGCAGTTGCACTCATGGAATTCATCCTCATCCTGCCTCGTTACAGCGAGGCATCGTGGGGGATCGTCATGTTCTTCCTTCTTATCATCCCGTCGTTTAAGGTGCCGGGCAAGTTCAGGTTTGTTTTAGACATCATCCTGCCTTTGTATGCGGCGCTGTTCATTATGTATTATTTCCAGCTCGGTTGTCTCTACGGTCACGCCATGACAAACGAGCTGTTCTCGTTCTGGGGGTATCTCCTGATCCAGAACAGGGTGTTCTACGAGGCCGTCTTCGTCTTTGTGGTCTACTATCTGTTCAGGCTGTTCTTCATGTCGCCGAAGGTTGCCGTCATAGCGACTCCCGTGCCGTTCATGCTGATCGCCATCATCAATTATTATGTGTACCAGTTCAGGGGACATGAGCTCGTATTCCTTGACTTCACTTCGGTCAATACCGCAACGAAAGTAATGGGCAGCTACAGCTACGATCTCCTCGTTCCTGCCGTGTTCATGGTAGTCCCGTACGTCCTCTTCATCATGCCCTTTGTGCACATGAAGGTGGAGAAGAGCAGGATCCATATCGCGATAAGGGAAGTGATCTTTGCGGTCCTTGTGGCACTTACTTCGTTCCTCAGCGTACTTTCGGTGAAGGGCTGGTTTGCTGACGGTAATCACATCTTCCGTGAGTGGGGCGACATGATGTCCGTTGCAAACGGTTACTACATGTCTTTTGCAGAGTCCGTAAGGTCGGTGATCATAACGCCGCCTGAGGGCTATTCGGCTGACACCCTTAACAGTCTGCTCGCACCGTACGAGAGTGAGTATCCGAGTGTTCTGACGTCAGACAAAGATACGGCGAACATCATCGTAATAATGAACGAATCGTATTCTGATCTCAGCATCTATCAGGACAAGACCGGCAAGACGGAAAACCCTGATCCTTTCTGGGATAGCCTCAAGGAGAATACCATCAGGGGATATGCGATGTCTTCAGTATTCGGAGGCAATACGGCGAATACGGAATTCGAATTCCTTACAGGTCTTTCCATGGCAAACCTTCCGTCAAGTTCCATCGCTTACCATTCTTTCATCAAGGACAACATGTACTCCGTAACGAGGGCCTTGGCCGATGCCGGGTATGATACTTTCGTGATGCATCCGTACTTCGCAGACGGCTGGAACCGTCCTGCTGTGTACCCGAGGCTGGGCTTCGGCAAGATGTTCTTCATCGATGATTTCAGCTACACCCAGGATGACATCGTCTGCGGCAAGGTCAAGGACAGCTGTGCTTATGAGAATATGATGAGGATCCTGGACGAGCACGATAAGACGAGTGAGAAGAAGACATTCACATATCTGATCACTATTCAGAATCACGGCGGGTACTATTTCGATGAGTATACTCCCGATGTCTATACGGACAAGTTCGACGACTACACGAACAGATGCTTCAACACGTTCATGAGCCTGACACGCGAAAGCGATAAGGCTCTTGAGATGCTCCTCACCGAGCTTAAGACCAGGGATGAGAAGTACGTGGTCCTTGTCTTCGGCGACCATCAGCCGGAGCTCGGTCTCACTGATCCCGCGGACTTTATGCCGGGAGGCAGGGCATGGGTAGTACCCTACATCATCTGGACGAATTACGAACTGACTGAGGAGGAGAAGGCAGCGGTCAGGAGCCCTTCGCAGTTTACGAGCATCAACTATCTGGCAAACGACGTCCTCAAGGCTGCAGGGTTTAAGCTCAACTCCTATTACGGTGCGATAGAATCTGTCAGGGCAGAGCTCCCGTTCATCAACAGTGCGGGATTCATGACTTCCGACGGCACCGTCCATCTTGCAACTGACGAACTGACGGGAAAACCGGGTGATACGCTTAAGTTTTACAGGTATTTGCAATATAATATCGTCTCAGACGGCAACAATAGTTCACTATTTGAAAATTATGTGTATAATTAACAAGAATTTTAATTGACTATAAACAGAGGTGGAAGAATGCTTTTTAGTGTCAAACAGGGATTGAAGGATATACCGCGACTGGTCGTTGCCTTTGCTCTTGCATTGGTTCCGGCCATCTTCTCGTGGACAAGGCTTAACGATGCTCTTTTCTGGTATGCAGGATTGTTCCTGCTCACTTTCTTAACGATCAGAGGCAGGTCAGACGGCAAGAATAAGTGGACATGGTTCGTACTGGAAGCGGTACTTCCTTTGTTCGTATCGGCATTTACGATCTACTTTATGCAGTACATCAACCTTGTCGATCACAATAGGATCTCAACGGTCGAGACGAGCTCGCTCTATGTCGTAATGTACGGTTCAGAGACCATGAGGTGGCTCTACGAATTCCCGATCATCATCGGCGTATATTTCTTCCTCCGTATGCTCACGGTATCAAGAAGATTTGCTGCGGCATTCACTCCGCTGCCGTTCATGCTCCTCTCGCTGATCAACTATTTCACGTATCAGGCAAGGGGACATGAGGTTCTCATGAGCGATATCTATTCGATCAAGACGGCTATGAACGTAGCGAGTACATTTGAGTTCCCTCTGCTGTACCCGATCATCTTCGTAGCTATGCCTTATGCATTGTTCTTCATCGTTTGTCTCAGGATCAAGGATGAACCCAAGATCCTGCCCTGGTTTGCGAAGATCGCGATAAGCCTCGTTCTCTGCGTCGGCTTTGAAGCAACATTCGTATTCCTCCTCGATAAGTGGAGCCTCACGAATTCCCCGCAAGCCTGGAACGATAAGGGTTCCATCTATAATGGACTTCTCATGAACATAGCGCTGTCTGCACACTCGCTCCACCAGAAGAAGCCGGAAGGCTACACGGATGATTATGTCGATCAGCTCGCCAAGCAGCTCAATGTCGATCCGAACTATCCGGGTGCCGTTACGGATGACTCTGCCAACGTCATCGTCATCCTCAGCGAGTCTTACATGCAACTTCGTGACTACCTGCCCATGATGGGCGTGTTCGAGGATCCTTCTCCTTACTGGAACTCACTTAAGGACAATACGATCCACGGTTATATCACATCTTCCGTTTACGGAGGCAACACTCCTAACTCTGAGTTCGAATTCTTCACGGGTATCACCACGAGCTACATGCCTACGGGTTCGATACCTTATACGATGTTCATCAAGAAGGATACATATTCTCTCGTATGGGCGCTTGATAACCTCGGTTACAAGTCGACTGCTATGCACTGCTATCTGTCTTCAGGCTGGCAGCGTCCGAGAGTATATCCTCTCCTCGGTTTTGAGAACATGATGTTCATCGATGATTTCGAGAAGACAAAGGATGATTACATCAGAAATTACCTGTCCGACCAGAAGGCTTACGAGAACCTCGTTAATGTCGCTACATCGGGCAACGGTCAGAAGACGCTGACGTTCCTTGCAACGATGCAGAACCACGGCGGATATCAGGATGCTTTCGATAACTTTCCTGTCAAGGAGTACGTTACAAGGGCATTCACTGGCGAGACATTCCCCGTCAACAACTACATCAACCTTGTCAAAGAGTCCGATAAGGCTCTGAAGTGGCTCCTCGAGAGACTCAGCCAGGAAGACGAGAAGTACTGCGTAGTCATCTTCGGTGACCACCAGCCGCCGATCAGCGGATTCACGAACAACATGGCGCCCGGCAAGAACTCCAGCTGGTGCGTACCTTACATCATCTGGACGAACTACGAAATGGATCCCGAGCTCATCCAGGCGCAGGAGAACAGTATGGGTTATACGTCCCTCAACTACCTGGCTCTTGATGTAATGAAGGCTGCACATATCGATTATCCTGCATACTTCCAGCTCATTAACAGCACGAGGGAAGAGATCCCCTGCATCAATGCGGCTGGCTACTATTCATCAGAACTCGGTAAGTTCCTCACGGCAGACAACATCGAGACTGAGAAGGATAAGGAGACGATCTCCGTCATCCGCAAGGTTCAGTACTCGTTCATGTTTGACAAGAACTCCAACCAGTTCGAGGATGCGCTCACAAATACGATCAACAGCGTGAAGAGCAATAACATGCAAGGTTAAGATAAGGAGGCCGGTACTATGGCAGTCAAGATCATCACTATCAGCAGACAGTTTGGAAGCGGAGGAAGGACGCTCGGTAAGCTCCTTGCGAAAGATCTCGGCTTCGAATACTACGACAGGGAGATCATTGACAGGGTCGCAGGGGAGACAGGTTTCTCCAGAGACTATGTCGCTGCCAACGGCGAGTATGCCCCCGGCAACTCCATCATATCCTACAGCTTCGAGGCAGCAGGAACACCCGGCATCATGAACGGCATGACGACGACGGATTACATCTACTCGATCCAGCGCAAGAAGATAATCGAGATCGCCAATGCCGGTAAGCCCTGCATCATCGTAGGCCGCTGTGCAGATTACATCCTCAAGGAATTCGACGGTGTCCTCAACGTCTTCCTCTATGCAGACCTGGATTACCGTGCCAAGAGAGTCGTCGCGACTTACGGAGAGAGCGACACTAAGCCTGAGAAGCGCATCACTGACAAAGACAAGAAGAGAGCTGCAAACTACAAGCATTTTACTGACCGTGAGTGGGGCAGGCCCAACAACTATGATGTCTGCCTTAACAGCGGATATTTGGGCGTAGAAAAGTGTGCGGCCATCATCGAGGATATTGTCAGGAGCAGTAATTAAGTATATATTTTCTGTATCTGCTTCCCTCATGGGGAAGCGGTCATGGGGCATTAGCTCAGCTGGGAGAGCGCTACGCTGGCAGCGTAGAGGTCACGGGTTCGAGCCCCGTATGCTCCACAGAGAGCCCGCAGATGCTGATAGGAGTATCTGCGGGCTTTGTTTCCTGAAAAGGAATCTGATATGATGTATAATCTATAAGAGACTGCTGTATTGGATTCAATAAGGAGATTGCTTTATGTATTACACTTTTATGAATAAGAACACTCCTATTGCGCGTGTAGAGAGCCAATATGACGGTGCAAGTATTCGTGTTGTAAGTATTGTCAATCCTGAATATGCACCATTCGTTTTTGATATGACGAATAATGAGACAGCATCTTCCAGTATGTATCATTGGTGGAACGGGAGGAAGATCCCTGCAAGTCGTGAACTGTTGTCTCAGAATCTTAAGAATCTTGGGCTTAAGCCTAATGAAGATACTTCTGAATTGCTGATCCGAGCATATGGTCTGTCGTTATCTGATCAGTATTGGTTGTGTCCTGAAGGCAGCGGATTAACATGGAAAGATGTTAATTTTTTTGACAATCCGTTCTCTGATGATATTGGAGAAGCTTTATTTGATAATATTGCTTTCGAAAATGCCAGTTTTGTTTCGCCTGATTCTTCTCTCGGTGGTGGATTAAAGAAAAAATGGAAGATCATAGATGGGGACAGGTTTCTGGTCAAATCCGGTACAAGGTTCTTCCCGCTTGAGCCTTTTACGGAAGTATTTGCAAATAGAGTATGTGAAGTTTTGTCCATAGAAAACTATCTGAAGTATGAACTGCAGAATGGCTCTTATATGGGAAGCCCGGATCCAGTTTCTATCTGTAAATGTTTTGTTGATCCCAACACTGAATTAGTGCCTGCTTATGACATAATATACAGTCCGATGGGTAAGAAGTTTCCTTATACTCTGTCAGGTGATCTATCTTACAACAAGTTTGTTAATATTGCTGAGGCTCTTGGTGTTAGTAATATACGCAAGGCGTTATCTGATACTTTTGTCTTGGATCTTGTTTTGAATAATCATGATAGACATTATAATAATTTTGGTCTTATTCGTGATGTTAACTCCCTGAAGTTTATTGGAGTTGCACCTATATTTGATAATGGATATGGAATGTATGCGAAGTCCAATTTCTATAGAATTGATGAAATAGAGGAATCATCTGAACTGTATGCAAGTTATCCCATTCCTTGTCAAAAATTGATTGAACAGAAGCCATACATAAAGTTTTCTGATTATCCTGCAATCGAGCAATTAAGTGCTTTGAAGAATGACTTCTTCAAATTATATATGTCGTATAACATTTTTAAAGAGGAAGATATCTCTAAGTTATGGTCCCGCTTTGAGGTTAGACTTGAAACAGTTAGAGGTTTTTGTCGAGAGTATTCAAAAATGACAATACCACATAAGTTGGATAACATCGTGGCTGATGTTCAAAAACGTCATGGGACACAACAGAACACCTCTATTCCTGATAAGAACAGAAATGGCTCCGGCGATGATGCCCGTTAATTGCATTTAACAAGAACAATCTGCTTTATTGTGAATCCTGATAGTAGAAGAGCGGATAATTGTTACTGTTATGACATCTTATTTTCGAAATTAGTGATAAAATATACGTATCATTATATGCATGGAGTAACTATATGAGTAAATATGTTGACGGTGGAGACGATATACTTTGCTGTTCGTTCTGCGGCAAGTCAGAGTATGAAGTCCCAAGACTGTTCTCAGGTGTTAACTGCTACATCTGTATAGATTGTATTAAGACGGCATACGGAATCGTTAATGAGGAGGAGAAGGTCAACAAGAAGCGCAAGATGCGCAAGGCAAGACCTAATTCGCTCATAACGCCTCACGAGATCAAGGACCGTCTTGACCAGTATGTTGTAGGCCAGGATCAGGCGAAGGTCGCTCTGTCCGTTGCAGTCTATAACCATTACAAGAGAGTCTTTGCGGATGCCGCAGATGATGATGTTGAACTGTCCAAGAGCAATATCCTTCTCCTGGGTCCTACCGGTTCCGGTAAGACGCTTCTGGCTCAGACGCTGGCGAGGATACTGGATGTGCCTTTCGCAGTGGCGGATGCGACATCGCTCACGCAGGCAGGTTATGTCGGTGAGGATGTTGAGAATATCCTCCTCAAGCTCATAATCGCGGCCGATTACGATATCGAACGTGCACAGAGCGGTATCATCTATATCGACGAGATCGACAAGATCACAAAGAAGGGCGAGAACGTGTCCATCACACGTGATGTCAGCGGCGAGGGCGTTCAGCAGGCGCTGCTGAAAATCCTGGAGTCCACGGTGGCGAATGTGCCCCCGAAAGGCGGAAGGAAGCACCCGAATGAGGAGTGCATTACGATCGACACGACGAATATCCTGTTTATCTGCGGAGGGGCTTTCGACGGGCTCGACGAGATCATCGCGAGCAGAGTTGCGAATAAGCAGTTCGGTTTTGGTGCGGAGGTTCAGTCCAAGCGTGATATGAACAGCGGCGCGTATTTCCACGAAGTTATCCCGGACGACCTCATGAAGTTCGGTCTTATCCCCGAGTTCATCGGACGTGTTCCTGTCACGGTCGCACTCGACAAGCTCGACAGCGATGCGCTCGTCAATGTCCTGACGCAGCCCCGCAACGCGATCATCAAGCAGTACATCAAGATGCTCAAGATGGATGACGTGGAACTGGAGTTCACGGATGACGCCATAAGAGCCATTGCCGACAAGGCGATCGAACAGAATACCGGCGCGAGAGGCCTCAGGTCCATCATCGAGGAGACGATGCGCGAAGTCATGTTCGACATTCCTTCCGAGAAGGACGCTGCGAAATGCATCATCGACGAGCACTGCATCAATGACGGCAAGAAGCCCACAGTTATCTTTAAGCAGAAGAAACAGCCTTCTGCAGGAGCCAGCAATACAACTATCGCAATGGACGCAGGCTGATAAGGAGGTGTCTTATGGCTGAACAGTATAATATTTGTCTTGATATCGGCGGAACAAAGATCCTCGGTGTAATCTTCAACAGTAAGAAGGAGATAATCTACCGTCTTAAGAAGAAGACGAAAGAAGCCGGAGAATCCTCCCAGAACGTTGAGCAGGTCATCATCAAAGTCGTTGAAGAGATGATCGATAAGTCAGGCATCAAGCTCAGCCAGATCAACGCCATCGCGGCAGGCGCCCCCGGCGTCATCGACCAGGCAAAGGGCATAGTGCTGTTCTCGCCCAATCTCCCGTGGCGCAACTACGATATCCGCAAGCCCATCGAGAAGAAATTCGGCACCAAGTTCTATATCGGCAACGATGTTAATGTAGGTGTTCTGGGCGAATATAAATATGGCGCGGCCAGGGGCTATAAGAACATAGTCGGTCTCTTTGTCGGAACAGGTATGGGCGGAGGCCTTATCCTCGACGGCAAGTTATACACAGGTCACCAGTTCAAGGGTGCCGAATACGGTCATATGATCCTCGATCCCGAGGGTCCTCTGTGCGGCTGTGGCCAGCGCGGATGCCTCGAGGCTTTCTCCAGTAAGAAAGGTATGACAGCATACATCAACGAGCAGATCGCCAGGGGAAGAGAGACCCTGATGAAGGATGCCCTGTCAGCAGGCACATTCAGGAGCAAGGCGCTCAAGAGAGCACTCGCCGCAGGTGATGAAGTCGCAACAGAAGCCGTTGACAGAGCATGTCACTATCTGTCGATCGCGACAGGAAATCTCGTTAATACATTCAGCCCCGAAGTAGTTATCTACGGCGGCGGCGTTATCGAAGCATGCGGCGACATCTTCCTCCCGAAGATCTTAAGAGAAGTTGACCGTTACTGCATGCCTTCCATCCGCGAGACAGTCGAGTTCAAGAACGCAGCGCTGGGTGATGACCCGATCCTGTATGGCGCGCTGTCGATGATATTGGATAAGTAAGTTTGAGGATCCGGGTTGTCACGGAGACGTGACGATTCGATTTGACTCGTACTTTGTTAGATGATAGAATTACAGATAGGAAGAGGTGCTACCAGTAGACGGTTGCCCTCAAGTTGATTGGATTAAACCGTCCTAACTTGTCAGGCTGAGGGCGGTTTATTTATTTCTCTTTTGTGCAAGAGATAAGATGGCTACGATCAACAGATCGATAGTGAGCATAACGCTCAAGATCTCAAATGCTGTCATAAGCATCACGTCCTTCCTCCCAGAGGGGGATTGGAGGACAACCGCCTACCGTTTAGAGGTAGCACCTCAGGATAGCATTGTATCACGGAAACGTGAACGATACAAGTTGACTCTTTTGATGTTAGATGATAGAATTGCATATAAGAAGAGGTGTTGCCAGTAGACGGTTGCCCTCAAGTGTTACAGTTTAAACCGCCATAACTTCGCAGGCTAAGGGCGGTTTATTTTTTGCTCTTAATACAAAGAGCAATGATACTGACGATCAACAGATCGATAGTGAGCATAACGCTCAGGATCTCAAATGTTGTCATAAGCATCACGTATATTCTAATCATCAGATTTAGGTGATTAGATTTTTCCTTTCTCCCGGTATCCCGGGTAATTGTATTTTTAATCTTCTGTCTGATATTAAGTAGATGGCACTGTGGATCTGT
>Ga0310691_10002643_pt1 | contig 23106 bp, 23 predicted proteins | sample 176DNAGHGlowgp2_FD_203887 | JGI IMG/M metagenome (GOLD analysis project Ga0310691, IMG submission 203887) | Sheep rumen microbial communities from Palmerston North, Manawatu-Wanganui, New Zealand - 1766 DNA GHGlow gp2 (v2) (version 2) | ecosystem: Host-associated > Mammals > Digestive system >...
AGTCTGTGGCAGCATCTTCGTTGCCAAGACACTCGACTCCAAGTGCTGCTCCGAGAAGTGCATGAAGGTTGCATGGAAACGGAGAAAGGATGAGGAGAAAAAGCAAGAACGGCTTAAAGCAATAGCGGATCAGGTGCCTGACTATCGCGACTATATATCCATACCTGAGGCCGTAGCCATGTATGGTGTTGGTAGAGATACTTTGTATCGCCTTATTCGTGTGGGCCAAATACAAAGCATTAATCTCGGTACCAGACTGACCCGAATTAACAGGAAGGACATAGATAAGATGTTTCCCAAGCGATTCGAGAAACCGAAGAAAGACAAAGATCTCGTACCATTATATAATATGGAACCAGAGAACTGTTATACCATTGGTGAGATTTGTAAGAAGTACAGACTAAACGATAGTTCTGTATGGGCACATATCAGGAAGTACTCTATCCCCTCTCGCCAGATTGGCAACTATGTCTATGTGCCCAAAAAGGAAATCGACAAACTTTATAAGAGCTTATGAAGAAACCATTATCACATACCAAAGTCACCGTTAAACTCCGCAAATCACAATACAAGGAGGAGTGGTATCTGATTGTTGAAGCCTACCCTGTTGTTTCTGCAGGTAATAAGGTGGAACGAATTGTGGAATCAGTCAACAGGAGTATTACCACTCCCATCTGGGACAAGTCATCCACTACGCGCTCATCAGGCTATAAGCCCAAGCGAGACATCAACGGCATCATCATGTGCCGTTCTACTCTTGACCAAGAATCATGTATCTATGCTGACAACGTGAGGAAACTTCGGCAGCATGAATACGACAACCAATCTCTCTATACTGATAAAGAAAGTGAGATTGCTGCCCAGAATGAGCGTTCTGAACAGGACTTCATTGAGTATTTCAAGAAGATTACCTATACGCGCCATCCTAATGCCTCAAAATCCATCATCATCAACTGGGAACGAGTTGGCGTACTGCTTGGACTCTTCACGGAAGGAAAAACAATGCCCTTCAGTACCATCAATGTAAAGTTATTGGAGGAGCTAAAGATGTACATGCTAACAGCCCCACAAGGAGGTAAGAAAGGCGGCACCGTTTCACAAAACACAGCATCCACTTATTTCTCCATCGTTAAAGCCGGACTCAAACAAGCTTTCATTGACGAATATCTTACTGTTGACGTCAGCGAGAAAGTAAAGAATATCCCAACAAAGGAAAGTCGTCGTGAAGTTCTCACCATAGAAGAGGTAAACAAGCTAGCAAACACACCCTGTAGTAATAACGTCTTACGACGGGCTTCGTTCTTTTCCATTCTGACAGGTTTACGCCATTGTGACATTCAGGAACTCAAATGGGGACAAATCGTTAGACACAATGACTCCTGGCGCATCAACTTCGACCAAGAGAAAACTGACGGTGTCGAATACACGCCTATATCAGACCAAGCCTACGAAATGTGTGGCGAGAGACGTGATCCAGACAGATTGGTGTTTGAAGGGCTTATGAATCCTTCATGGATTAATCGTCCTGTAAAAAAATGGATTGAAGCTGCAGGAATAACTAAACATATAACCTTCCATTGCTTTAGGCATAGCTATGCAACCCTTCAGCTCACTAATGGCACGGACATATTTACTGTTAGCAAAATGTTGGGTCATACCAATGTGAAGACAACACAAATCTATGCAAAAGTCGTAGATGCCAAGAAAGAACAGGCAGCAAAAGCCATTACTATTGAAAATCTCGACAAAAACGAGCCAAAAGAATAGCACATCATTGATTTTCTGAGAGTTAGCGTTATTTTGGTGGGAGTGTGGAGCAGGTTTGCACCACCTCCCACCATCATTTGCACCACCATTTTTCTCGTTACTTATCCATTTTTATCAGATTTTCCAGCCATCAAGGCAATTGTTCCCTTGATTTATTATCGATTTCATCATTTTCTGAGGTGAGCACAATTAATCTCCGTTAAATAAACTGGTGCAATGGTGGTGCATATTAACACTTGATATGCACTTTTGAAATAAAGCCGACCTTTGTGTCAAAATTTAAATTTTAAAATAATGACACGAATGATTAGCAATTTAGAAGAAATGCCCCAGGCATTAAACTACCTTATCTCAAAGGTAGAGAGTTTAGAAGAGATGGTGAACGAGTTAAGCGTCCAGAAAGATGTTCCTGAACAGCCGGAATGGATGAACATTGACGATTTGCGTCAGTATCTTCCATCCCATCCTGCCAAACAGACCATCTATGGTTGGGTCAATGACAAGTTAATACCTTATTATAAGACTTCTAAGAAATTAACCTTCAAGAGATCGGAGATTGATGACTGGCTGCACCAAAGGCACAGAAAGAGTACCGAGGAGTTACAGCGCGAAGCTGGTGAGTTCATCAATCGCAAGAAGATGAAAGGGGGTAAACTATGATGATTGACATTGATCGCCTAACTAATCAGATACATGCAGACATCGAAGGGGTTGCCGAGACAGGCTTCCCCCTCGACGTGTTCCCTGATGAGATTCAGAGAATCGTGTACGAACTGGTTACCTACGAAAACTTCAACCTGGAGTACACCGCCTCTGTTATTCTTTCTGTGTTCGCTACGGCTCTTGGTAATACGCATCGCGTAAATATCAAGGGGAAGTGGATAGTCAGCAGTGCCCTCTACATGATGTTGGTGGGCAGACCTGGGCTGGGTAAAACTCCACCGCTCAACTATCTGTACAGCCCTCTCCGTGACTTTGACCAACAGTTGCTCGACAAAGCACGACATGAATACGAGCTGTACAAACAAGCGATGGTAGGGAAAAAGGAGAATGGCTCATCAGAGCAGATGGAGAAGCCTCGATTCCCTCAGACCATCATCTCCGACTTCACCCAAGAGGCCATGCTGAGCATCCACTACGACAATCCTCGCGGTATCGCCATCGTAGTAGATGAGATTATGGGACTCTTCAACTCTGTCAAGCGATATAGTGCCAAGAGTACATTGATACAGGATTTGCTTTCTGCCTATAGTGGCATGTCACTGAAAGCTGTTCGCAAGACAGAAGACTTTCCTTTGACGATACCTGTTCCCTGCATCAACATCATTGGTGGTATCCAAACGGGGCTGCTTAGTGATGTGATGACAAGGGAGTATGTATCAAACGGCCTGATAGACCGTTTCTTGTTTGTCTATCCAAAAAATACAAAGATTCCTGAGTGGCAACTTGGGATCGACAAGAAGCAACGTCCTGACACTATAAGCCGCTGGAATCGCATCATCAGAAGAGTGATAGATCTTCCTCTCGATGTCAAGGAGGACGGGAACACAATTACCCCAAAGGTACTGGAGTTCACCGACAATGCCATGACTCATTTCTTCACATGGAACAATGGCATCATCAAGATTGTCAATGGTATCGAAAATGACAACGATGTGGAGAGTCGTATCATGAAGGTCAACGGCAATGCGGCCCGTCTTGCTCTGATTCTCCAGACGATGAGATGGTCAGTGGGTGAATGTCAGCTAAACGGTATCGACATCGAATCTGTCAAGGGAGCTATCCGACTGATAGAATATTATGAAGACTCCTATAAGCGAATACAAGCTGTGACTGATTCTTGCATCATTAGAGGTAAGCCCGATGACCTGTTAAACATGTTGGGTGACACGTTCAGCTCCAAAGATGCTGAAATTGCTGGCTTATCATTGGGTATCTCACGACGGACGGTATACAACCAGCTCGATAGACTTTGCAAATCGCCTGCACCCTCTATTATCAGGTTGAAACAAGGTCTCTATCAGAAGAAAGTGCATGACTGCACAAATGCACAATGCACAACTGCACAATCAGAGCAGTCCAAAGACAATACCAACGATGCAGACAATCTTGTGCAAAGTGCAGAAGTGCAGAGTGCAAGCGATGCACAGAAAGGAGGTACAGATGAGTGATTATAGATTCCATCTGGAGAAATACCACGTAGGCAGCAAGCTTACATGTCCAAACTGCAAGAAGGTTCGCTGCTTTGTACGCTACGTTGATGAAGAAGGGATAATCAAGTTCCCCAATAACGTAGGCAGATGCGATCATGAGAATAGCTGTGGCTATCACTATACTCCTAAGGACTATTTTCACGATAATCCTGATGAGAAACCATCGGATTGGAAAGACGATACACCTATTATATATAATAAGGTGGTGAACAAACCCGCAGGAAAACCGGAGCCTATTACTCCATCACTTATTCCTATTGAGGTCATGAAGAAAAGTCTCGCTAAGTATGACACCAATCCGTTCTATCGTTACTTATGTGGCATCATCGGTGTAGAAGAAACGCAACGCATCTTCCAACTCTATCAGGTCGGAACGGGAAAGAAGTGGAATGGATGTACTGTATTCTGGCAGATTGACATCAATGGACGAGTCAGGACGGGTAAGCTAATGGGATATAATCCTGATACTGGCCACCGCATCAAAGAACCAGTTAAGCAGGTAACTTGGGCACACTCGGTTATGGGCATGTCAGACTTCCATCTTGTGCAGTGCCTTTTTGGTGAACATCTTCTTCCCTTAAAGCCAGCGATGACTGTCGCCTTGGTTGAGAGTGAAAAGACCGCCATCATCATGACCCACTTCATGCCTGATCTCTTATGGCTGTCAACAGGTGGAAAGGATGGTTGCTTTAACGAGAATGCCGTTCAAGTTCTGAGAGGAAGAACTGTTATCTTGATACCAGACCTTGGTGGGTGGGAGAAATGGCAGAAGAAATCTCAGATGATGAAGCCCATTTGCAAGCGAGTCATCATGTCCGATGTCATTGAGAAGATAGCGACGGAAGAACAAAGGGAGAAAGGCCTCGATGTAGCAGACTTTTTCTTGATGAAGCCAACGGCTCATGAAATTCTTGCAGATATGATAAGGAAGAACCCTGCCGTCCAACTACTTGTAGACACGTTCAATCTTGAGATATGCGAGGATGGAGAGCACATCCGTTCACCTTCTTTTGGAGGACATCAATGACGTTACGCGTCATATATATTTTCAGGGGGTTGCAAGTGTATGTTTTGAGTACCTCAAAACGCCTGCCGACAGGCAGTCCGGACGCAGACATCTACCCCATGAGTCAGCCACTTGCCCCCTGAAAAACATCTAAGAAATAAGAAAAACATGGGGTAAATTAAAACGGTTTTATAATGGAAACAAATACAAGAAAAGGTGGTAGACCACGTCTGGCAGATAGCCAGAAAAAGAGTTTTATTGTCAAGATCAGCCTTGATAAAGGCCAATATAATTTGGTAGAATACAAAGCAAAGAAGGCAGGAATTAGTGTGTCAGAATACTGTCGGGAAGCCTCTCTCGACAACAAGATTAGTCCCGTTCTCACACCTGATCAGCTTGATGCTCTTAGGAAATTATCGGGCATGGCCAACAATGTAAATCAGATTGCTTATGTGGCAAATATTGGTCATTTGTCGGACATCTATTCTCAGGCGACCAACGCCCTATCTGAGATATTATCATTATTACATCACTTAAAAAAATAAGAGAATTATGATTGCAAAAATTAATCCAAATCGCACCTTCGCAGTGTTGGCAGACTATACCAACAACAAGGAAAAGGATGCTCGAATTATCGCACACAAGGATGTGTGCACAGTGAATAACCAAGCCATTACTGACAGCTTTGAGGCACAGGCTTCCGCTAACAAAAGAGTGCGAAATCCATGTAAGCACATCTCGCTTAGCTTCTCACCTCATGATGCCAACAGGATGACCGATGACTTCATGGCAAAGATTGCCGAAGAGTATTTGGCACGTATGGGAATACGGAATACCCAGTACATTATTGTCCGTCATAACGACAAGGATCATCCACATTGTCACATTGTCTATAACCGCGTTGACAACGACGGAAACTCCATCAGCGATAGCAACAATTACCACCGTAGCCGGAAAATTGCCTATGATCTTACTGTTGAATATGGACTACATATAGCCAGCAGCGAGAGAGATCAAAAGGTCAAACGCCATCGGCTTAAGGGCAAAGATAAGACCCGCTATCGCATTAAGGATGGTATCCGTGAGGCACGTTCAACATCGAGAAACTGGCAGGAGTTCAACAAGGAACTGAGAAAGCGAGGCATCACGATGAATATCTATTTTCATAGAGCCAAGCATCTGGTACAGGGTATTTCCTTTGCTGAAGGCATGAGGCATCTGGCCGGAGCGCAGTTGAATGCCAGCTACCCAATACTGTGCAAAGATTTTGGCGATGTTGTCCAGGATCTGACTCACGACATTACAGAGGAAACCCTCAACGCGACTTTTGCAGTAGCAGAAGGAGTAGCTGAAGTCATTAGTATTGGCCTCGATGCATTAGTAGAGTTAGCCTTGCAGCCCCATCAGCAAAACGTATCTACGGGTGTTGGTGGCGGTAGCACCAACAATCGAGGATGGAATGATGACGACAAAAAACGCAAGAATAACAATGAGAATTATAAACCATACAAATTTAGAAGATAATGAATAAGACAGATAAAGAGTATGTAGACGCTCAGATTGAGAGTGTCGAAGAGAAGTTTGAGGCACGCCTAAAGGAAGCCTACGAGAAAGTATGTAACCAGAATTCTCTGCCAAAGGATCCAAAGGGGAATGTGGCTATTCCCGCTGGATTTACTCAGAGGGATGGTCAGCCATTAATTCTCATCGACCCACAGTTGTTCGAAACTCTTGCGCGAAAAATCGTCAACGACGTGTATAAGGCAGAGGCTGAATACAATAAGAAGATGAGGGAAGAAGGCAAGATGACTCGCGAGGGATGGTACACCAAGTTGTATAACAACAGTGCAGAATACTGCGCAAAGGTCTCTGAGCAGGTTGTTATCCTGTATAATAAGGTTGTCGGATCATTAGAAGATTCCCGCCAGTCAGGAGAAACCATCAAGAGCGAGCTTAACGAAATTAAGCAGACAGTGGCCAGCATTAAGGGAAGTTCTGTAGATAAGCATGGGGTATACATCTATGGCAAGCATATGGCAGGTTGCTACTTCTTCACCTTTATGGCCTTTGTGTTTATCTTCCTAGGGCTGTTTGGCTATGGATTCTTTGAGATGAAGGAAAGATCGAAGCAAGCAAACGTGAAGTTGGAAGTCATCCGTGATGAGTATGGTCAAGTTCCAGCCGTCAAAAGAACCTTTGAGGTGTTAGATTCTGTCTATGCGAATCCCATACCTACAAATTCAAGCAAATAGCGTATAGAGCCATTGATTCTGTTTATAATGAGTAAGGGCGTGTCAGTTACAAGCCCTTACTCATTGCTGAACTCTTCTCAGTTTACCTATACCATTTATTTGGTTCTGCATTTGCATTCTTTGGCAAGTCGTTGACATCAAGTCGTGGAAGTTTGAAAATACCATCTATTACTCCATCATTGGGCGATGCCAAGTCAACCTCAGTAGTTAAGCCTAACTTACATCCATGCTGTTTCAGTAGAGCTATGGTATCATCATTATAGTTGCCGTATGGATAACAAATAGTCCAATTGTTGGGATCGCCACCAACGTTGCCAATAAACTCTATACTTTTCGCAATCTCAAATTCTTGTTTCTCTTTGGGTAGCGAAGCCAGCCAGTAATGATCGTAACCATGTGAACCAATGTGCATACCGCAATCAACCATACATTTTATCTGGTCAATGCTCATATACAGTTCACGACTGAAAGCACCTTCCTCTATTCCTACGGTTTTAACGAAGATGTCATCAGCTATTTTTTTACGAAGTTCCTCTGGTAATGCAACTTGCAGCAGACGTTTAACAAATACCACCTCTTTAGGATCAAATCGGTTGGCTATGGCTAACTTGTCAAAGTAATCCTCATATGACTCCAATTGATACTCTTCGCGATATTTGTCGAGTTGTAGTTTCAGTTCTGCCAAGAGCTTGTCGAACTTCTCGACAGGAGTTGAGGCAAGAATAAAGTGAATCTTGTTCACGTCAAGAACCGTATGTTCTGTAATGGCCTTTACTGGAGGATAGAATGCTCCCTGAATATGCTCATGCTCAAGAATTGGAAATACGTAATCGAAATGATCCTTATACGCATCATCAAACGTCAAGAGGACAGCATGAGGCGGTAGTTCTTTCTTGTTGTTCCACACATCTATTACCTCCTCAACTGTCACAAAGTTGTAATGCTTCTTCAGAAAGCCAATCTGCTCTTTGAAAAGCCTTACGTCACAACCCTTAATCTCTTGATAGCGTGAGTTTTTAAGGTCACGCACGTAGTGGTACATTACCACAGAAAGCTTATTCTCTTCCATAATCTATAATACGTTTGGTCTGTCTTGATCAGAATCTCCCTTGAAAGCAACATAGTTATCATAGTTCGCTTTGTATGCAACCTCCATTATAACATTACGCTTTTCAAAGGGTTCAAAATAATTTGGCAAAATGATATCGTTTTGTGCTAAATCTAATTGATGGAACCCCATTTGGGTAAAGATGCTTTTTTCTATGCCAAAGTTCATAAAGTCAAGATACTCAGCACCATATTTGTTCAGAATCTTCTGGACGTCATCATAGATGTTGCCAATTTCTGCCATATTGCCTAGAACATCAACTACTCTCAATACGCAAGAGTCACCAACGTCAACTTTCCTAACCACAAAAACAGCCTCCAATATATTTGTATAAATACCCCAAAACATATATTTGTAGATAGGATGTTGTTGATAGCGGTTCTTGAGATATTCTACAGATTTTATAGGTCTGTAGATCGCTTCTACATCTTCGATGCAATCAACATCAACAACTCTAATTGTTGAAAATTGAGCAGAAGTGCTTGCAGAGCCTTTAGCTAAGTTCTCGCCAATTACAAATTCATTCATGCTTTCATTGGCTATGTAATATTGGCTAAGAATAGCGACAGGAATCCTTGACACCTCATAAATACGCTTTGCTATTTGGCTAATACCAATTGCTGCATATGATTGAAAAGATGGTTGCTTAAAGATTCTTTTCCAGATGTAAAAAGCTGCGTTATTGATTTCATCGTTACTTATATCCTCCCGAAATTTCCATATAGCTCCCCAATAATCACCATTATGAGCAAGATTCTTATCATATTGTGATGTCGGAATAAATCCTACCAAAGCATCATACTCTTTGGTCTCATTATTTTCAGCAACAATAAAATTATAACATTTTTCATCCTTATTGAGGTGTTGAAAGTCTAATAAGGCTCTCGACCTGACTAAAGCATGTCCCTTCTTCCAATGATTGTCAATGAAGGATTCAAGTTTATCAACTTCATTTACTGGCACCTTTTTTATGGTATATATACTCATATTCTTTGAATTTAGATTGTACCGTTGTCAACATGTATATTTTGTGCAGTTATAGAATCCGCCTTTTCTGACAACAGGAATGCTACCATTTCTGCCACAGAATTAATGCTCGTTGCAGCTTTCAATGATGTGCGGGCATATATCTTACTACGCTGCTCATCAGTCAAACTGGAACTCATCGCTGTTGCCATAAATCCTGGCACAACGCAATTAGACCGGATACCCATTACGCCCCATTCTCTAGCTGTATCTTTCGAGAATGCCTCAAGCGCCCCTTTGCTTGATGCATACATTGCCAATCCTTTATAGCCAGTATGAACACTAATTGAAGATATATGCACGATAGAACCTTTTGTCTTATGCAGAATCATGTTACGAATGGCATACTTGGTAATCACCATAGGAGTGAATACATTCACATCATACATAGCTTTCAAACGTCCCAGATTCAGATTGGTAACAATGTCATCGTAAGCAACAGCAGCATTATTCACAAAACCATGCAGCACGATGTCATTAGTAATGAACTCCTTAAAGATGCTCTTACGTGCACCTTCAGAATCTGCCAAATCGATACTCTTGAAAAAGAGATGACCTGCATATTCTTGTTCTAAATCTTTAAACTCATCCGTGTGAGAACGAGCAACACCATATACATTATTTCCTTCTCTCAGTAGCACTCGACATATCTCCAAACCAACACCACGAGAACAGCCTGTTACTAATATATTCTTATTCATGATCTTTTCATCTTTCCTGTTCTTGTCAACAAAATATCATCTACAAACTTGATTCTACGAGGAATCTTAAAGTCCTGAAGTTGAGTTCCCAATATTTTTTTTATATCTATTTCCTTCAATTCAGCTCCGGGTTCCAAAACAACATCAGCACAAAGCACATTCCCAAGAATAGAGTTAGCCTTTCCATAGACCAAAGCCTGTTTAACTCCTTCTATGTCCGTAATGGTAACTTCTACTTCTCCAGGATTCACCTTATATCCACCGACATTTATCAATTCATTTTTTCGACTCTTAAAGCGGAATAATCCTGCTGCTTCATCCACCCATTCTATTAAATCACCAGAATGGTAGTAACCATCAGTGAACTTAAAGCTATCAGAGCTGCCAAGAAGTGATTTGTGAATCAATAGTTCATTTTCTACCACCCTGAACTTGTCCTTGATTGCAGTAGGTATCAGGAAGCAGTCACCCTTGGCTGCGAATAATGATCCTGCCTCTGTTGAAGCATATACATTATTTATCTTTGCATTGGGGAAAATTTTCTTAATAGAGTCATATAGATGTTGGTCTGACTTCTCACCTCCTAAAGTCACTCGTATTACACTATCATATGCATCCTCAAAAGGAAGCAATAATCGATAAAATGTTGGTGTGGCAGACATATGGGTAATATTCATAGCCTTAATCTGCTGATAGACATATTCACGCGACTGATTGAATACATTAATCAATGTATTCTGATTCTCAAAGGCCTGAAAGAATACCTGCAAGCCAGCCATGTGTGTAGGATTATAAGCGTATGCCCATACTTGGTTCTTGTATTTATCCCCTGTTCGAACAGAACGCGTCAAAGTCATTATATTATGTAGGACCTTTTTAGGTTGGCCTGTTGTTCCAGATGTGAATATCGTTATCTCCGATTTAGATGTCTGAATAGCAGATACGATTTCATCCATACTTTGGAAATATTTGGGCACAATATTTCTTGCCACATTTATTTTGCTTTCGTCAAGCCCATCAATCTCTGAAGGATTGATGTCTGAGTCCAATAGAACAAGTGGCTCACTAACTACAAGAGCCTTTATTAGATTTGTGAAGAAAGAAAAAAGGTCTGAAGTTTTGTAATATGGATAGTAACTTGTACTACCATTTATTGACCTAATTAAACTATCATAACCATACTCCTTTCCATTGTCGTAAAGGAATGACATTATTTCTCTAATTTTGCAAATATTTCTCCTACAGTATTTACCAAACCATCTTCAAAGATGTCGATGTCATATTCATCCTCTATTTTAACAGTCAATTCTGCAAGATCAAAGGATGTGAGTTCTAAATCATTTCTGAGTGTTTGCTCTTCTTTAATGGACTCCAAAACTACGAGACCTTTTGTTTGTCGGATCTCATTGATGATTTTAAGAATGGTATCTCTCATCATTACTCTTTTTGCGCCCGTCAAATACCCAAACTCGGACAATTAATAATGTTTGGTAACCACACAAAAAGAAAGCGGGGTATCTGGCCTCTGCCTGTCCGCCGTTGAGGTCCTGAGATTACCTGTAGAGTGGACAGAACAGAGCGATACCCACGCCGTTGGTATATATAGTGCACCCAAAAGGTGTGCGTGACGGCATGGTTAGCCATCGGCACACCAACGGGAGCGGTTATATACCTACCCGTAGCATCTACTTCTGCATGTCTTTGACTCTACGTATCGGAGTTTCTCAGGTTCCAACGGCCAAAAACAGTGCGTTAGCAAACGCATTCTAATATGTAGTGCTCCTCCCTCTTTTCTTCACCGCTCCGTTTTCTCTCGCAAGGTCAACGGCACGGCGTGGGCGGATGCGCTGCAAAGGTACTTATTTTTATCGAATAAAGATACCGTTTTTAGAAAAAATCAGTCTTTTATATATAAAATAAGGTGTAAGATGATGATATTTCGCAAAAAAAATGTATATTTGCCTCAAAATTTATGAGAATCAAAATGATAACGGCCAAGGATTTATACGATATTATAGAAAATATGATTTCCAATGAGGCCCAAAAGTCTCTCATTAGGAACAGCTTTCCACCACAAATAGCGGATAAGATGTGTAATGCTATTGATTGTCAGGAAAAAGCAGAGCATTTTAAACGCTTTTTGGAAGAATGGAATGAGTGGTTGGTGAATCAGCAACGACAACAGCAATATATTCAGCAATTCTTTCAACAGTATTACAAATAAAGCTTGCAAGCCATTAAGAGGTAAACCAACTCTAAGCTATCAAAAATAGTACTCTACATAATGAATATATTTGAACTACAGCAATCAGCACAAGACAAAGAGTTCGTCTTAAAAAACGGCTCTTTGGAATTCGAGGTTTTTGCAGACATCTTAAATACAGCCAGAGACTTACCTTATATTGGTTCTTTGTTTAAGTTGGGAAAAGTAGCGGTAAACTACATGGATTACAGATTCGTAAGAAAGCTACATTTCTTTCTGGAACAATCAGAGTTGGTTGAGCCAGAAAAGAAAAAAGAGTTTCTTGATAGTCTGTCTGAACCAGATAATAAAAGAATTAGCGGCTACCTCACTCAATTGCTCTATTCTTCTGAAGAGGACGCAAAAGCGTCTTTGATGGGAAAGATATACCGAAGTAGGCTATTGGGTGAGATTGACAACAACATGATGCTTAGGCTTTGCTCTGTTGTCAATAAAGCTTTCTTGCCTGATTTGGATCACTTGGCTGAGTATGTAGAAGACAATGATAGTTATGACTACATACGTGACAATCTGAATTCTTTGGGCTTACTACGGGATTTAGGAGGTGTGTATCAAAAAGATGATGGTAAATGGAAGGGGATGGGCTTTGGCCCTGCTATACATAGATTAAATGACATTGGCAGGGAACTATTGAGGATTAAAGAGTCTTAGTAGGATATAGAGAAGAAAATGCCAAACTGTTTAGTTACCTGAGGAATTAACTTTGAAGTTGATTTCTTTTGTTTGGGGGTAAGGGTTGTTGGGAGGCACTGATTATAAAAATAATGTAGTTTACTATGATTTGAAATAATTACAAGGTTCCCTCATTGTTTTTCTGCTATTTATATCTATTTGAGGCGAAATACCAAGGGTTAGATATGGAAAGAAAAAAGCTATTAAGCATAAAAAAAGTTAAAACAAATAATTAAAAGGGGGATTAAATTAGTATTTTGAAGAAAAATAACTATATTTGCATCGGGTTGTGACTATTTTATAATTAAATAGCAAATCGTGTTAATTTGGGAATAAACAAACATGCAGAAAGAAGACTCTCTAACTAATGCAAGAATATACGCTCCGAACCTTAACAGAGTGTTTGAAGCATTTGACAACTGGTGCAACAGACCGGTATCTGCCGATGCAATCAAAGATGATTATCTGTCTGCACTATTACAACTAGGCATCATGACTGAGAAAGACTCTCTGTATGTTGCTAAGGATGAATGGCAGTTAATGTCGCTTTCAGGCAGCCGTCGTGCGAAATCATTTAAGAAAAAACTAACCGACATGACTGAGGTGAAAACCATCTTAAATGAGCTTGGAGATGAGGGGAGAACATCTGAAGAACTGGAGAATAGACTATATAATGCCATCCCAGCAGATACCGTCCGCACTTTAATTGCTTGGCTCGAGGCAATGGAGGTAATCCAGCTGAAGGAAAAGAAATACAAATTGTCAGAAGATGAGGAAGACGAAGAAGATCAAAGAGACTACCCATCTATAAACGAGTCGGTCAACATTAAAGAGGACAAGTATTCCATCTTCGAGTACTTACGTAAATTAAAGAAGGGTGACATCATGCTGTCGCCAGATTTCCAAAGGCATGTCGTATGGAAGCCTGAGCAGAAAAGCAAATTCATCGAGTCGGTATTAATGGGGCTGCCCTTACCCCCTATCTACTTGAAAAAAGACTCTGATACAAAATATATTGTAGTAGACGGACTACAACGATCATCTACGCTGAGAGACTTCATGGAAGGGAAATTAGTCCTGACAGGATTGGAGCCAGAGGATAAAAACATCCTTAATAATGCGACAGTTGACACTTTGGACGATTTGAAAGATGGCTTACGAGCAAGGATTGAGGATCGGCAACTGTTCGTATACGTAATGGAGCCTTCGGTCCCAATGTCTGTAGTCTATGATGTTTTTAATCGAATCAACACAGGCGGTACCCAGCTGTCAAGACAGGAAATAAGAAATTGCATATTTCAGGGAAGAAGCACACTAATGCTGAAGACAATCGCAGAAGATAAAACATTTAAGGACTCCATTGATCATGGTATTCAGGAGTTGCGAATGAAAGATCGTGAAGCTGTACTGCGCTGCCTTGCTTTTGTTGTTTTAAATTACGAATTAGACTACGACGGTTCTATGGATAAATTCATGGAAAAAGCCATGACCAAGATTAACAAGATGCCACAATCGAAATCTGACGATCTAGAAAGGTGTACATTAAACGTATTTTCTCTTACAAGTAAAATTTTCGGGGATGCAAATTTTCGAATACCAACAGACTACACCCGGGGAAGAATAAACATCGCGGTGATGGAGAGTGTCTTCAACTGTTTCTACCAGAAAAAAAATAGAATATCTATAAATAGTACACAAAAGCAAAAACTGACAATGGCTTTCAAGAATCTTTTAGCGGACGAAAGATTTCTAGGTGCTGTTAGGTGGTCTACAGGTTCAATGTCTCAAGTAAAGACTCGATTCCGACTGGCTCATGATGCGTTTGACTCATTATTATAAAAATTAGAAATATGTTAACAGGAATTGCCATACAGAATTTCAAATTATATCGCAAGAAAACTATATTTAAGGGTTTTAAGAGGATTAACGTGTTGACAGGAATCAACGGCAGAGGAAAGTCTACACTCCTGCATGCTTTGCTCTTACCCAAACAGTCTCTACTAGAAAGTCAATGGAATAACAAATTAGTACTAAACGGACAGTATGTTAATTTAGGGAATGCCATTGACGTTCGCAATGAGAAAAACAGTCGTTCCTTACCAATTGGTTTCGATTACTACACAGATGGTGGAACAATAGAACTACAGTTCGGAGCTGATAGTGACACATGGCAGAAACTTCCCTTGATAAGCGTGAATGGAAAAGCCTATACAGACAAGATGCGTATTAATAACTTTACAGAAATTGATAAAGAAAAGAACCCCGCTACTCTGCATCTGCTTTCCTGCATCACATACATAGCAGCTGAACGAAAAGGTCCCCAACTGAACTATGTACCGGCTCCTGAGCATGGGCTAATGGATGCCATGGGAGAATATGCGCCATGTCTATTGTCTCTTCATAAAGATGATGCCATAGAAGAGGATGCCATTTCGGGCATCACAGACATATTTCCCGAAATTGATGAGTTGGATGATAAATCGCTTGCCGGAATGGTGAACTTCTGGATGTCGCGGATGTTTGGTCATACAGAAGTAGAGGCACGCTACGTGGAAGAGGCGAACGTATATGTGCTTCAAATAGGAACATATCATAGAACAAAAGCTTCTAAACCCACTAATGTTGGCTTTGGTTATTCATATGTACTGCCAATTATCGTAGCGGGACTTACATCGAAGAAGGATGATATATTAATTGTGGAGAATCCTGAGGCACACCTGCATCCAATGGCACAGTCTATGTTAGGCAAGTTTATGGCATGGATTACCCAATACAGAGGGGTGCAGCTGTTTGTAGAAACTCATAGTGAGCATATTGTCAACTCATTCCGTGTGCTCGTAGCACAACAGGTGATAACACCAGAAGAACTTGAAATACTATTCTTTGACGAAAGCTATGATAATTATTCCACGAAGATTATCGTGGATGATAATGGACACATAGAGGAATGGCCGACACATTTTTTTGACCAAGAAGAGAAGGATCTTGAAATCATTGTATAAGAGAAATGGACTATTGCAACGTATACATTAATGAGGTGTCGGCAAAAGAGCAACACCCAGATGCCAGAGGAGTAGAAGTGGCAGTAAAATCTATGCTTGATTGTCTGTCTCTAATAGATAGTTGTGATTCTAGTCTCGTGACGGCAAAGAAATATTATCAGAGTAATATTTACAATGTAATGTTAGCACATAACATAAACCTTCAGAATATGAGAAACAAAGACTTAAAAATGCGTTTCAAACTAGCTCTGAAGAATGCTACAAACTGGACTTCGTCTTCGTTGACCGACGAACAGGCTTCCTATCTAAATAACGGTAATGATGTGACAATGACCAGTATGTCGGAGGCCTATGAGCAGATATCGCCCATGCTTGTGAACTTTGTAAAGAGTGATGTGACAGAACCATTATCAGAGATAAACAAAAATGGGACAGCTACCAAGAGGATAAGATCATATTCTGATGTAACAGCTATCACTGCTCTTTTCATTAATTATGGCTGGCGGAAAAAGACTTATGACCTCACTTCGAGCATTCCACCTCGTGATGAAGAGTCAATATTGGCTAATACTGATATATTTGAACCAACAGAATACCGATATAAGGGAAGTGTCATGTATCGTAGAAAAGGTACAAACCACCTATGTTATATCGACACCAAGCACTACGGTATTTCTGCACACATTGAAGAATTCGACGAGGCAACCAAAAATATGGTATGTACGCTTAAAATTAACGACGATGCTATCCATCATAAACTTTCCAAAAATGAAAAAGGGAGGAAACTTAAAATTGAGAACATCTGAAATTAAGAAAATATGGCAGTAATACAACTGAATAGAATAAAGACCATATTGGTGGAACGTGGCAAAAGTAACTTATGGCTGGCTGAGAGGATTGGAAAGAGCCCCACAACTGTGTCGCGGTGGTGTACTAATGACAACCAGCCATCAGTAGAAACACTTTTTCAGATTGCACAACTACTGGATGTTGATATAAGGGAATTGTTGAACAAAACAAAATAACAATATAGTGATGGCAAGAGCTGACTTACTTGTGGATTTGGTCAAGTACGCTGTCTCCAGCAATAAGGGGATGGTCAAGAAGGTGACTGAAGCCATCATCGCGGAGGAGAGGGAGAAGCAGCATTCTATTTTGGCTGACCGTTTAGAAAACGAGTTAGCACGAAATCTAAGGGAAGAGACAAGAGGTAAAACGGCTGACGGAGGAAATTCTCCCATTGTTATAGTAGAGGCACGTGCCGAGTCATTCATAGAAGAGCGTGAACCAAAGCGTACGCTAAGCAGTTTGATATTGCCATCAGAGGTAAAATACAACTGCGAGCAATTGATTCAGGAGAAATTTCGGGCAGACCTGCTACGAAGTTATGGTGTGGAGCCGAGAAACAAACTATTACTTATTGGTCCTCCTGGAAATGGTAAAACATCATTAGCAGAGGCTATAGCTGAAGCGTTGATGGAGCCACTCTACGTAGTAAAATATGATGCTATCGTAGGTGCATATCTCGGAGAGACGGCTATGAGACTGAAAAAATTAATGGACTATGTAAGTGCCAGGAAGTGTGTATTGTTCTTCGATGAGTTTGAAACTTTGGGAAAGGAACGCGGTGATCTTCATGAAACAGGAGAGATAAAACGCGTAGTGAGTTCGTTACTTATGCAGATGGACAGACTGCCAAGTTATGTTACAGTTATTGGAGCAACCAACCATCCAGAATTGTTAGACAGAGCAGTGTGGCGACGGTTTCAAATACGGCTAAATCTTCCACAACCTACAAGAGCAAATATCACACTGTGGTTAGAGAAATTTCAACAGGAACATAAACTACGTTTCGAATATTCGACAGAGACCATAGCGAAGAAGCTCATTGGCTGTAATTATGCTGAAGTTGAGGAGTTTGGCATGACTGTTCTTAGGACATATGTGATGTCGCTACCCAGTAGCAATATGAGAGAAATAGTTGGCGCCGCCATGAAGAATTGGGGCTCCATATCATATAAAGAAGAGGAAACTGTCAATGAATAGTGATTATCCGATATTATTGTTCCCAACACCAGTACCTGCTTCACGATCGAAACTGAGCGGAGGTGGCGGTAAACCTCATGTGCCAAGTGCTTCAGCAAACGCAGTACGGTTAAGCCCCAAGTTCACAGCTTTGAAGAGCACACTTGATGGACGACGGATGCGATTACAGCAGGAGGCCGAAGGCGCTAACCCCGAGGACGTGCTTGTATTAGAGACTGCTGGTCGAATAGAGGACTTCGTAAATGCTGTAAAACGTATAGAAGGATTAGAGTGGCTATTAGAAGAGGATTTTGACGGGAAACCAGATGAGGACTTCTATGAGGAGAAGAACGGGATAAAAACGGACAAAGATCTTTCATCTCGACTCTATCTCATATCAACAAACTCACAAGCGCTTACTCAGATCATTTCATTATACAACCAGTTTACAGGAAACCCACGAGAAGGTCTTGAAAGAGGGTATGGCAGATTCAAAACTGTGTTTGAACAGCTTAGAGAAGTTCGTTTTTGGGATTATCAAGACAGGATTGATGGGAATAACTTCTTAGAACAGTGGCTTCGTAACAATGAAGCCTTTCCTGATAATACTATCATTTTCCAAATAGAACTATGGTATAGGGATTCTGCATACAAGAGAGAAACTGCACAGCAAACAGTCCAAGACCTTGTCACAAGAGCGGGTGGACGTGTTCTTAGTTATTGTTTGATTGAGGAGATACGCTACCATGCAATACTCGTGGAAGTAAAGGCTTCGAATCTGAGAGAGATCGTAAACGACATCGAAGAAGGAAGTCTGATAAAGAGTCGTGACATTATGTATTTTAAGCCCATGCCACAAGCTTTCTTTGGCATAAAAGATAATGAAGGAGGGGAAGAAAGTGAAGCCAATATAAGAATAGCAGATGTTGCAATGCCAACAGGGAGTCCCGTAGTGGCACTACTAGATGGTTATCCCCTTGAACGGCATAGCTGTCTTAATGGGAGATTAAGCATAGATGACCCTGATGACTTTGAAAGCCAATACCAAGTCGCCTATCGAATTCACGGTACAGAGATGGCATCTTTAATAATTCATGGAGACTTGTCGGCACGAGGAGAGGCACTTGACACACCTCTATATGTCCGTCCCATTATGTTGCCTGACAATGCTGGTAATGAGAAAATGCCAGAAAAGGTATTGCCCGTGGACTTGGTGCATAGAGCTGTTAGACGCATGTTGGTAGGGGAAAATGGGATTCCAGCCAGTGCACCTAACGTGAAAATTATCAACTTCTCAATAGGTGATGATATTCGGATGTTCTCATATACTATGAGTCCAATGGCACGATTACTGGACTGGCTGAGCTATGAATATGGTGTGTTATTTGTGATAAGTGCGGGAAATACACATCAAAAAATACCTATAACCTGTAGTTTAACAGAACTAAGGTCTCGTGGGCAAGCAGAAATTTCAAAGCACGTAACGGAAGAAATTCTGAAAGTGAGGATGGAGCACCGTTTGCTTTCACCTGCTGAATCAATAAATAACCTGACTGTTGGCTCAGTTCATATGGATGCCTCAGAGCTTTCTGCTGCAAACCCCAATCTCTTAAATCCATATATCAATTTACATCCTGCACTATATACACCATTTGGAGGCGGACTAAAGAAATCTATCAAGCCCGATTTGGTATATGATGGTGGCAGGATGATGCTGAAAGAATGCCCTATTGGTGGATCCTTAGATTTTTGTTATACAGATAGATGTCCTGGTGTTCAATTGTCCTATCCTGATAACACCTTACATAAAACGGTTTATGGAAGAGGGACAAGTTGTTCTACAGCTTTGGTGAGTCGATATGCGTACCAATGCTATAAAGAACTAAAAGAAATACTTGTCCTGAACAATCGGTCAGATAGTCACATCCATTTACTGATTAAAGCTATGACTGTACATGGATGTTCGTGGACGCCCCTCAGTGAGAACATAGAACAACACCTACCTGATGGATTAGATAAAAAAGCGACAAAATCCATTAAGCGCCAGTGGATTGGATATGGTTATCCCAACATTGAGCGTTCACTTATCTGTTCTCCACAACGGATTACTGTTATCGGTTTTGGTGAGTTAGGCAAAGAAGAAGCACACGTATACGAACTCCCTTTACCACCATCACTGGCATCAAAGACATACAAGAGACGACTTACTGTGACATTAGCTTGGATGAGTCCTATTAATCCTCAAAGTCAAAAATATCGCAAGGCGAAATTATGGATAGAAACAGCTGATAATAAGCAAATCGCCGATAACAGAATTGAAATGGCCGATAACAAAGCTACGATGCGCGGAACTCTCCAGCATGAAGTATTTGAAGGGAAGAATGCTCATGCATTCGAAGACGGTGACAAATTAGGCATTAAGGTGAACTGCGCTGAAGACGCTGGAAGCTTGGAAGGAAAGGTAAAATACGCCATTGCCGTTTCTCTGGAGCTAGCAGAGGCAGTACCTCTCGATTTGTTCGGTGATAATATTTACGAGGAAGTGAGGAATAGATTAAGAGTTCCTGTTTCTATCGCCACAAATACAAGTACCCGATGAATCTTATGTTATTTTGTGATAGTCTTTACGAACTCATTTTCAAATATCATGGAAACGGTTTGCAAAGGACTTTTCACATTTAGGCCCTGTGTCTCCCAGTAGGTATCAACTATTTCCAACATCTTATCCGGGCCTTTTATCTTCTTCAATATTGTGCCATCCTCTGTCTTTGCAAATGAATTAGCAAATACGAGTTTCACAAAAGTCACGCAGGCTTCTTTAGGTATTCCAATAAGATAAAAAGCACTACAAATCTCAATTATTCGATTATGGCTATAAAGGCTATTGTTCATTATTTCCACCTCCGGCTTTGATAGCTTGCCTTCATTCACGAAGTCTATCGCACAGACTTTTATAGCATTTTTCTCTTCATCACTATATTGATTTAACTGATCCAAGAACCAAGGCATCACTTTCCCTATAAGTTCTTCCCTTTGTATCCTCTTTGCTTCATCTTCTCCGTCACCTTCGTCTGTTCTTTCACTATCAATATCATCCACACTCTCTTCATCATCAGAAGTATCCATTACCTCTTCCTGGCATTCCTTCTCAACAGGAGGACATGAGACAACAGGCTCCTCATGCATCACCTTTTCTATAGCCACAGGTTTTACCAAGTCCATAAATCCTACACCTGACAGAACCAAGGCAGCAATTATGCCCACGCAACCTAACAGATACCATTCGAGACGCTGGCCAGATTCATACTGTTGCCAAAGCATAATATATAAAAGGTACGCGATAGTTATAGTGGAAATGGCAAAGCATAACCACTTTCGCATTGGTGATTTATAGCAGGCCACAAGAATAAGTATAGCCACAAATACCAGTGCAACCAATCCAACCAACCAAGGAAACGTTAATGTTATCATAACAATCTTCTTACGGACTGCAAAATTACACAATAAAAACCATAACCAAACAGTGTTAAAGATAAAAATCACTTTTTTAACACTTCGTTATGACACATATAGAGGATGACATACATGATACTAATTGCGAACAATACAGTTAAACTATCTAAACGGAACAAAGCCAGAAAACAATACTTATGGATACTTATCACCACGTATTATCTGTTATCAAAAAATTGGGATATATTTGCGACACGTTGCTGTATCTTATTGATTTACAATCCAAATTATTTTTGAGGAGGTCAAATAAAGTGCAAACCGAATGCAATGCCAAGTTTCCTTGATCATTGCTGAGGTGCAGCCTTTGTTCGACGCAAGTCAAATAAAAATTGATAAGCAACAATAAGAAAATCCGCATAAGCCAAGTGTTTATGCGGATTTTTGTTTTTAGTATTGGGGTCCTGCCTCCTGGGATTTTGAAATAATAGTTTCTTAGGAAAGAAGTATAAACAACCTGTTCCCCAACAAGTTGAGAAGGATTTTTTCAACCGAGGCAGAGCACATAAAGAGGGATTATTAATAAAGAAGCAAATTTTATCCTTCCATCCTGCACCTTACTAACGATAACCCATTGTAGCACATGCGAATTGTTAACGATTATCTCTTGTTATTAACCAAATTACCAGAATAAGCTCTCAAATCTGGTAATAGTGTTACCAAGGCTTGGTAATCACATTACCAAAGCCTGGTAATCACGTTACCAAAGCCTGGTAATCGTGTTACCAAAGCCTGGTAATCGTGTTACCCAATAATGGTAATTATAGTTGAGTTGTACTTCGTTTGTTAGTTTTGGTGCAGGATAAAATGCTCTTTGGTAAGATAGAGTGCAGGATAAATCATCATAAGTCGTTGATAATTAATATCAGGTGCAGGATGGAAGGATAAATTTAGTGCTTTTGATTGACCATTTGTCCGAAGGTATTCAAATTTTTCTAATAGTGTCGGACAAATGCTTTTGACTGATTGAGTACTTAACAATTATTTCCGTCCAACAACATCAAGCCTTTTACCGTCAGCAAATAACGTTGACGGGGATGATGGGGATTGGCAGGATACTTCATACACACAAATCCTTCTCTTATTGCCGGTGTGAGAGAATAATCCATAAAGTTTGGACGGTTCTTCAAACCTACAGCCTCCATCATGCTCTTCACACTCATTTCTTCTTTACCGATTGCCAATACCAAACGCGTTACATTCTCAGAAGAAGGTTGTATGTCGATTGAACTTGCATGGGTACTTGTATGGGTACTTGTATGGGGGTCGTTCTCGTCATCCTTATACCCAATCAGCATATATCGATTCTTCAGTTCGTTGTTTTCACCGAGCAGCAAATTACGGAAAAACTTTACGAGGAAAGACTTGTCTGGTTGTATGCCCTTCTGGGGATTTCGGTAATTGGCGCGGACCAGGGCGTTACGGAAGTACCATGAATTATCAGCGAACAATTCGTTATTTACATTGAAACCACAAGAACGGAGATATTTGATAACGAAAACAGCCGTTGTTCGCGTGTTTCCTTCACGGAACGGATGGTTCTGCCATAATAAAGTCACAA
>Ga0310691_10002644_pt1 | contig 23099 bp, 26 predicted proteins | sample 176DNAGHGlowgp2_FD_203887 | JGI IMG/M metagenome (GOLD analysis project Ga0310691, IMG submission 203887) | Sheep rumen microbial communities from Palmerston North, Manawatu-Wanganui, New Zealand - 1766 DNA GHGlow gp2 (v2) (version 2) | ecosystem: Host-associated > Mammals > Digestive system >...
CAATGGGCCTTTTGGCCGGCTATACTGTAGGTGGCGCCGTGGGTGTTCAATTCAGGACACTGATGATGCCGGTACTTGCCGCGATGGTGGTGATGCTGTATACTGGTGCCATGGACGATATCCTTGGGCTGACCCCGAGATCCCGGTTCATAATACAGATTCTGACGGTTATCGGCCTAATATACTCCAGCGGCGGATGCATAGATACTTTTCATGGCCTTTGGGGAATAGATAGTTTCAGTTGGTATCTTGCTGTGCCGCTTACTGTGTTTGCTGGCGTAGGCATTATCAACGCCGTTAATCTGATAGATGGGGTCAATGGCCTCTCCAGCACCATGTGCATGCTATGCTGCGTAATGTATGGCATAATATTCATGAAGGCCGACGATGCCTCAAATGCCGTACTGGCTTTCTCAACTGCCGCCGCGCTGATTCCCTTTATGATCCACAATATCTTCGGCCTTAAAAGCCGAATGTTCATAGGCGATGCCGGCACCCTGGTCATGGGCCTTTTGATGACCTGGTTTACAATAAGTCTGCTCAGAAGCGACAGCCCGGTTGCTTATTACAACATGGCCGATGGCATCAATATGATTGCCTTTGCGCTGGCGGTACTCTGCGTGCCGGTGTTTGATACAATCCGCGTGATGACCATGAGAATTGTAAGGAGAAAAAGTCCTTTCCATCCGGATAAGACTCATTTGCACCACGTGTTTGTAAATGTCGGTGTGAGCCATTTCTTCACGACATTGACAGAGGTGCTTATCATGTTGACCGTGGTAATCATCTGGATGGTGAGCGTTGCTTGGGGCGCAGGTGTTGAACTGCAACTGTATATTGTTGTGGCGGCGTCCGTGTTGTTGGTATGGGGGACATATGTGATTATCAACTATCACGCAAGGCATCATACCAATTTCCTGCATTTCCTTGTGAATTTCAGCATTAAGACTCATTTGGGCCGAACAACCTGGTGGAAACGTTTCACCGCTTGGTTGGACAGGCCGGAGGATGTGCTTGTGGCGCGTCTGGCAGCATCGGCTTCTGAAGTATCGCCAGTACAGGGTGAGGTGTCGGACCCGTACGATTTGAAGGAAGAGGACAGGAAGAAGGTTCTGGATTTCATGAAAGGCCGTGCCGAAGTTATGGTATACGATATTATGGATAATAGCGGGGCGGATAAACGGCAAGTTCTCCAGATTCTGAACGAGGAGGCCCACGATGGAAGGGTTAACATTATCCGTAAGAATGACAAGGGAGAACCCGAGATTGTAAGTTTGACTTGAGATGCTTCTTGACAAAGATTTGATGGACAAGGTGGCGGAGCAGGCCAAAGCCAGCCCGCGGCTAAGGATGAATTACGACTTGCGTACGCAAGCCTTTGAGCTTTCCGGTAGTTGGGCGGACACCTCCCAGCGCATGATTAATGTGCTTATGCCGGGTACTGTGATTCCCATTCATCGGCATAACGAGACTTCCGAAACGGTTATCTGCATCCGTGGTGCCGTGGAGGAGGTCTTCTTTGATTCTGCCGGTGCAGTTCTGGAGAGCCATGTTTTGAGGTATGGTTCCGAGTGTTGCGCTATCCAGGTGCCTCGGGGAATCTATCATACTTGCAGATGCCTGGAGCCAGGGAGTGTGATATTTGAAGCGAAGGACAGGGCGTACGATCCGGCGAGGACGGAGGATTTTTTATGAGAATTACACAGGAATTATTGGATGATTTGACCGCGCAGGCGAAGGCATCTCCCCGGTTGAGGATGAATTATGATCTGCGGAATTCTGCAGGTGACGGCTCCCAGCGGATGCTGAATGCTATTGAGCCGGGGAGTCCGTTGCCTATACATCGGCATATGAAGTCATCAGAGACGGTGGTTTGCCTGCGTGGGCGGCTGGTGGAGGAGTATTACTCTGATGCGGGGGAGTTGGTTGAGTCTATTGAACTGGCGCCTTGCAGCCCGGTGGTGGCGGTGAACATTCCCATTGGGCAGTGGCATACGGTGAGGGTGCTTGAGAGTGGTACGGTGATTATGGAGGTGAAGGATGGGGCGTATGAACCGACGGAACCGGAGGATATCTTAGAGTGAAAAGGAGATAACATATAACAGGCCTGATGCTGCCGTTAATGTGATGATACCTGAGATTCCTGCGGGCTCATTCGCGAAGAAGTTGTATAGCACCTATCTGAGTTATCTGCCTGCTTCGAAGGTGGCGTTCCCCTTGAAGATGAATGTGGATGATAGAGGAAGCTTTACGGAGTTGGTGCATACTTTGAATGCTGGGCAGGTTTCGATTAATATCTCGAAACCTGGCATCACTAAGGGCCAGCACTGGCATAATACCAAGTTTGAGCAGTTCATTGTGGTGAAAGGCCACGGACTGATTCAGCAGAGGAATCTGAATGACCCTGATGGCAAAGTGCTGGAGTGGGAGGTTGATGGTTCGCGGATTCAGGCCGTGCATATGTTGCCGGGCTATACGCATAATATCATTAATCTTTCTGAGACGGAGGATTTGGTGACGGTGATGTACTGCAATGAGGTGTTTGATCCTGGCCGGCCGGATACTTTCTTTGAAAAGGTGTGAGCTTTGACATGCTTGGAAGGGTTTTGAAAGGGGTGTGGGAGTTTTGTAGGTTTGTGTTTGTGCCAAGAAGAAGACCAAATGATACATTAGACGACTAATCTAATAAGATTTGTTATATGATAGACGTAAGGAAAATACACTATAACGGAAAACTGAATTATCAGAATGGCTTACTATTCTATTTTTCAGGAAACCGTCGTATTGTATCTTTTCTGGTAAGAAAAATCGATGATGGAAAGAATTGGATTCGCATTACAATGCATCCAGACCGAAATCATGGAAGACCGCATGTGCATATTAACGAGCATGATGCTTCATTTGCAATAGATACTGGTGAATTGCTTGCTGGCAAATGCGATACAAAGACTAATGAAAGAATAGGTAACTGGATTCGACTGCATAGGGGTGATTTGAAACAGCTTTGGGATATTGCTAAATCTGGCGGTCGTTACGAGCCAATAGTAGAAAGAATTCAAAAAGATTTGGATTTTGAAGAATTTGGGTTTAAATGCAAAGAGCCTAAACATAAGGAACGAGTTCAGGGAGTTCTGATATGGCATAACGAAAAATTCACTTGTAAGTACCAGGAAGACTCTATAGAGATAACATGTGAGGGGAATATGTATATTGGAGTGCCAAAGGGAGTAGATGACAGCCACATTGTCTATATCTCGAAATATGGTGATGTGGTGAAGAAGAATTTGAAATAGGAATTGTGTATGACTCAAGACGAAAGATGGATGGCCAAATACAATGAGGTGTTTGAATATATACGAACTAATCACCGTAATCCATCGCGTCATAGAATCGAAGATCATGATATGCTCAACTGGCTTAAGGCCAATCGTAAACTTTTGAATGCTGATGGCCTGAAAGAGCCAAGACTTAGCAAGTTCAAAGAGTTGTTAAGTCTAATTGAACAGTATAAGCATATTAATCAATACGAGTAGCCGCTCCAGCCAACTTGCCGCAAAAGTGTCAAGAGGCCGTTTGTGGAGCACGAGGTGGAAGGGGTACTGGGATTGAAAAGTGAAGGCTGCGATTAAGCGAGAGGAGAGCTAAGTTTGCTTAGGCTTTCCCGAGCGTGAGCAGTCTCGACTGAAGGTCAAGAATGAAGAGTGAAAAGTTGAAGTCAATCTTGAAAGGTGTTTGGGCTTTTTGCTCGTATGTGTTTGTGCCGCAATGGAGACGCAACAAAGCAGAGAATTATAAATAAAAGCATGTACAATAATCTTCTAAATCAAGTAGGAAAAGAATTCCGCAGGATTACCTTCAGCTTGCAGAAGGATTCGGATTATTATGTCATCTTCTCAGTGCTGGAATTGCTAGAAGAGGATATGCAAGACTTTTCTGCATACCCGTCTAGCGAAGACGGAAAACCCTTCATAATGCGGGCTAGCACAACAAGCGAAGCCAATGAGTACAATGTGTATTTCACAATTGATAGAATACAGTTAACAGAACAATTTGTTCACGATCCCAAGGGAAACTATGTTATCAATGGAGTGAAATTCAAATTCTTCAACTCCAATTATGCCCTCCGCCCCAATTTGGAGTACTCATACCTGCTAAAGGATTCTTTTCACGACGATGCCCCCACAATCCAGAAAGTTCTTCCGTTGAGGCAATGTTCAAAGTGGCTCTCGACATATATAGATACAACGCATTCTGCTTTAGATATTCTAAAGAGTTTTGAATACTTGCAAATACAAGTCTCCCAACTCTCGGTAGATGCATATGGAGCAGATTTGATGGCCTTTCCAGAGCACATAGGTAACATATATATAGTTCGTTACAATCCTTATATCAGAAAGATTCACTTTACTATCTCTCCGGCTCCTAACCCTGGATTGTTCTGCCACTATTTCTTTAGGAATGCAATAGATGATACATTAAAGATAAAGATTACAAACAAAACAAGAGGCGGTTTTCTGTTATCAGAGGATGAGTACCCTGTTGACACAAAACAAGTGGAGCAATTCTACCCAATGAAAACCGACCCCGATGTTTTGGATGTAAAAATAGTGTCTGAAAATGAAGGCCCTGTATTCTTTGACTCAGACATGCATTTTGTCAGCAAGATTGAGTTCAACATGAATGTGAAAACAGCAGATGTTGAAATGAAAATCAAGAGCAAAGAAGGAGAAGAGGAGCAGCATCTGGAGAAATTTGTAAGCGAGTCACATTCGATAGGGACGGCCACTGAGAGAGAAGCTGCATTGGGTGAACGTTCTTCTGAAAATGCTTATAAGATCCTAGAGGACAATCTTGAGTTTATCCTCTTTGACGGAGATAAGAACAAGAAGGAAGAAAATACACTTAGAGCTAGGGAAGCCATAAGAAGAATCCTTGAAAAAGCTCAAAAACGTTGTATCATTTGCGACCCGTACTTTGGCCAAAAAGACATTGCGGATTTCGTTTTCCCGATGACATCACTTAATGTAAATGTTAGAATCCTAGCTGGAAAAGAAAATTTGGCAAAAACATCTGAAGAGGGGAAGAAGATAGCAGCTGCCATTCAGTCAATGTTAGATGAGTTCAATAAGCGTTTAGGTTCAAAGATACAAATGCGCCTGCTTACAGGGCAGTCTATTCTTCACGACAGGTTCATCATTGTAGATGATTTGGTTTGGCTATTAGGGTCTTCGTTCAATCAATTCGGTAGCAGGGCCACTACGATTGTGAAAGTTCCGACAGTGTCATGTAAGAATTTCTACGGTTTGGCTGAAAAGTGGTGGTCTGATGATAAAGAGACTATATCGTTGACAGATTATGAGCGCAGTTAGTACACCCCTTGTGACAACCGCACCCACCTCGTCTCCGGCCTCTCCGGTGGATGGGATGGAGCATGGAGTTTATTATGCTCATTACTTAAGGGATTCTGCAACAAAACCGGCGCCCACCTATTACAAGGCTTTGCTTGAAGGAGCGACGAAAAAAGTGATTATATGGGATCCTTATTTTAATCAAAATGACACTGAGATCTTTTCGTGGTTAAAGAATCCTGTGGATGTGACAGTATTATCCAGTAAGTCGGCTACTCGTGTTAACTATCTGCAGGACTTAATAAACAATACAAGGCTTCAATTACCTACTGCATTAAGTGGAAGATGTGTTTTTACCTTCGGCTATATTAACACTGATAGGTATGGCCTGGATCTCTGGAGAACTCACGACCGATATCTTATTATTGATGATGTGGATTACTATCTGATAGGCGGCTCAATAGCCCAACACCGCGAAGCCCATCAATCTACCGGGATATACCAAGTGACAGAGCAAAGGGATAAAGATGTCATACAAGATGCTTTTGATAAAACTTTTAGCGTTTGTACGGCGGATAGGACATTTAGGACGGAAACCATCTGATATGGAAGGAATAGATATTAACCTCTTTTACCGCTATAGAAACCAGGATTATGTGCGCAGGTCGTACGATTCTGTTTGCTTGACGAATGCGTTGATTGCTCGTCAGGATGCCGTAGATTTTTCTATGGAGTATGTTGCTGGTTTGCTTGATAAATGGAAGGCAGATGGAGAAAGAGGGTCCATCATAGATGAAAAAGATGTCCTTGGATTCAAGAAGGAGTTTTCAGAGAAAGAAAGAGGGGTGATAGAGCCCTATGATTTGGAGTCTATCACCTTCTGGCTGAGCTATTGCTTGGGTTATGCGTGCCGTAATTGGAATGCAAAAGACGTTCTGCCTATTTTGAGGAGGATGTATTATTCTATCGAAGGTGCCGGCTTTGCTAATAGCTATGCTCCGGATGATGAGGTTGTGCTTGAATTAAGTTCTGTTGTTGACTGTTCTTTGGAAAGCGTTTTAATGCGGGCGAGGGTTACTCAAACGCGAGAGGACGCTGAGGCATATATTAAATGGTTTAATGACCTCCCTGAAATAAAGAAAAAGGAGATTGCACAAAGAGAATCTACTTACCAGGCATTCACCCCCCTCCCAGACGATTGTTATTTGGCGTCGGGGCGGCTATTGAAGAACAAACTTTACGCTAGATGGATTGAATTATTCCATCAATTACTGATACCTGAGTTTCAGGTGCAGTGGTGTTTGCCTGTCCATGACCCCAATGTTTATCCGGACATTATCAAAACGCTGGATTCTGCAAAATTGGGTGATGCGGAGAAAAACCGCTATAGAATACTGCTGCTGAATGAGTGGTATAATTGTAAGATAAGGTCTGTGGAGACAGTCTTCAGTCCTGCCGGAGAATCAACACGTTTCTACGAGGCTGACAAAATTTGGACTGCCGCTTCTGAGATAGTGAAGGAGGAATTGGAAACGACTATTTTGAAAGATCTTCAGCAATTCAAAGAATCCGTTTCCGATGATTTGCTAGCAGAAGTGTTCTTTAGTAAGGTAATCCGCAGTACGGTTCGGAATCAAAGGAATGATGTAACACGCGAGGTTTTGTCGCTTGTGCAGGGGAAAGTCTCTGAGATAGTTGATGTTAATGTGCTGAGTACAGATATCAATGACATCAATTACCTGTCTTACCTATCATCAATCTATGTACGGGAATCTGTAGATAAGGAAAAGGGGGAGAAACTGTTGAATGCCGTCCATAAATGGATAGCATCAGAACAGTATTTCCCTTTAAGTTTGGACGAGCCATCGTTAACGGTTCTTCGACACATTGCACTTTTATGTGTAACGTATGGCCCAGATGTGCTTTCGGCATGGCTTGAGGAATTTGCGGTTCGTTTTGAGGGTGTCAATAGCCACTGGATGAACAAATGGAATAAGATGGTCTCACAAGAAAGCATAGTTATCTTTATCGCTTTATTAACTCTTGAGTTAGATACGATTGAGCAAGAGGAAAAGACGGCTTGGTTTAAGAAGGTTGCGAACCATTTGTTAGTGCAATGTCATTGTTGCGGGATGGATTTGTATGTCAGGGACAGCTATAAATGGTCGCTGATACTGGCAGAATTGATTGCGGATCAAATTCTTCCTTCTGAGAAGGCGTGGTATGAAGAGGCGCTTGTAAAAAAAGTATATGAAAAAGATATTGTCCTTATGGTTCTTGCAAACGCCAGGCAGCCCATTGCAGATTCTACATTAGCCATTTTGCGGGACTATCGTGACAAAGACTGGCCGGTGAAGAAAATGAAACTGGCAAACAGGCATGGCGCGGAAGAGATAAAGTGGACCGAAAAGATGTTTATGACTTTGCTCTAGAATGAGATAGTATGTCACAGGATGAGGCTTGGAAACAGAAATTTAATGATGTGGTTGCGTTTATTAAGGTCAACAAGCGGAATCCGAGTAAGTATAGTGATGAGGAGCGGGGAAGGTATTTGAACTGGATGAAGCATAATAGGAAATTGTATGCGGTGGGAGGGATGAGGGAGGATAGGTTGGAGATGTTTAGAGAATTGATGGAGTTGAGTGAGAAGTATAAGAGATTGAATCAATATTGTTAACGTAACAAGTGCAAAAGAATCTGGAGAAACATTTTTCTTTTGAAATCAGAAGAGTGATAGAGTATAGTGCCTTTTTCGTAGGAGAACAACCTATCAATATCACGGCTACCTTAAAACTTTTTAGCCGTGGCACTCTTGTCAGGATGGCTGCGGTACTAAGCCATCATTATGGCAATATGTGTGTGCCAGATAATGAACGCACTTTGTTCTCTGATATCAGTAAAAAGCATATACCGTACCTCAATAAGTTATTCAGTTCGTATTACAGCAGTTTAAGATTACGCCCCGACCAGAAGGTTCAAGTTACTACATATAGAACGGGGCTTGAACTATGGCGTCATATTTTTGCGATACGTACTGATGAATTTACTGATGAAGTTGACGATTCTGACGAGGAATTGTTGCTGTTCAAGGTTATTCTCTCTATCAACGAGAAGATTGTCAGTTTCAATAGCAGAAAAGAACAGTACAAGTACGACGAGCTCTTATTTCTGAATGGCTTCTTGACAAACGACAGCAACAATTATGACTTCAAAGCGGTAATGCAACCGCAAGTTTATTATTTCCGTCAACTGGTTGATTATATCCCATCAAATGAAGTTCTAACTAAGGCGTCTGAGCATCTTTTACATGGTTGGGGAGTTGATAGTTGGATGCAGTATTACAACACAATAGTTGCATTAGCTTACGATACTGACCAGTATATAACCGAACATGCAAAGGGTGTCCCAATCATTCGTTCAGATTGGATGAAGAATAACCCAGAGAAAGGTTTAGTCTCATTATCGTTGATTGAACACCTGTGTTTAGAAGAAGAAGCATATATCCCCTATGAAGATGAGGTGGCAAAACAAAATGAATTGAATATTGATTATCGAAAATTCCGTTCCAAACCTTTTGTGAAGCTTAAAGATGGATCTGGATATGTTGTGATTAATAATCAGCTCCTGTGTGAACGGCTTTTCAATAGTTTGTATTTTGACTTTCAACCTCTAATCAATAATAAAAAAGGAAGCTTTGGCTTCTTTGACTACAATAAATGTTTCATAGAGAAGGCCCTTTTCCGCACTACTTTCTTTAATTGTATTCCAACAAACTGCTATACCTTTCCTAAAAGAGGTAGCGATGATTTGCAAGAGGAGCGACATGAGCCGGATTTCTATGCTCGTACTAAGAAAGGAGATTTAATCATTGTTGAATGCAAGGCTATTAAAATGAATGGCGAATGCCGTGACGATGGCGATTATGTCCGACTTCTTGACGAATTACATGAGAAAATAGTAATGAAGACAAGAAATCTTGACAAGAATAGAAAAGCCCATAAGGGTGCAGCAGAGCCAATGGGGGTTGGTCAATTGGTACACCATATTGATTCCATTGATGCTGATATTTTCCAGTGGGACACAAACATACCCGATGAAGTATGCTATTATCCTATCCTGGTTTTTGAAGATGTAAAACTTGTTCAAAAAGGAATTCTCTCATTGGTAAATCGCTGGTTCTATGAAGAGTTAAAGAAAAAGAATGAGTTGGTAATTTCTGACGCTTTCATGCCAATAATGGTTGTGTCCATAAACACTCTTTATCTGTATGATGATCTGTTACGTAAAAGAGGCCTAACTAGAGTAATAGATTCATTTGTAAGAGAGAATACATGGTATGATGCAAAGACAGGTCAATACGACATACCAGCTATGGCGGATTTTGACGAGTATTTAAGATTCAATACTTTCAATAAGACGAATGACATCGCCAATTGGCTTAATAAGCAGAGAAACAAGAAATAGTCTTTTTATGCGGGAGGCTTTGGCAGGCGGTGCTGACGCTTTAGCGGCTGCACCGCCTGCGTGGGGAGCGGAAGGCTCTAATGGCCGCCAGGCCATTTGTGCCTGAAGCGGGGACTTCTCCACTTATACAATAAATTCAAAAAAAATTCGTTATCTTAGCATAATAGTTTCACACAGTATGAACATCCTCGACGCAAACATAGGTTCCGCCAAGGACAATATGAACAGCCCCGTGCACAACTGGTATAAGTTCACGGCGGGTTTCTCGTATAAGTTCGTGGACATCATACTGGAGGACTATCATGGTCAAGATATTACAGTGTATGAACCCTTCGCTGGCTGTGGTACCACCTTGGTTGAATGCCAAAAATTGGGCTTCCGTTCGGTAGGCAACGAGAGCCAAGAACTGATGTGCGGCATCATCAACGCCAAATTGAACTGGACCATCACCCAACAGCAATATACAAGAGCTATTCATAGCATAGGAGAATACGTTGCTGCTAACAAAGACACGGCAGAAACTGCGGCAAAATTTCACCCCCTGCTGCAAACATTATATGACGAGCCGTCGCTTAAGGAGTTGTATTGTATTCGTGATGGCATCAAGCGACTGAAGAACGTGGGTGTAAGGCAATTCTTCAACATGGCTCTGAGTCAGACGTTGCACAAGGCGGCCATTCACCCCATAGCCGTGCCGTATATTTCACGCTCGAAATTCCTGGCAGACAGCGGCAAGGCATGGGAAAAGTTCAGTGCAATCTCCGCCCAAATGTTTGATGACATCCAACAAATGCCTCATCACGAACAGTTGGCGCAGGTGTATAACTGGGATTCAAGAACCAAGAACAATGCCATCGCAGACGCATCGTGCGGTCTATGCATCACTTCGCCACCCTATCTGAACAACCTGGACTACGGAGAGGTGAGCAAGGTACACAGCCATTTCTTCGGGATGACCAACGACTGGAACGATATCACTGAGAAGGTGCGACGAAAACTGGTGACAGGTGCCACTACCCATTACAGGGACACGGAGTTTGTTCTGGAGGAGTTTGCACAGAAGGAGTTTGCACAGCGCAACCCCGAGACGATGGCGAAACTGGTGGAGATGTTTGGCAAGATAAAAGCCAACGCCAAGCAGCGCAGAGGAAAGAAGAGCTTCCATATCCTGATGATGCATTACTTTGAGGACATGTATTATGTGCTGAAAGAAATGAGAAGGGTGTTGGCGGAAGGGTCGGAGGCTTACCTGATACTGGGGGATTCTGCACCCTATGGCATCTATGTGCCCACCACACAGATACTGGGAGATATTGCACTGAGTGCAGGTTTCACGGAATACTCCATCCACAAGATCCGTTCACGAGGCGACAAGTGGAAAACCCTGAAGAACCGGCATAATATTGCCCTGTCGGAGAATATACTGATACTGAGATGACAGGGAAGAGAGTAGATATAAGCAAGGCTGAACAGGTGTTCCTGAATCTGATTACGGATGAGGAGGCACGTGAGATTATCCATAAAGGATGGTCGCTGAGCTTTGTGTATTCGTTTCAAGAGTTCAGGGATGTGTATCTGGCGTTTATGCGATATGGACAGGATGGGACGGTGGCAGAATTCTCAAACCGCAATGTAAGGGGAAAGATACCCTACATGAGACGACCTTGGGATGAAAAAGGACGGAGGGTACTAGAGATTAAGAATGCACTGATTAATTTCGGATTTTGGGACACGCCGGGCGTATTTGAAGAAACTGAACCTGGAGCGCTTCTGCGAGAGGCTGACATACGAGTGTTCAGGGATATATTCTTTAAGTATTTCAGATTCCAAGAATATAGCTCTCTCTTTCTGAGGCCGGATATGACGACGGAAGAAAAATGTGAGTTGACTGAGCGGAAAATACTTGAAGAAAGTGGTGTATTGTACTACTACGGCTCTGGGGGGACGCGTGTGGATACGTTTTTCTACTCTTTGAAAAGCCCTGGAACGTTGTTTAAATTCCCTTTAAATAACAAGGGGCAGGTGAAGGGGGGCTTCGTAAGGTTTTGGGATATGTTTCTGTCGTGGGCCAGCCAGTTGGAATTGGTGGAACGTTTGAACATGAAGCGACAGGGCTATCTGCTGTCAAATGGAAAGGCTTTCAGCGCTGCCTATTTTGTGAACCCTTACAGCCAGGTAGATGTAGAAGCGGTGCTTGACGAGAAGTTCCATCGGCAGTTGCTGATAGATATTTCAGAATTGGTGATGGAAATGTGCCTGATGCACCGTTGCAGCATAAACACGGCACAACAGGCAGTAATAGACTATTATCAGGCGCATCCCGAGACGGTGTCGCTAATACGGACTTCGGAGATATTCATCAAGGAGACCGAACTTAATAAGAACGACAGGATATTGTATCCGAAATATAAAGGCAGTTTTGTTTCACATATAAAATTACGCGGCTTATGAGTGATGAATTAAAAGGACTGGAAGGTTTGCTTGCCCTTCAACCGGAAGAGAACAAGTATGCGCAATGGGGGATAGAATTCAATCCGTTCCCGAGGTCTGGTACGTCGAACATCAATGGCAGTGATGAGGTGAATCGGCAACTGAAGCCGTTAGTCCAGAAGACAACGAATGAAATTACCCGTTTTATCCTCAATGCATTACAATCGAATGAACTTGACTCCAAGGATCAGTTTATCAGCGCCACGATTGTGGGTGACTATGGCAGTGGAAAGACGCAGATGCTGATGTATGCCAAATCTTTGTTGAATGGCGTAAAGGACAGTGAGTCGCGCCTTAAACCTTACACTATCTACATTGACAATCCCGGTGGTTCCATTCAGGAATTCATTGGCAATGTGATAGGTAAGATAGGGGAAGAAAATGTGCGCAAGTATGTGTGGAACCATATTATTAATACTATTCAGAACAGTCCGGAGATTAAAGAGCAGTTGAAACCATACGAGCCCAACTCGGCTGTGCTGTTTAGTGAGATGAAAGATTCACTGAACCCCTACGCAGAGGTTAATACCACCAGTTATAAACAATTTTTGGATGTGTTCATTAGGAATATGAACCCCCAGAAAAAGCGTAAGTTTGACGACTTGTTCAGCAATATCGTTCAAACTATCTTGAATGATGACACCAATAATTCTACGACGGTAGCATACTACTTCTATGAGTTTATATCAGCTGATTTTGGTATTAACAAAACGTGGGAAGCGCTGACGAGCGGAAAGCTAAAGCAAATGGACGGCAAGGAAGCGGAGGCCATTCGCTATATTGTAAAATTGCTCAAACGAGAAGGTTTTACGCACGTGTTTATCCTTGTAGATGAGTTTGAAGACTTGACAGCTGGTCGTCTTTCCAAGGCTCAACAAGATAATTATATTCATAACTTGAGAATCTTGCTTGATCAGCATAGAGAGTGGTGCCTGCTGTTTGCCATTAATCCTCATGCATTGGAACGGTTGCAGGTATTATCGCCGCCATTGGCAGACAGGGTTTTGGTGAGAAGAATTGCTCTTGACAACCTGAGTAATGAGGAGGTCAAGAATGTATATAGCACTTATTTGTCTTTAGCCAAGTATCAGGGGGAATTACCTTTTACCGATGAGGCTATAGACTATATAAGGGAAGCAAATGACGGAAATCTGCGCCGTGTGCTAAAAGCTGCTTTTGCTCTATTCGAGACAGCTGCAGACAAGGGTGTGGCTGTTTTGGATAAGGATTTCGTGGAAACTAATATGCCAACATTCTGATTATGGAGAAATGGTCTGCTCAATTGGAGAAGTTTACCATCAACTTCTTCGTGGATACGAATATCCTAGTGTATCTTGTGGATGGCAAGTATCCGTCCTTAACGGCTTTTATTAAAGCTTTGTCTGAAACGCCGGTCGTGGAATTATATGCTTCTGAATATGTACTGTCCGAGTTTATAGGGGTTAGGAAACAGGAGGACTATTTTCAGGCGGTCATTGATAAATCACGCCAGGAGGGAAAGAAAATCAATGTTTCCGAATTTATCAAGCATAACAAGACGTATGAGATAAAGGACTATGATTATGATACGTTGAAGGATGTTGTGAAGCAGAAGGTAGAAGAAGATATTGATAGAGTGACTCATGAATTTGGGATTGATTTTTTGCATAATAACAATAGTGAGCTTCTTAATCCAATGAAGGAGGTTTGCCTCTCTACCAAGATTTCCAAGGAAGACAGCCTTGTTTTGGTGTCTTCTTTGTATGGAGAGAAGGCGAAAATAATCACTGAGCCTGTGATCCTTTTGACCAATGATGGTGAGTTCAGCAAATTTGCCAATAAGTCAAAAGACTACATTGGAAGCGTTTTGGCCGAAGTAGGTTTGTTAAATCCTGGTGTTGAACATGTGAACACTATCGGAAGAGTGGCTAACTGCAAGAAAATAAATAATCTGACGCAGGAGGTAGAAGACATTAATAAATGTGTTGCTGATTATCTGACAGCCTGTATGAAGGAGTTATTTAAAGAGTATTATATAGGTAATACTATGAAAGTCAATTTCAAGAATGCTCCAGCACATACACTTGGCATTGATGTAAAAGCACCTGAATTGAAGAACGGTCTCTTTATAGCGATTGTGTCAAAAGACATGGACTACATCTTTTGTCCACGTGCGCAGGCTGATTTCCATAAAGGTCCTGATTCGATAGGGGAGATGTTTATTCCTCAGAAGGATGATAGCCACGTATCTTTCCTATGTGATACTGATGAGGTAGTTGTTAGTGACGAGATTTTTAATAAACTTAATGATGATGGAAATCTAGTATTTATCCATCCTGACTCGATATAATCATAACCGCTGCCGGAAGGTGGCGGTTTTATTTTGTGAAGAGGGCTGGAGACAAGAGCGCCTAATACACTCAATTTATACGCAAATCTACGAATAACGGTTGAGAAATGCAAGAAAAGTGAGGGAATATTTTGCTGTGTGCGAGAATTTGTGTATTTTTGCAGCCGTTTTCCATCAAGCCCTTTGCGGGCATCACCCTGTAAATAAAGATAGTATGCTTTCTGTAAGAACTGTAATCACATAACGAATAAAGACCCTCCGAGGCAGTGAACACACGGATGTTCGCTGCCCGGGGACACATTATATATAAGTATATAGGCGACGAACATCGGAAAAATTCTGGTGTTCGCCGTTTTTTTTGTCCCCCGTGACTAAAAGGCAGGCGACATCCGCTTTAATAAAGATGTAGCGAACAGGGCTACAACAAGTCTAATAGGTTCTCGATGGTGTGGCAGGCGGCCACAAACCCCTGCCACATTTTTTCAAAAAAATCGAGGCCCGTGACTAAAAACAATTTTTCCCCGCTTTAAACAAAAGTGTAAGGACAACAAAAATGATTGGCTTATGAAACAGTTTTTTTATTTACATCAAAAATTTATAGGAGGACCTGCCTATGACGAAAGTAAAATTGAAACAACACGCCAGCCGCGAGCTGGTGACCGACCCCGAGTGGGAGCTCGGGTTGGAAGTATCCGTAAAATTCATTGCCAAGAAACTGGCCAAGATGAACTGTGGTGCGGCGATGGCTGAAGAGAACTTTGGTATGCCTGCAGCCGAGCACTTTGTGTATGGCGCATTTGATAAACTGTACACAGGCGTATGGGATTGGAACCCGCACTGCGCTGTGCACACTCAGATTATCAAGATAGCCCTGAGTGACATCCACCACCATCTGGACAGTTGGAACAACAGCGATGAACATCCGCAGACGGTGGAGATAGACGAGCGACTGGCTAACCGCCTGACCGACGACATGGATTTTATGGACGTGGTGTACGAAATAGCAGAACGTGCCGCCGATGGCGACCAGGATCTGATGGACTACCTGAAGGCTATGCGCCGCTGCGATGACTACGAGCTGATAGCAGAAGAACTGGGCATACCGGTGCAGCAAGTGTACCAGCGACAGCGCAAGCTGATAAGGCGTCTGGAAAAGAGAAGAATCAAGAACAATATAAAGGAATAGTTTTCAAATAAGACTGCTTATGAAACTGTTAGATAAATACCTCTTCTTGGAGGCCAACACGGTGAGCGGCGCCGAGTACAAGAGACTGACCGGCAGCTCGCTGGAGGAATTCAGAGTAAGAATGAAACAACATCTGGCCGAAATGAAGAAACGCGTTGATGCAGAAAAAGAGAAGAAATCCCGTCCCGATGACTAAAAGGGGGCGGGATTTCGCTTCTAATATGAGTGAAAGGAGGACGAGAAGATGAAGCATTTCAAATTTGAGGAGTTCCGCTGCCGGTGTTGCGGCGGACTCCCGCCTTTGGCCAGGGCGAATATAGAGGCCTTGGTGGACAACGTGCTGGATCCGGCTCGTCAAGAATTTGGCAGGCCGGTTCTTGTTAACAGCGGCTACCGCTGTCCGAAGCATAATGCGGAGGTGGGCGGTGTGCCCAACAGCCAGCATATGCGAGGCGAGGCCGCTGACATACGTTGTGACAATAATAAGGAGTTGGAGAGAATCCTGACCCGGTTGGGGCGGTATGACCAACTGATTATCTACCCGACGTTTATTCATGTCTCGTGGAAGCAGGTGGGAGTGAATAGAAGAATGAAGTTTAACAAATAAAAATATAGGAGGACAAGAACATGGTGACAGGAATTAACTGGACAGAGATCATCCTGGGAGTGATGACTCTGTTGGGCGGTTTTGGGTGGTTCTTCGACCGCCGCAAACATCGTCAGGAGATTGAAAGTCTTATTGCCGACAACCGGCAGAAAGACATGAACTTGAGTAAGGACTACGTGAGCGAATGGCGCACCTACATAGCTGAACCCTTGCAGCGCGAAGTGAGTGAGTTACGCCAGGAAATCACACAGCTGAGGTATGCCATTCAAAAGATTGACACTTGCCCTCATCGGGCTAACTGCCCTGTGGTTGACGGGCTGTGCGGTAAGCAAGACGGCAACTAGCGAGAGGGTGGAATCGCGAGTGGCGGAAGAAAGAATCACGGAAGCAAGGGACTCGGTTGTGATAGAGTTTCGTGATACGTTGAAGGAGGTGACAACGGTGACGGTGCAGCTAAATGAGACGGGCGATACCGTGAAGGTGAGCACCGTTACTGATAGAACCAGAGCGAGTGACAGGTCTCAGTTAAGAGATAAGAGTGAAAAGATAATAGTCAGGGTGGACACTGTTTACGTGGAATGGCGAGATTCGGTGAGGGTGGAGACCCCTCGACAGGCTCGGGGTGACGGGCATCGGCCGTCGGCCCTGAGTTATCTGAAATGGATTTTCTGGATTATAGTGAGTGTAACAGTACTGTTGATTGTAATAAAAATGTTTAACCTTTTTAAAGTATAGGAGGATTGACCAATGGCAAAGATTAGTGGTGTGGCCACGCAACTGAGTGGCAAGGTGGGTCAGCTGATTTATCGGCAGACCAAGTATGGAACGGTGGTGTACGAGGCGCGTAAGACGAGCGTGCCGCAGCGTACGGAGGCGCAGATGCAGGTGCGCACGCAGTGGGGTAACCTGGCGGCGGTGTACAGGCAGTTTAACCAGACGCTGAAGAAGGGTTTTGAGGGCCTGAACGGCAAGATGCATGACTACAACGCGTTTATCCAGGCGAACACGAACGTGGTGAAGGTGTACGTGCCCAAGAGCGTGAGGCTGAACGGGGGCAGTGTGCTGGCTCCGTATCAGATTACGCGTGGCACGCTGCCGAGTGTGGCGATGACCAAGGGCGCGGGCGGCGTGCTGGTGAGTGATGTGCGCGTGGGCAGTCTGGTGATTGGGGCTGAGACCACGGTGGCGGATCTGGCGAATGCGGTGATTGCGCTGAATGATGGTTGGCAGGCGGGCGATCAGCTGACGTTTTTTTACGGCGTGCAGACGACGGATGCGGTGACGGGGATTCCGAGGGCCAGGATTTACGGTTACAAGGTGATGCTGAACCCGGGGGACAGCACTCCGCTGCTGGAGGTGGTGAACGGCGTGGGATTTACGTCGGTGGCTTCGGCGGGCTCGGGCTATGTGCTGGGTATGGACCGTGCGATTGAGGATGGTGCTGCGGTGTGGATTCACAGTCGCGAGGACGGCACGGGCGGCCTGAAGGTGAGCACGCAGTTTATGTATGTGGACAGCAGTGTGCTGGCGGGCTACCAGACTTCTTCGGCGTTTGCTGGCGCTGCGGAGAGTTACGGCGGGATTAATGCTCAGACGGTGTTTCTGCAGCCGCGTGCCGGACGGGTGACCGTGACTCCGGCGGTGGCTCCTGTGGGCGGTGGCTCGGGTAACGACAATCCTCCCGCAGGGGATGGCAGCGGGGATGAAGACTAATCTGTTGATAGGTGACAGGTGGGGCTGACTGGCAGGGATGCTGGTCGGCCCTTTTTTTGTATGGGCATCGGCCAAACTCCCGTACGGAATTGCGCCAAACTCCCGAAAATGGAGGGGAAAATGTTAAATAAACAATAAAAGAGGAAGCTTTTCGTAGATGCGTATGCAAGAATAAACAAAAAATGTTTATTTTTGCAGATGAAATATCAAAAACAACGAAATGATATGGATAGTGTAGCAGACTGGATAGAAGCAAAACCTCCTCGTGGGAAATACACCTTTACACGGAAGGAGGTGGTGGATGCATTTCCGAGGATGAAGCCTGAAGTGATTTCTACAACGCTCTCGCGAGAGGTTAAGAAGGGTAGGATTATGATTCCACAACAGGGGTTCTATGTGATTATTCCGGAGGAGTACAAGCTGAGGGGTGTGGTTCCACAGGCGTTCTATATCGATGACCTGATGAGGTATCTGGGCAGGCGGTATTATGTGGCCTTGTTGAGTGCCGGCAGCTATCATGGGGCGGCTCATCAGGTTCCGATGACATTCTGTGTGATGACGGAACCACCTACGATGAGGGATAAAAAGACGAAAAAGTATGCCACGAGGTTTTTCTACAGACAGGAGATTCCGATGGAGTATGTGGAGCAACGGCAGACCAGGACAGGTAGTGTGAATGTGTCGTGTCCGGAACTGACGGCTATCGACCTGGTGACCTATCAGGAGCGGGCCGGAAGCATCACGCGGGCTGCCACGGTATTGGCGGAATTGGTGGAGAAAACGGACTTCGGGCGTCTGGGGCCGGAATTTTTGAAGGTGGCTCCAGTGGCTTGTTTCCAGCGGTTGGGGTACATACTGGAAGAGGTGCTGGAGGAGCAGGAGGCGGCAGATGCGTTGTACGAGTTAATGAAGCGGGCTGGGGTGCGCTTGCAGAGGGCGTCACTGAAGGCCGGCAAGGATGTGTTTGGTGCAGAGTTGAACAGCCGTTGGAAGATATTGGTGAATGAACAGATTGAGATTGACGAGTTATGATAGCACAATCATACATAACAGAATGGAGCGAGAAGGCTCCTTGGAGCACGAATGTACAGGTGGAGCAGGACCTGATTATCTGTCGGGCACTGTGCTCGATATATCAGGATGAGTTTTTAGCACAGCATTTGGCGTTCAGAGGCGGCACGGCATTGGGTAAGTTGTATCTGAAGCCGCAGCCCAGATACTCGGAGGACATTGATCTGGTGCAAGTAAAGGCAGAGCCTATTAAGGAGACGATAGACCATCTAAGGGATGCACTGGATTGGCTGGGCGAGCCGGTGGTGAAGCAGAAAAAGCACAATAACACGCTTGTGTTCAAGGTGCAACCGACGGATATGGATGCGGGCGAGATTCACTTGAAGGTAGAGATTAACTGTAAGGAGCATTTCAGTGTGCTGCCAATGGTGCGGGTGCCGTTTAAGGTGGAGAACTCGTGGTTCTCTGGCGAATGTGAGGTGCTGACGTATGAGTTGGCGGAGCTGACAGGCACGAAACTGCGAGCTGTTTATCAGCGGAGGAAAGGCAGGGATTTGTTTGACCTCTGGAAGATTCTGACGTTGGTGCCGGAGATTGACCGTGAGCGGGTGATGCAGAGCTATGAGCGGTACCTGGGCTTTACGGCATCGCATCTGCCTACGTATAAGGAGTTTGTGCTGAATATGGAGGAGAAGCTGAAGGACGAGGAGTTTCTGGCAGACACGGACCTGATTCTGGGACCAGAAGTGGAATATGATGCTGTTGTGGCCTGGACGAAGGTGCTCGATGAGTTGGTGGTGAGGTTGAGGAAGGAGTGAGAGATTTGATGAGGGTCGGTGCTTAGGCATCGGCCCTTTTTTTATCCCCGACTGTTAGCCCCAAGATTTGCTTTTCCCACGTGAAGGGTGTATCTTCACGCGAAAAGGAAACCTATGGAAACTATTACAATGTGTTCCGGGGGTTCCCAGGGGGCGGCCCCGGTTATCGTCTTCCGCCTGGAGGACGGCGGGCAAACGTTTTATCACTCCACGGGGATTGAGGCCTTGCCTCATGAGGCGGAGCGGGATCATGTGCTAAGAGATAAGCTGGAGATTCATAAGCTGGCTATGTGCAAGGCATATACGCTGATGCAGCTGAAACGGATGGATATGAACGACCGAATCGTCGAGATGCAAGTGGGTAGGGTATTGCAGAATAGAATGGTACAGACAGTAAATAGTGTGCGCGAACCCATGTACGGCCGGTATCTTCGCTATGTTGAGGAAATGCATAAGGTGGGGGCAGTAGGGGAGTCCCGGTATACCCAATTACAAAGTAAAGCCCGGAAACTCTGGCGCTTTCTGGTGATTAATGGACTCACGGGGCTATCAGCCCGGGAATTCGATTCTTCTTTGCTACTGGAATATCGGCAATTCGTCTACGATGAGTATAAGTACGTGCCGCTGTATCCTCAGCTCTATCCGTCGGGCGGAGGACGACGGGCGCCCAAGAAGCGGTGCAAGAATAATACGGTGGTGAGCGATTTGCTGGCGCTGAAGGCGTTCTTTGGCGAGTTGGAGGATACTGGGGAAATCAGGCGCTCGCCTTTTAGGAAGCTGTCGGGGGAGAAGAGGCGCTCCGTGATGCATGTTGAGTATGATGAGCCTTTTTATTTAAGGGCTGATGAGTTCCGGCGAGTTTTGTCGTCTGATGTTCCGGCTGAGTTGCAGTGGGCCAAGGATATGTTTGTTCTGAATTGTGCCTTGGGGTGCCGGATAGGGGACTTGAAGAAGCTGAGTATGGAAAAGGTGGCGGTGTCGGAGGAGGGGATTCCGTATGTGCATTATATCCCTTCCAAGACCTCGCGAATGAGTAAGCGGGAAGTGGTGACGCCCTTGATTCGGCCCGCTTATGAGATTATTTTGAGGACGCGGTTTGGGTTTAACGGGCACAATCCCAATTATGAGAAACAGCTATACAATAAGGCCTTGCGGCGGCTTCTTGAGTTCTGCGGGATTGATAGGCCGGTGTGCTTGTATGAGCCGGAGGTGGGGGACAATGTGTATCGGCCCTTATATGAGGTGGCTTCTTCCAAGCTGGCGCGTAAGACACATGTGGATATGCTCAATAAGGTACAAATCAATTACTATGCGGCGGGACTGCATCGAGAGGGCTCCAAGGCCGTGTTTAGGTATACTTCGTTGGAGTTGGCGGATAGGTTTGCGCTGCTGAATGCGGCGTTTGGGGAGGAGGGGTACAGGGTAGATGAACTTTGTCCCTACGCTGGCCTCTGCAGCAGACCGCTGCTGGACGGCCATCATCAGCCGGAATCTGGAAGCCTTTGCATCGGCCTATCGTGATTCCTTTAATGCGCAGGTGGCTATGTTCCCGGCTATGATCCAGGGAAGTGTGCAGTCCTTTATTGATAAGTATTCGGCCCTTCCGGATGTCCTGGCCTGGAAGATGCCTGGCGCCGGTGGCGGTGGATTCCTTGCCTGTGTGGTTACGGATGCATCGGCCTTTGTGACGGAGCACCCGGAAGCCATCCGGCTGACCATTCGTCGCGCTGGAATGTAATTTCGATCGTTATGAAGAGATATTGCCAGACTTTGACGCTTGTGGATGATCCCGAGCTGGTTGAGAATTTGGCCGGAAGTGATTGCTGGGCAGCATGAGGTGGGGATTCTGCAGATGCAGATTTATCGGTGGGGCCGGTCCCTGTTTATGATTATGGACACCGTGGATGACTTTGACTTTGCGCGCGACATGGCGCGGCTGGCGGGTTTGCCCCGGCAGGCGGAGTGGGAGGCGTATGTGTCTCAGTTCCAGGGGTGTGCCGCTGGCGCTTCATCTGCAGAGAAGTGGCAGATGATGGATAAGATTTTTGATTTGGAATAGCGGGAAAGGCTGGTGCTTGGGCATCGGCCTTTTTTTTGTTTTTCGGGGCGGAATTATTATATTTGTAGTGGAGTCGGTGATGACTGGCTCTGCCATCGGCCAATCCCTACTGGGAAGTGGGAAAGGTGTGGGGCAATCAGGCCCTTTTACGGTGGGGAATAGGCCCTGTGACTGTGTAGCGGGGACTACAGGATTTTGTGTGAGTTTATCGGCTCGAGGCAGAGGAAAAAGGGCGGCTTTCTGAAGAGCGGGGGATTAATGTGCATAGTTCTTTGTGATAATAAATGGTAGAAGAGATAAGATCATATACACCTCAAGACTTGGCAGACCTTGATGCTCTGATGCATGAGTTATCGACCACAAGTTTCTGTAATGAGGCGCTTTTGAACAATGCCTTGAATGATGCCAACGTTCACGTGTATGTGATTAGGGATGAAGGTCACATTATGGCTACGGGAACGCTTTGCATCAAACACACGCTGGAGTTTACCATTGCTGATATCGAATCTGTGGTTGTCAGCTCTAAGTGCCGTGGCCGTGGATACGGAAAGGAGTTGATGACGGCTATGATTGAGGTGGCAAAGGGTTTCGGGGCGCATCATATACAGCTGACATCCAATCCCGCGCGTGTGGCGGCAAACCGGCTGTATCAGGAGTTGGGGTTTGAGCGGTATGAGACGAATTGTTATAAGAGAAAACTCTTATAGTTGATAGATAATAGTTGGCTATGAAGTATCTTAAGGCTATTGGGTTGTTCTGTAGTTACGTGTTTGTGCCGCAGAGGCGTCCCAAAGATGATGGTGCGGCAGGATAGACAGACGAGGCGACCGCCTCTGGCGGGCGGCTGGTCTGTGCGGGGAGCGGAGTAAAGTGCCGCGTGACTGCGCGGTACTTTACGGAGCGGGGATGATGCTTAATGATACTTACCTATGACGCAAGACGAGCGATGGAATAAAAGATATCAGGACGTGATGGACTTTATGGAGAAGAACCATAGGAATCCGTCACGTCACCGGTTAGAGGAGCATGATATGCTTAACTGGGTTAAGCAGCAAAGAAAATTGAAAAATAAGG
>Ga0310691_10002648_pt1 | contig 23073 bp, 20 predicted proteins | sample 176DNAGHGlowgp2_FD_203887 | JGI IMG/M metagenome (GOLD analysis project Ga0310691, IMG submission 203887) | Sheep rumen microbial communities from Palmerston North, Manawatu-Wanganui, New Zealand - 1766 DNA GHGlow gp2 (v2) (version 2) | ecosystem: Host-associated > Mammals > Digestive system >...
ATTCTCTCTTATCCAATATTGAATATCTCAATATACCTCTAAAAGGTAAAATTTTTTCACAAAGCCCTCTTGTTGTAGCTTCTTATACTCATCCTTTATTTTTTTTGTTTTTGCAAAATATAGCAATCAAGATGTTGCATTATCCAATCTATTTAACAGCCCATATTCTTCCTCTTGATCAAATTCAGACTTAAGTACTTTTATAATATAATGATCTTCATCTATTAAATACTCTAGAAAAGATTTTTCTTTCCCATAAGTTGTTGGAATTCCCGCAGGCTTTCGAACATAAAAACAATATTCATCTTCATAATACACTATATTCATATTATTTCATTACAATTTATATGTTTTTCTTATATTTTTTATTTTTTAGAAAGCAAGAAAAAAAGCTTAAGATACAAACCTTAAGCCTTTTTTATTTAGATATATAAATACTCTATTTAATTTTTTTTCATCAAAGTAATTTAAGCAAGATATAAGCTGTTGGAATAGCAACAAACACACTACTTAAAAATGAAGAAATAACACCCACTCAAACAGTAAAAGCAAATCTTTGTACAACACCTGTTCCAAAAATAAACATACCACACAATACTAACAATGTTGATATAGATGTTCCTATTGATCTTTTAAGTGTTTGCCAAATACTTTCTTCAAAAACCTCTTCATAAGAGAAATCCTTTTTAGAGTATTTTACAATATTTTCTCTTACTCTATCAAAAATAATAATAACATCGTTAATTCAATAACCGATAATAGTTAAGATTGCAATAATAAATACTGTATCGATTTGAATTGTTGAATCTATACCCATCCACAATCCATACGCACCAGCTGGTCAAGAAATACTCAATACTGAACTTAATAATACAACACTTGCTAATATTCAAGGTGCAATATATTTTCTAACAGTTCCAAATGAGAAAATCATATAAATCATCATTGCAATTAGACCAAAAATTAACGCTTTAACTGCTGTTGAACGCATATAATCTCAAACACTTGGTCCAACAACCGCCTGTGAAATAATTTGATCAGCAGATGATATTACCTTATTTTCTATTAGATATGTAGGAATTGCTGCTGAAAGTTCATTAACTTTCTCATCAGAATCCAGTTTTCAGTTAATCTTTAATTTTACATTTTCTCCTTCAGTATCTACATTAACTTGTAATTTTGGAAATCCTTGTCATTGAAGATTTTGAACAAGATTTTCAGAAAAATCAGCATCATTTATTTCACCATTAAATTCAACACTTACTCCTCATGTAAATTCTTCAGAAAACTCTGCATTAAATATAAATAACACCCAAGAGGCAACCGCTACAGCTAATGCAATACTAAGCCAAAGATACCCTCTTTTTACAATACTAAAATACTTTTTCATCTAGAGTATAAAAAATTTAAAATAATCCATTTGAGATACTATTCTTTTCAATCTAATTTTCAAGCAGAAGTCAAGCTTTCGCAATAATTTTTTGCAGCATCTTCTTGAGCTTTCTTTTTATTTGTTCCATATCATACAGCAATACATTCGTTATTAACCCTAATTTCTGAACGAAACACCAATACATTATGTTTATTATCTGTCTTTTCCTCACTATCAACATATATAGGGATTTTTTTATACATTTTTTGGATATACTCTTGTGCTCTTGTTTTATAAGATTTTACAGATATTGATAGTTCATCTATCTCAGAATAAATATAATTTAGGACAAATTCTTCTGCCTCCGGATATCAAATATCTAACGCAATATAACCTATCAATGATTCTAGGGCATCTGATGTTATAGAAGCCTTATTACGTCCATCGTTTTTTTCTTCTCATTTACTGATAAATATTTCTTTATTTAATCCAATTTTTTTTGCAACAATACTTAATGTCTCTTCCCTTACCAAAGCTATTTTATAAAGAGTCATATGAGCTTCTGTCATTTCAGGAAATGTAATGAAAAGTTTTTTTGCTATGATAGAACCTAAGATTGAATCTCATACAAACTCCAATCTCTCATTATGACTATATTCTTCTTTGAAATCTGATGCATATGATTTATGAACAAAAGCACAAAGAAATAAATCTTCATCCTTAATTTTTTCCACACTAATTCCTATTTTTTTCGCATATTCTTTGAGTGCGGGAAACTTTTTACGTACTTCGTCAGGAATTCTTAATGCCATATTCTCTATTTTCAAAATAAACTATTCATCACGATATTGGATTATTAACTCATCAGACCTAAACTTTGTATTTTGAAGTTCTTGAAGATATGTCGTTCATAAAACTACTTGAACATCTTTTCACGTAAACACCTCTACTGAATTTCCATAATCATCAATAATTACCTTTACTGTTCCAGTATTGTAAATCACCTGATCTATAGGTAAGAAGTTTCTTAAAGCATTAACTGTTCCTTCATATCATTCTTCATCATCACTCTCTGTGTTTATTATTACAGTTGTCCAATCCTGAGGATCAACGTTTTCTGTATCTACAACATTAAGTCAGAATCTTTTCATTTTTGCTGCCAACCTTCCAGCAACCCTTACATTTGAAAGACCATATTCACGTAAAGTTTCTTTTGTAATACCATTATCTATTTCTATTGTTGCGTCTTCTAATGAGAATTTCTGATTATGAGTAACAAAATCAGTATATTGGTGAATTGCATCAAAATTATCTAATTTTCAAGCATAAGAACCTATTGGAAGAAGAACTGATGCTCAATTAAAAAGTTCTCTTTGTGGTGTATACAAAAATGAACCTTTTTGTGTTGCCAAACTATCTGTAACAAACGATACATTTAGTCAGAACGTAAACATCTTTGTATTTTCTAAGAATTGAACACCCCAAAGCATTTCATTCAAAGAAACATTTGTATTTACCATTTCAATATAGTTTTCATAGAGATTCTTTGCATTTGAAAGTGATAAATTATCCCCAGAAAGAAGCTTATCTTTTATAGCATTTATAACTAATTGTTGCCTAAAAGAACGATCAAAATCAGAAGCGTGTCATGCTGCATGTCTTGATCTTGCATATTTAAGAGCTAATTTACCATCCATATGTTGCCATCCTTCTTCTATATGGAGAGGATCATATCACTTAAGACGATCATCAGGATACTGATAATCATGAAGTGCATAAGGCACATCTATATCAATTCCTCATATATCGTCTACTAATTTTTTAAATCAAGAAAAATCTATTGTTGCATAATAAGGTATTGTTAATCCTGTTACTTTTTCAACTAGTTGTACATATCAAGAAGCAGCTTCATGAAGATCTTTTGTACGTCAATAATACTGTGTAAATACCGAATTAATTCTTGATGTTCCTCAAAGAGGATTGTTTATATAAAGATCTCTTGGTATAGAAAGCATACTTATTGTTCACAATTCTGGGTCCCAAGATGCTACAATTGTTGTATCTGCAAGATATCCTCCTCCATGACCATCTCATCCATATCAAACGAGGAGCATATTTATATTTCAAAAAGTATCTTTTACCATTGGTGTTCATACAGTTCTACTCAATACTTTAACTGTTGATTTTGCTGTATTTTTAAAAAAAGTTTTCATCCCTTTAGCAAAGGGTTGAATTAGAAATAAAATAAGAACTAAAGAAAAAAGAACAAGAACTATTTTAAATATTTTATTTGATTTTTTTTGTTCTTCATTTTGTGGAGCTTTCTTTGCTTTTAATTCTCCAACTCTTCTTTTCTGCATTTTCCACTAAACATTATATTCTAAATATTTGCCTTCAGAGTATAGTAATATAATTAAAAAAATCCACCCATAAGGTGAATTTTTCTCTTGCTTTTTTTATAAAAAAGAAAAAAGTACCACGGTTGTGATACTATCCTAATATTGTAAATCTATCTTCAACATACTTATAACATTTCTTTCACTTAATCATTCTTGATGGTCAATAGAACACAGTTCCTGATTTCCATTTTTGATAACAATATTCGATTTGAACAATTCAATCATCAAAATAATTAGAAGGAATATCTTTATGAAATCTATCATTCATTTGACAAAGACCATATGCATGTCATCCATCACCAATCGCATGAATATCTCGATTTCCGTTTTCACATTCTAGCATGTATACAAAATCCATACCCCCTAGTTTATATGCATATTGAATAAGTTTTTGTTTATAATCTGCTTCGTTAAATCCTGCATGAAACAAAACTCCTTTATAATTCCATTTGAATTCTCATTCTTTTCAAAGTTCTACTTCTTCAACTTTTTCTTCTTTAACTGGTTCTTCCACAACAGCTTCTCTTAATTGTTTTTCTCCTTCTTCAATAATTGAATACCATTTATGAAATAATAATAATGTATCTTTTCTTGTTTCTTGATGTAATGATACATCATTCAAAAGTTTTTCTGTATTTCCAAATAAATTTCCTGTAAAACTTGATATCATCCTATTCCGATCTTCTGTTGTTACTTCTTTATATAAACCACTATTTTCAATATCTTTTAATGATAATAATCACCAGTCGTAAGCCCATCTATATGCATCTAATTCTTCTTGTGTATAATAATTCTTTACAGGGGCATATTCAACTTCTTTCTTTTCTTCTACTTCTTTATTCTCTTCCTCGTTATTAGTATCAACACTTTTAAATTGTTCTTCTTGAGTTGTTTCTTTTTCTTGCTCAACATTTACACTTTCTTCTTCAACAACTTCTTTAATTTCATCTTCTGATTCATTTTTTTCTTCTTTAACATCTTCTGTCTTAATCTCTTCTTTTTCTTCATTTTTTTGTTCTATCTCAGCACATTTTTCTTCTACTACCGTCTCCTCTTCTTCTATCTTTGTTTCTTCTTCTACAAAATCATCATCTTCTGAAGGTAGTGGTAATCTCATATTATCCATTATATATTGCATAATCTTCATATTTTGTTCCACTGTTCCTTTATAGTTTTCAATTCCTAAATATTCTGCATATAAGTTTTTTTCTGAGTCCCAATCTCATCAAAATCTCTTTACTACTTGAGCTGGGACCTTTCCTTTTAATGACTTTTTATCTACAACTACGGGATCTTTCTTAGCAACTTTTTTAACATCTTGATTAACTGTTGTTTTAACCTCAAGATTAACATCCGTATTCAAATTTATTGAATATACAGGTTGTGATATAATAATAGTTCAACTTAAGAAAAACGATAAAAATGCAAAATTACCTATTTTCCTAAAAATAACATTTTTCATTTCCATAAAAAAATTATTAAAACTAAATATAGTTATTTTATTGTGAATAGTTCTTTTTTTCAAATTAGGAAATACCTATCGTATCTGAAAGAATACTTTTTTATAAGAAATTTTTATTTTTATATTGTCTTTTTGAAAATATATGAGTTTTATTTTTTACTTTTTTATAAACGAGTGCTTTTTATATTATTGAACTGATTTTTTTTTACAAGTCTTTTTTTTTCTTCAAAACTTCAGTTCTTATAAAATAAAAAAAGATGTCCATTAAAGACATCTTTTTTTGTATATACTAAATACTAAATTAATTATTCAATTTCCGCATCATCTGATTCTTCATCAAGATTTATTTCTCATTCATCATCAATAAAATCTTCATCAGAAGTTTGGTTTTCATATTCTTGCCCTCACATAAGACTTCCTATAACTTCTTCTATATCTTCAGCATTTTCTGGTGATTCAAATTCATAATCATTTATTTTTTCTGATTTTAATTTAGCTTCAACATTTGCTGTTATATTACTAAAATTAACATTAAATGTTGGTGATAATTCTACATTTTTATCAGAAATAGATGCTGTTATATTTCATTTTGCATTAAAGATTTCTTCGATTTCATCGTTGATAATGGATTCAACTTTTAAGTTAATTCCGTATGTTAGTAAACTTGGCACAAGATCTATTACTGCTCTCATTTGGATATTATCAATATCTTCATCTTCTTCAGAAGTTGCTTGTGAAAGAAGAATAGTATATGTTAATGAATCATCTCAAATCATTTTTTTATTAATTGTCTCTTTTATGTTTAGAAGTGCTGTATCCCATTGTATATCGATATTTTCAATAACAAAATCTACTTTATCTTCTGAACGAATTACAAAATAAGCTTCCACATTACTTACTTGTACATTATCGATTAATTCATTAAATTCTTCTATATTTTCTTGTTGTTGTTCTATTAACAATGGATTTTCTTCACTAAGAGTTGTTAAGTCTCCTTGAGAAAGTCTATACACTTCTTTTATAAAGGATTTTACTTCATCCATATTAAAGTCAACTTTCCATGCAGGATCTCCATCATATTTTGTTGACTCTTTCTTGCTAAAGAATTTTTCTAAATTTTCTTGATTTTCAATATATTCCGTAAGATCAAACTCTTTTGAATTAGAAGCTTTTAATAATTCAGTGATTTCTGGGTTATTAAGAGTAAACCACCTATCCTTAAATCAATCGATAAGTGCTAACATTGTTCATACATATTCTTTTTGATTAGCTTCTGCAGAAATGTCTACAAGTTTAAAATAAATTTTGAAATCTTTTACAAGAGTATCTAAATCTATTTTTGCACTTTTTACAAGAAAACCTTCTGTCTTTGTAATATCAGCATCTGTATCTAACAAAAGAGATATTTCTGCTTTTGAGTCTTTTGTTGCATTATCATTAATAATAAGTGTTTTTGCAACAACCTTTCAGTTTGAATTTTCTGTTGCATATTTTGTTGTTAATTCAAAAGTATCTTTAATTTGACTTTCTTTATCGTTCATAAAAGAAGAGACTTCTGAAAGCATTGATTTTTGTTCTCCATATACTTTTAGTGTGTCTTCAAAAGAAAGTTCTGGAGTACTTTGATTACATCATGCAATAAGTATTGCTCACATCATTGCAAAACTTAGTAATCAGATTTTTTTTAAATTCATCTGTTGATTAAAAAATATAAAATTTTATTAAGTTTTCCCTTAGTTTATACTAATTCTAAACACTTTGTAAAGTTCTTTTTTCTTATTTTTCTACCAATTTATTCTTTTTGTTAATTTTTTCTTAAAAAAACTTCTTGTTTTTTTGACTTTTTATTTTTTTGTTCGTATAATTGAGAATGAGGTGATTTTACTTTTAGATGTATAAGACCATGGAAGCTGTCAACAGCCCAGTAAGAGTTGATATTGATGCTATTCTAGCAGGACTCCAAGATCCGAATATTTCTGATATTCATCTTACGTCTTCAGGAAAAAGCTCATATAGACTTAATGGGGATATTGTAAAAGACGAAAAAATTCCATTGCTTTCAAATGAAAATATGGAAACCGTCTTAAAACAACTTTTTCAAAATAATGTCCAGAGTATGGATAAATTTATCTGTGATAAAGAAAGCGACTTCTCTTATGAATGAAAGAATTGAATTTCATATAGAGTTAATGCTTTTTTCGAAAGATGAAAAATTGGAATTGTTATTAGAAAAATTTCTCCAAATATTAAAACATTGGAAGAAATGATGTTTTCAAACCTCGCTGACAGTATAAAAAAACATGTCTTATCTGCAAAAAAATGATTATTCCTTGTTACTTGACCTACAGGAAGTGGAAAATCAACCTCTATTGTAACTATGCTTGAACACATAAACAAAAATAGAACAGAAAATATTTTTACTATTGAAGATCCTATCGAATACCTCTTTAGATCTGATAAATGTATTATTTCTCAAAGAGAGGTTGGTCATGATACTTGGTCTTTTAAAAACGCATTAAGAGCTGTTATGAGAGAAGATCCAGATATCGTATTCGTGTGAGAAATTCGTGATACTGAAACAGCAGAAACCGTACTTTCATTAGCAGAAAGTTGACACCTTGTTTTCAGTACTCTCCATACAGGTTCAGCTGCTCATACATTAAGTAGATTCTTATCATTCTTTCCTACTAATATGCAAGAAAATGTTTCAGATAGACTTGCTGATAGTCTCTTGGGTATTCAATCTCAATTATTAGTAAAAAGAGCTGATGTTAATGCTAGAATTGGTATTTATGAATTCTTATTAAATACTACTGCCGTTAAAAATAATCTTAAGAAAATGGACTTCAGCCAAGTTGATTCAACAATAGAAGCTTCAACTAGTATTGGAATGATATCTATGCAACAATATGCTAAAAAACTATTAGCTAAAAACTTAATTAATCCAAGAGATGTTGAACATTTATTTAAATCTCGTGATAATCAGCAACAACAAAAGCCACAAATACCTTTACATTAATATGACTATTAATGAATGAACATTATTATTGATGAAGTTGATGAGTAAAAAGGCTTTCAAGAGCAGAAATTAGAAAAATGAAAGAAAATATGCAAAAAACACCTTTAATTCAAGAAAAATCTAACAACTATCATCGTATTGAAGAAGAAAAAGCTGAAGAATTATTAAGTGATATTATTCAAGAAGCTCATTCAAGTAAGGAAATAGAAGAACAAAAAGAGTTAAAAAAGAAAATATGATTCTTTGAAAGAATAAAAAACTATTTATTTAGATAATATTATCTCATGACAAGTGCAATTCAACAGTATCTTCCAGAACATTTATGGAAATTAGCAGAGGAGTTTACAATCCCTGAAAATTATCTAGTTGCTCGTGCTTGATTAATTCAACTTATTTTGGAATCTAAATCTCTTTCTGAACATACTGAAAAACAAAATTGGTTTAATCTTCTTCCTATTATGTCAGAAGAACAAGTAAATAAATTGGATGATATTCTTACCAGAGAAAAACAAAAACTTGAAGAAATTAATCAAAAGTATGCTAAAAAACAGGAAGAAATTAATCAAAAATATCAACAAAGTTATAATCCTGAAACATATTATCAAAGCCAAGCTAAAATTAAAGCAGAAGAAAATAAAACAAGAGAACAAGATCTCGTTGAAGCAGATAATTTACTTGCTCAAATGTAATTATTATGAAATTATTTAAAAAGTTTTTATTTTTATTTCTATTAACTCTTCCATTTTTTGGAGGAGGTTTTGTTTTTGCAAAAGAATGATCTATTCAATTAGATTTTCTACAACAAGTTTATGATCCTGCAATTCAATGAAAAACTGTTGTATGATGAGAAAGAATAGGAACGACAAAACAATCTGTTTGAAATTATGTTTTGAATTGAGGGTTTGAGGTTAAGTGTAAAAATTTAAAATGTAAATGATCTACTAAAAGTTCATTACTTGTTGTTGCTACTCAATTTTTAGTAAGATTCACCCTTATTATAGCAATTACTATGATTATTTATAACGGTATTCTCTTTGTTGTTAGATCAACCAAGGGTGAAATGTCAAAGGATACTTTAAAAAGTATTGCATATATTGCTTTATGAATTCTTATTGCCTTAGCTAGTATAACCATTATTAATCTTGCAAATTCTGTTTGAACAACATTATTTGAAATGGATGAATGAACAAATACAGCTCTTGGTAATGTTGAATTAGTAAAAGAGACTAAATAATAAACTCTCCTTGATATAATTTATTTTATAATACTTCTTCAGAAAAATGGTTAAAAAAATATTTACTCTTATAATTCTTTGAGCATCTTTATTTATGCCAATTTTTGGAGTTAGTATTCATTTACCAGGAACTGCTACTTATAATAGTGATAAGTCTGATCTTAATATACAACAATGAAAAACTCAAATTGATTATAATGATAGTGATCAAGCAGAACAATGACTTTATAATACTGTAAGTTTTTTTAATTCTTACCTTTGGTGGTCTTTTGCTGTTATTTGTACTTGAGCTGTTATTTTTGGTTGATTTCGTTTAATTACATCTCAAGGAGATAAAAAAGCTTTAAAACAGTGAATTTGGGCTTTAATCTGAAGTGCCGTTGGTATTGTTATAGCGATGTTATCATATACAATTGTTACTCTATTAGCAAATCTTAATCCTTAAAAATTCTCTTATATTCTAAAAAAATCAGCCATCTAGCTGATTTTTTTTATTGGTTTAGCGTTTGTTTTAAATTATTTACTTTATTTTCTATTTCTGTTAGTTCTTCTTTTTTTTCTATAAATGCTCATTTAGGAGGTGTTGTTTCCTGATATTCATTTAACTGTTTATAATTATCAACCCCATTTATAAATCATTTATTATCAGGTCATTTATTTTCTAACAAATATCATATTCAAGGTGTTTTATCTGTTTTTTTTCAATAAACCGTTTCATAATTATCTATCCTTTTCTTTATATCTTTTGCAAGTGCTGTGATTCAATCATTCCAGCTATCAAACTTTTTTACTGTTTGATCTGAATCTAAAAGATTCCCTGGATTCTTTTTTTCGTTTGCTCATGATACTTTTCAATAATCACATCTTTGTTTGAATATTGCCAGAATATATTCAACTGGAATATTTTCTGTCTTACAAATTGATAAGATTTCTGTTGCTGATATTGGTGAATTAACTAATTCTGTCTCTATTTTTTGTTTTTTACTTTCAGGAAAATTATCTTTTACATAATTTAATTCTTCTCAATATTTTACTGTTTGATTTTCATGGTTTTCTGATTCTTCTACTGAAACTGGATTATTTGATGTTTCATAAAACTGAGAAGGTAAAAACACCTCTGCTTCTAAACCATCAATTACATTATCTTTATTAAGTGTTATTCATGCTATCATAGAGAAAGCTAAAGAATCAGCATCTTTTAATTTATTTAAGTGGTCTACATTACTATAATATTGAAGTATAGAATCTACATATCAACTAATAAAACCTCTTCTTTCTTCCTCTGTAAATGTTGTTTTCTTTAATTTTAATACTTTTTTATTATTTTCTGTAACTTCTTGAACAAAATCTTTTCAATTAAATGTATTTGTTTGAATAGCTAAAAGTGTAGACGGATTAATAATTTCACCATTTTCTTCTATTTTTTTTGATATTTGACTTTCTATTAAATTAATATCTATCTTAAATTTATCCTTTTGTTGTTCCGGAATGTTTAGTTTTTTCTCTAACAAAAACTGGTTTACATTTATAGTATCTGTTTGTTTATTTTTCATATAATAATCATAAACCTCTGTTATATAATTTTTCTTTTCATCTGTCATTTCTTTATCTAATTGTCTCTTTTTTCGTGTTTTTTCAATACCTCCTACTCCTCATGAAAATCAAAGAAGGCTTAATACTAGTGTTATTACTCCACCTATAACAGGATATTTTTCTAAATTTTTAAGCATTTCTCGTGCATTAAATCAAAATGCATGATCTATTGCTTGTGCTGTGTTTCACAAAGAATCAATACTATCTATCATAGAATCTCACATTTTTTTTGTTGAAGTGAGAAAGGTATCTGCGTTATTTAAGACTCAAAGTAATTTTTTTACTGTATCTGGACTTTCTACCATCTGTATTGAGCCTATTTCTGATTGAATTTTCTGCTTTCATTCTTGAAGTTTTTTATTTAATTCATCTTCTGAAAGATTTCATTGAAGATCAGATAATCAGAATTGTTCCCATGTAATAGTATTTATATTAACAATTCATTGAGCATTATCTCCCTCTGTAATAAAAGTATTCTGAAATATAGGATTATTTAAAACTTTTTCATATATTTCATATGGATTCTTTAATTTTTTTGTTTGTTCTTGGTTTTTAGGTAAAGATAAAAAATCTACAGCATTTAATAAAGATTTTCAACGTCTAAATGGAACTGTAAATTTTTTAGAAAAATTATTTACTCATTGGAATAATGAAGAAATACTATCCATATTTAATGAAGAAATTTCTCACAAAAAATTAACATTTGTATCATGTCTAGACTCTTTTAATATATCCATTAAATATCGTTCCATTGCAGGTATTACAACATTTTTAAGATGATCTGGTATTGGTTCTTTAGAATCTATATTAAATTTTCTTTCTAAAAATTTTGTTAAAACTATATTAATTTTTCTAAAAATAACTTCTAATCTTTGTTCTGGGGACTTATCTTTTAAATCTGTGTAATTATTAAAATCAGGATGTGATAATACTTTTAACATCGTTGTTTTTAAATTTGTTCATTCTAACATTTCTAGTGTATGAAGCTTATTATTATATCTTTGTGTTTCTTGAACTTCAACAGCTAAAGTACTGGCATCAACTTTAGAATCTACTTGTGTTAATTGTTGTTCTGCAGTTTGTTGACGAATATTATCTTGAGTTTCTTTAGCCCTTTGTATTTCAGATTGTTCTGCTGTTCCTAACGCTCATTGTTGTTCTATCTGTTGTTGCTGTTGATCTTGATTACTTTTTGTCATATTTTCGCAGATATAGCATATAAAAGCTTATTTAATTATACATAAAATATTAATATAAATTAATTATTAATTTAAAAAAATAGAGTAATATCCTTTACTTTTTTTTAACAATTTATTTGATATATATTTTATAATTGTGTGATTATTTTATATTTTATATCTTATTCTTTATATTATTTTTTTCTTTATAAAATTGTCATTATTATTATAAATTTGACAAAATTTTTAAATGATTTTGTCTGTAGACATACCTTTTTATGTCTATATATTCAGCGTCTAGACATGACAATATTGACAAGTTTTTGACATTTTAAACTAGACAAAAAAAGAGTCTTTTTTTAGACTCTTAATTTTCAATTTCTACGTTAATTTTTTCTGGAATTAATGCTTTAGGAATTATTATTTCTAATATATTTTCTGGTGTCAATCTACTATGAATTTTGTCAAAATATATTTGTGCCGGTAAATCTATTCTTTGTTCAAGTTTTCACCAATAACATTCTTCCTTAATAGACGATAGATTATCTTTAAGTTCAATAAAAACTCTTTCTCCTTTTATATAAAGTTTATAATCTTCTATTTTTAAATTTAATGTTTCCTTTTTAACTCCTCATAATGGCATAATGATAACAATTTCTTGTGCTGATTCATACATGTCATAAGGAATATAAGGCATTGAATCTAATTGCATGGTTTAATATTGAGTTAAAATTTTCATTATTCTTGTAATATCTTTTTTCTTTCATTCTGGATTTTGAATATAATGAAGAACAATTTCTCAGTCACCTTTTTCACTTGTTAAACCTCTATCTCCTTCTGAAAGAAAGATTAAATTTCCATTATTAAATATATTATAAAGTGGATCATTTTTTACGATAGAAATTGTTTTTATATTTCTCACATAAGAAGATCTTATATCTCTTTTAAATAATCAACTTTGATTATATCTTGTTAAATATTCTGGTGTTACTAAAGAAAAATCCATTCTATAATCTATATAATATTTTACTACATTACATACAGTTATTATAAATACATATAATAATATCATAAAAATTGTAAAAAGAATTTTAGCTTCAAACATATCATCTCCCATACTAAAAAATACTGTAGCCCATAAAGTAGACAATATAATAAATCATCAAATAACAGGAAATAATACTTTCACAAAAAGAAAAAGGAAACTTTTATTTAATACGAGAACATTCTCCTTTCAATACTTTTCCACCATTTCTTGATAGGCGTCTTTTTTCCATTGTGTGTCGAAATTTGAGAATATTTTCATTCGTACTGTAGTTTATTCAACTAAAATACTGTAAATTTAGGGAATAATCTTACCATTACTTTTCCTATCATATATTGATCTGATACTAAATAATTAGCTCATTGATAACATTGTCTTGAAAAACATGATAACGAATCAGAAGTATGTCATCTATTATCTCACATCACAAAATATCCGTTAGTTACTTCAAATTCAGTTTTATCTCACTGTGGAATTGTATCTACATCAGGATAAGTATAATCTTCTTGTAATTTGAAACAATATTGACCATTTTCAGCCCTAATTTCATTTTCTGGTGTTTCATCATTACAAATATATGTTTTATTATCCACAAATTTTACTGTTTCTCATGGTAGTCCTATAATTCTTTTTATGTATGGAATATCTTTTCCTTGAGGTACAAAAACAATAACATCTCATCTATCTAGATTTCAAAATCTTTGTGTTATTTTTTCTACAATAATCCAATCATTAGATTCAAAAGTTGGCATCATACTTACACCAACTACAGTATATGGTGTTCATATAAAAAGTCTTATAAATAGAATTATTCAAAATACTAATACCAAAAATACTATTAAATCAAATGTGTCTAAGGAAAATTTTAGAAGTTTCTCTTTTGACATTCTTCGTATATATTTAATTTATTTAAAATTTTATATTTATCTAGAATGGAATTTCTTCATCAAAACTAGCAATTGGAGATTCTTCTAGTTCTTCAGATTCTGGAGCTTTAGAATCTAAAAATATAAATGTATCAACAATAATTTCTGTAGAAAATCTATCATGACCTTCTGCATCTTGCCATTTTCTTGTTCTTAATCTTCCTTCAATATAAATTCTCTTTCCTTTTGTTAAATATTTACCTAAAATTTCTGCAGAATTTCCATAAGCAACGCATCTATGATATTCAGCATCTTCTAATATATTTCCATCTTTATTCTTATATCTTCTATTTGTAGCAATTGTGAAGTTTACAACAGCACTTTGAGTACTTTCAATTGTTTTTACTTGAAGAGTATTTGTAGATCTTCAAATAAGCATTACTTTATTTAAATCCATTTTCTAGAAAAATAAGTAAAAAACTGATTTATAATCAATTAATATGTATACATATAATTTAAAAAAGCAAATGATTTTTTAATTTAATAATACAAAAAAATAAGATTTTTATACCTTATTTTATTATATATTTTGAAAGTACCCGGAATGGGACTTGAACCCATATGGCCTTGCAGCCACCAGATTTTGAGTCTAGCATGTCTACCAGTTCCATCACCCGGGCATTCCATATGTTTAGCTTATAAATATTTTACCAATAAAATCAAGTATTTATCTTTATTTAACACTTTTTTAACATTTTGTTATTTAAAGAAAAAGAAGACTTTATGTCTTCTTAATCTTCTTATATACTATTAGTTTGTTAACTACACTTCAATTATTTCCAAATTTTTATCCTCTTTTTTCTTCTTTACTGAAGAAGTTGTTATAATATTTGTAGGTCATATAATAAGTATTAATACTCATAATACACAACTTAAATCTCAAAAATATATATTATTCATTGGATCATCTATAAATACTGTTTTTCACATAATTATAGCTGAAAGACCTAGAACAAATAAAGTTGATCTACTAAAACTAATGTGAATTGGATATATTCAGTAAAAAATTGCTATATACATAGATATAGCTATTAATATTATATAAAATAAAAGATTCATGTTTGAATATTGTGATTCAACAATAGGTTTTCAAATAGCTAAACAATATAGTAGATATCATGCAAAAATTCAAAAAATAATGAGCACTAATATTCTTTTAATATAATCTTTCATTTTATATTATTCTTCAAAAGATAAATATTATATGTAGGATATAAAAATGCTTATATTTTTCAACTTAAATTAAGAGATTAATATATTTTTCAACATTCAATGTGAAAAAATTTTTGTTTATTTAAATATATTCTAAATAAATTAAAAAAATTAATAGTAGTAATATTGTTAAAAAGTTAATAATTTATTAAAAATAAATTTACTGTTTTATTTATTGAAAATATAGACATATGTAGTCATGTTAAAAAAATGTTAATTTATTAAAAAATAGTAACTTTTTATTTTTACTATCTTTAATGTTTTTAACATTTTATACTAGTTTTTAACATTTTTATATAATAATTATTCTTTTGTATCGTGAAAAACTTTTTTAAGATATTCAGAGTATTTATTCCATCAATTTGTATTATTAATTCATATATTTCAATTACTTTTTATTAATTCATATTTGTTGGAAACTCATTTATATCCTTTTTCTTCTGGAAAACTAAAATATGGAAGATAATTATCTGCTATTTTTCAATTTTCATTATACCAAAATGGTAATAATTTTGATAAAAATTTTGTAAATTTATATGATAATTTTTGTAATTTTTGATTAGATCTTAACATTGGTGGAAGATTTGAAAGCACATTATTTTTTATTGTTTTTTCATAATTTGTTTTATAAATTATTAATTCATCTGGAAATGTTGATATACTAGAGTAGTATTTTGTTTCTTTTCCAGAATCTTTAAATTGTATTTGGTTTTCATATGTTGAAAAATTTATTAATGTTTGTGGAAAAATTTGAAGAATATTTCCTAAAGGATCTTGTATTATAATATAATTATTTTTATCTTTTGATTGTGTTGAAAAAGAAAAATTATATTCCTTATTTTTTCTTATAGGATAAGAAGTGCTTCAATCATCTGGATTAATGTATTCAGTTATATTTCAATCTGTAAGGGTTATATTTGTGTAATCTTTATTAATTGATCAATTAAAGTGTGTTATAAATATATAGTCTTTATTATTTATTATTTTTTGTATGTCTAAAGGTTGTCTATATCGCATTAAACATCCAATACTTACTATAAAAATAACAACTATTCAATAGATTGATATGAAAAAATTTTTTTGTCGTTTTTTATATCTTTTATATATTGTTTCTTTTATTAATCATAAAATACAGAGGTATAATACGAAAAATTCTCGTTTATTTAAATTAGATCAATCTTGTACAAAGATAAGAAGAAACAAATATATTTCTATAATTATAAGAGCTATTTTTAAATATTTTGTATTTTTTTCTTTAGTATTTCGAATAAGAGCAATAAATGGTCAAATAATAGCAATAAAAACTCGTTCATAGATATGATTTCAAAATAATACATCTGTTTCATATCCTAAACCATTTGTTGAATAAAAAAAGAGTGCGAGTAATAATTCACATATAATTGTTATAAAAAATGATTTATATTGAGATTTCATTAATAAAGAAAAATAAATAGTATTCTTATTAATTGTATTTAAAATGCTTAAAAAAACAAAAATTATCTTATTATTCTTTAAAAATTTTAAAATTTAATGTCATATAATTATCCATATTAAAATTTAGACATTTGTTAATATTTTCTTTTGATGTTGATGAAATGTTAGAAATTCTTTTATTTTCTTCTTTAACTAATGGATCTATATATCTAATTTTTGTTCAGTGATGAACAAAATAGGTATTTTTAGGTTCTTCATTAAGTATTGTTATATTTTTAGCATTTTCTCGAATATTATAACATTTACTAACATTTCATGTTTTAGAAGTTTTTATTTTTTCTATTATTTCTGATTCTTTGAGAGAATATAAATCTTCTATTTTTATTTCATTATTTTCATACATTGTTTTAAGAAGATCTGCAAGAAATTGCATAGAAAATCTTGTTTTATCTATCATATAGAGTATTGAAAGTTCACTCATAATTTTAGTAAATTTTTCTGCTTGTTTTGTATTATTAAATCATAATTCTTTTTCTCATTTTTCATTTTCTAAAATTATTATATTATTATATATTTCTTTTATTTCTTCTATAGGAGATGGATTTTTATATACAAAGAGATTATTTGATAATGTATATTCTAATCTGTCGGCTGAAAGTTGAGGAGTTTTATTATCTGCAATTGTATATATTTTATAATCATTTATTTCATTTATTTTAATATTATCTCTTTCTAAAAGATTATTAATTTCTTTCGAATTTTTTAATATTTCTGTCGTAAGGTCTTCTGTTGATTCTTGATTATGATAATCTCAATGCATGTAGTCAATACTGTGTTTAAAGACAGGAGTTGCAATATCATGAAAAAGTCATGCAAGAGATTGTTTTTTGTCTTTTGTAAAATTTCGAATTATGAGAGCAACTCAAATACTATGTTCAAGTGAAGAAAATCGACCTAAATCATAAAGCTTAGAATAAATTGTACCACAAGAAACACTTATGTATTGTTGTTTTAACATTTCTTGAGTATTTGAATATTCAAGAATAAATTCTGGAATTTCAGGAGAAAGAATATGATAATATTCAAGAAGTTCAGGAGTATATTTATATAAAGATGATAAATCGAGTAGTTTCATATATAAACATAAAGATTATTTAAACATTTTATCTATATTTATTTTATTTCTTTAATCAAAGAAATTTGCGAGATTAAAAATTTTAGATATACTAGATATAGAATTTATTTTATTAATTCATTTTTTATGAAAGAAAAATTAAAAAAAGTAGAACAAGTTGTTCAAGATATTAAAGATATAAAAATTCAATGAGCAACTAATATTGCTAAAGCTGCTTTTGAAATTCTGATTTCTCAATCTAGAGAACAACATTTTGAGAATAAAAAGGAATATATTGAATTTATTGAAAAGTCTATGGATATTTTGATTGCAGCAAGACCTACAGAACCAATGTTATTTAATGGTATGGATTATATATCTTCAGAAATTAGAAAAATTGAGTGAGATGATCTTAAATTAGCTATAGAAAAAGTAAGTAATGCTGCTCAATTTTATTTAAATTTGATTAATGAAACAGCTGAAAGAGCTGTATTAAATGGTTTAGGTATTGTAAATGATTGAGATAATGTTTTAACTCATTGTCATAGTTCATCAGCTATTAAAACATTAAAATTACATAAAATTAAAGGTATTAATTTTAAAGTTTATAACACAGAGACTAGACCATTATATCAAGGAAGAAAAACTTCAGCTGATTTAATCGCAGCTTGAATTGATACTACTATGGTGGTTGATGGAGTAGCTCCATTTTTAATGGATGAATCGTCAGGAACTGATTTGATGATGGATTGTGTTATTATTTGATGTGATGCTATTAAGTTAGATGGAGGAGTGATTAATAAAGTTTGAAGTTATAGTGTTTGATTATCTGCTCTTTATGCAAACATTCCAGTATATATTGCAGGTAATTTATTAAAAGTAGATGTTCATGATAAGATTCAAATTGAAAGAAGAGAATCTCATGAAGTTTGGGAAGATTCTCCAGATGGATTAAAATTTTTAAATTTTGCTTTTGATAAAATACCTCCTAAATTTATTAGAGGTATTATTACTGAATTTGGTATTATTAAACCAAGAGATATTAGAAAAACAATTGAAAAAAATTATCCTTGGATGAAAATTAAGAAGTAAAATAATAATTGATTATATTAAAAAATCAGTTCTTTATGAACTGATTTTTGTTAATAGAAAGAACACTTTTATAATAATTCTTCTAAGTTTATTTGTTGTTCTAATTTGTTTCAGTATAAATCTTCAACTTCTGCTTTTATTGTAGTACTTTGTGTTGTGAAAGTTGTTGCTTGTCAGTTGAAAGTATTTATAGATGCTCATTCTGTATTAAATATTTTACCTGATTTTACTCATGAAGTTGCATCATCAAAAAGGAGTGTTACATTAAAAGAACCATCTTCATTTCTTGTTATTTTACTTCAGTCTTTATTGAAATAAGGAACTGTTGTGTCTTCAGAAACAATATTAATACTTAGTGTTGCTGTTTTTGCAGCATTATTTCCATCAATTGCCGTTATTCATAAAGTATGAGTTCAATCCTCATAACTAGAAAGATCTATTTCTTTTGTTCAATAAATCTCTGTTGAATTATCTATGAATGATTTTACTGTATTTTCATCGACAGTAATATTAATTTTTTTGATAGAAACAGGTGATTTTATAGAATATACTACAGTATTCTTTTTAGCAAAATTCTGTTTATTTTGAGGTTTTAAGAATGTAATTTCTATTGAATCATTTACGGCAGGTTCTCTTTCCTCACAATAATTTTTAGGTTCTTCAATGAATATATTTGTAGTTCAACTTATAGCTTGTTCTTTTAAATATTTTTTAATATCTTCGAGATCATTTTTACCAGGCATGAAAGTATAAGCTTCTATTAAGTAACCTCTTTTAATTTGTTCGTAAGGTGTAAGAGGTGAGACTTTTCCATAACAAGAAGAATCTATTTCCATTTCTGTGATAGTTCATTCTGTGGTAGCTGGTGCATGACCATTAAGTCATATTGTTTCTTTTATTAATTCTGCAGGTGTTGTTTCTCATGGAAGCTTTCCTGAAACTGTAGATATTCTTAATGAAACAACGTCTTTAACAGGCATTTCTTCATTAGTTAAATAGTTGTTATCTAAGAGATTTGTTAAGAAAGCTTTAATAGAATTTGCATGGATTGTTCCTCAATAAGCATTTCTATTCATTGGAGCAGCATCTGCATTTCATGCCCACATTAGAATAACTTTTGAAGGTGTATATGCAGCTAACCAACCATCTCTAGGGCGAGATCCTTTATCGGTTTTAACATTTGAAGTTCATGTTTTTAGAGCATATGTTAATCATTTAACGTTAAATTTAGTTGACCAAGCTCCAATTCTATTTGAAGGATCTGAAAGAATCTTCCACATTAAGGTAATAATACCTGGTTTTATAATATTTTCTTTCTTTTCTACTTCTTTTTTATAGAGAATTTCTCCATTACTGTTTTTTATTTCAAGTATAGGATTTAATCTTGCTGGGTTTTCTGTAGAAAGATTTGAATAAGCTTCAGCCATTTCTAACATACTAACTTCTCCTGCTCAAAGGGCTAATGGATAACCATATTCTATGTTATTTTTTATTCCTGAAAGTCATAGACTTTGTAAGAAAGGTTTAGCAACATCTTCTCAACCTAAAGCTAGAAAGAGTTTAACAGCTGGAATATTTCTACTATATCATAATGCTCTTTTTAATGGTATCATTCCTTCAAAACCACCATCTGCATTACTTGGAGTATCATTACCTGCTTTAAATGGAATATCGTATATTGGTGTATCAAGAGTTAAAGGAAGTTTTTCAAATCATAGAGCATAGATTAATGGTTTTATAGAGGATCCAGATTGTCTTGGATTTCTTACCATATCGTTTTGTCCTTTAATTTCCTCGTTGAAATAATCGAGAGAACCAACATAAGCTAAAACATCTCAGTTTGTTGTATCTGTGTAAAGCATAGATCAATCAGTTGCTCCATTTTCGAAGAAAGAACTACCGTTGTTAACTAAAGCGCTTTCTGCCATTTTTTGGATATTATAATCTAGTGTTGTTTTTACAACTAATCCTCATTCTTTAATTACTCAACTTCAATATTCTTTATCTAGAAGATCTTTTATCCAAAATACAAAGTGTGGAGCTTTTATATCAAAAGCACTTTTTTCAAATTTAATTGTTAATGATTCTATAAAAGCTTTTTTTGCTTCATCTTCAGTAATTTTTTTATCTTCATAAAGTCTTCCTATAGCAAATTCAGCTCTACCGTTGTAGTATTCAACTTTATAATCTTTTCCTTCAATAGCAACGCTACTAGGACAAAGAGAAATAATAAATTTTATAAAGGCTTCACTTGTTTTTTTATTAGAGAAATCTGCGTTGTTGATATTGTCTCTAAATTGAAGAAGAATAGATGATTTTAAATTTCCTTCAAAAGGATATTCTTTACCATTATTGTCAGTAATTTTAAAATATCCCATAAGTGATTTTGATTTATAAGGATCATAAGTTGTTGGAGCTTTAGGAATTGATGCAAGTATAGCTGATTCAAGTATACTTAAGTCTTTTGCTGATTTTGCAAAATAAGTTTTACTTGCAGCTTCAACTCCATACGCATTATTTCCTAAGAAAACATAATTTAGATATAATTCAAGAATTTTTTCTTTCATTTTTTCCTTAACTTCAGCATTGCTGAGGTGTTTATTTTCTGCTTTTATTTGTTTTTGAAGTACATTATTAAGTCTTTTAGCAAGAATCATCTGTTTTAATTTATAATCTACTTTTTGCAAAAAACTTCCTCAGAAAGGTCTTTTTAGATTCATAACGTTTGTAATAAGCTGCTGTGTAATGGTAGATCCACCTCAACCATTTTGTCCAATCATTGTTTTAAATCCGGCTCTGAAAATTCCCATAGGATCTAAACCTTCATTATTCCAAAAATTTTGATCTTCGATTGCAACAATAGCATCTATCATATGTTGATTAATATCAGAAAGATTAACAAATTCTCTGTTTTCATCAAATATTTTATAAAGAATTTCTCAATTTCTATCTGTAATGATTGTAGATTGAGACATAGTCATATTTTTTACTTCACTTACATCAGGTAAGTCTTTTAGAATTCTTACTTGTAGATAAGTGAAAGCTCATACAATACCAAGAAACACTAAAGTGAATAAAGATCATCGAATCCATTTTTTTCGATTTGTTGTCTTTTTCTCTGGTGCATGAAATGTTCTTGTTTTAAAATTTTTTGGTGTATAAGCATACAATGGATTTCTTTGCATGAAAAATATTTAAGAAGTTAAATTCGATTAAGTATTTTATAGCTATTTGATATATGAAAACAAGTAAAACTATTATTTGGATTTAAAGAAAAAGCCTTCATAAAAGAAGGCTTTTTTATTTTAGAGGAAGTATTCTTATTGGTAGATATATCCAACAATCTTAGGATTATTAATACTATCTATTCTTTGTGTTACAATAAATCTTCCTTTATAGTTCATATCTTCGATAGTCATTTCACCATTAGCTGAATTTACTGAGAGAACAATACCAACGTGTCATGCAGAGCTTCTAAGTTGTTTATATACAACAATGGCTCATGCTCTTGGAGATTGTCCAACACTGAATCCAGCAGCCTTAGCGTTTGCATACCAATTTACAGCATTACCTCCAAATGGTCTATCTTGTTTTGTTGCACTAGTGTATTTGAATATATTAGGAGATTTAATAGCTGCATACCAAGTACAATAACCAACAGCAAATCCATTAGAGATTTTTGGATTATAATACCATTGTTTTAGTATTCTTCAGCTTGAGTATGTAGTAACTTCTGAAGTTACAGCTCCTCAATTATTATTGTTGTTATTAGAAGTATTTGTTTTTGTTTTGGTTGTTTTCTTAGTAGTAGTTGTTTTTTTAGTTGTTTTAGGTTTTATAACTTCATCTTTAGGAAGAACAGGTTGTGCTTTTTCAAGAAGTCCAATATCATAAGCTCTTGCTTCAGTTACGTTAATGAAAAGTTCTTGTCCTGGATATAACATTTCACTATCATCAGAGATGTAGTTTAACGTCATTAAGTCTTCGATATTT
>Ga0310691_10002649_pt1 | contig 23073 bp, 26 predicted proteins | sample 176DNAGHGlowgp2_FD_203887 | JGI IMG/M metagenome (GOLD analysis project Ga0310691, IMG submission 203887) | Sheep rumen microbial communities from Palmerston North, Manawatu-Wanganui, New Zealand - 1766 DNA GHGlow gp2 (v2) (version 2) | ecosystem: Host-associated > Mammals > Digestive system >...
CGATTATGTCGTATTTTTCGTCGATGAAGTCCCTGAACGCACGGCTCTCGGGAGTACCGTCCTCGTCAAAGACCGCGACCGGTATGTCTATGCCGACCGAAGTCTCAACAGAAACACTGCCGTTCGATGCGAGGAGTGCAAATGCCATGAATACACCTATGAAAGCCACTGCCGTAAAGCTGTTCTTTTTCAGGACCTTCAGAAAAGCCTTAAATACTTGCATACTTCCTCCTCCTTGTCATAAAGAAGCCGAGCAGTGCGAAAACTGCTGTCATTATCACCATTGTGATGACCTTTTCGGTATAGCGGTCGTAGTCCCTGTAGACGTTGAGACAGTAGTAGCTGTCGGAGATGATCGCTGCGGGGTTGATCTTGTTTACGATAGGTGCAAACCTTTCGACCTGCGTCTTCATATTTCCTACCATAAGTCCGCTGAAGAAGCAGAGCAGGAGCGAGAATGCAAGCGAGAAACCGACCTTTGTCCTTTCGCTGAAAGATCCGATAGAGCCGATGAAGAAGCCGAGCGATACGCCGACCATTCCGGCGAGGACTGATGTGAGGTAGACGATGTGAAGTCTGTCGCCGAAGTCAATGCGGAGCACGAACGCGAGGTATGTCACGCTCATGAGCATACACAGTGCCTGTATCAGGTAGCTTGCCATGAGAGAAGCCGTCACGCTGAGGCTCTTGGGAGTGGGCGAGCAGGACTTCCTTGCACCGAGAGCGGAGAGATTAGCCTGATTTACCTTTGTGATGTTGAGACCCGTGAGAATTCCGAACATCGCGACCATTCCGAGCAGATTGTAGAAATACTGGATAAGGTTATCGGTATTGCCCTCCGTGAGAGGTATCTGCTTTACCGCTTCGACGTTCTCTGAGATGACTGCCGAGACCCTCTGAACGGCTGCCGGATCGTTTTCGGCAGCCCTCCTGATTATGCGGCTGCGGAGGTTGTACTCCTCAACGAAGCTCTTGAGGACAGCCTGCTCTGTTCCGTTGCCGGAAACGGAGAGCTTCAGCTCCTCGCCGGCAAAGATTATGCCGTAAACGTCGCCGTCCTTGAGGAGCTTCATTGCCTCGTCCCTGTCAGTGTAGGTCGCATTGAGCAAGGGCTCGCCGGAACTCTCCATTTCGCCGATGATACTGCGGAAAGCACCGCCGTCCTCCTCGACAACGGCTGTATCGACCGCTGAGAACTTCGTAGCCTTTTCGTATATGCCGTCGAATGCGAACTTGAAGAATGCGCCGAGAGCTATCGGGAAAAGCACCATCCATATTATGAGGTCCTTTGTCCTGACGGCGGTTTTCAGCTCATATAAAAAGTTGTGCAGGAACATATTCATTCCTCCTTGTCTCTGAGAGCCTTGCCTGTTATTTCAAGGAATACGTCATTGAGCGTGGGAAGCTCGGTGTAGACTCTGCCGAAGCCGATATCGCCGTTCTGGAGAACTCCGAGTATCCTTATGAGGTTGTGCTTGCCGCCGGAACAGTATACCGTAAGGCGCTGACCGTCGTAGGCGGTATCGTAAACGTGAGGCTGATGAGCTATCTCGTTCCTGGCATCGTCCGGGAGCCCGATGACTTCAATGGTGATAGTCTCGGTATTTTTTATCATGCGCTTGAGCTCGTCCTTAGTACCCTCAGCTATTTTTCTGCCCTTGTCCATGATAGCGATGCGGGTGCATATCTGCTCTACCTCCTCCATGTAGTGCGAGGTGTAGATTATCGTAGCACCGCTGCGGTTGAGCTCCTGAATGCCCTCGAGTATCTTGTTGCGGCTCTGCGGGTCAACGGCTACCGTAGGTTCATCGAGGATTATGAGCTTGGGCTTGTGGGCTATGCCGCAGGCGATATTCAGTCTTCTGAGAAGACCGCCGGAGAGCTTCTTGGGATAGAACTTCGTGAAGTCCTCCAGTCCGACGAACCGGATAGCCTCCTCGACGTACTCCCGGCGCTTAGCCTTGTCCGTGATGTAGAGACCGCAGAAATAGTCGATGTTCTCGCGGACGGTAAGCTCGTCGAATACCGCGACGTTCTGCATGATAACGCCTATCTCCTTCTTGATATCGTAGCTTGTGGGCGTCATTTCCTTGCCGAATATCTCGATGCTGCCCTTGTCGAAGGACAGGAGGGACAGCAGGCAATTGATAGTGGTCGTCTTGCCGGAGCCGTTCGGTCCGAGAAGACCGAATATCTCGCCCTCCCTGATCTCGAGGCTGAAGTGGTCGAGTGCGATGAGCTCGCCGTAACGTTTTACGAGGTTTTCTATTTTAACTACTGCATTTTCCATATTGAACTCCTTTCGGTCAGCGGTTCCTGATTTCTGTAATCATTATACCGCAAACCTCTGTCACATGGTAGTGTCCGCAATCAGAACATGATATGACATTTGTCACATTCTGAGGGAGGCGGTGATGGATCTGCCGGTATATACGAAAAAAGGACGCAGATGCGTCCTTCTCTCTGAACAAACAGCGGAGCAATGCCCGAAAGCACTGCTCCGCTGAAGCTTATTACTTCTTGATCTTGCTGATAACGTCGCCGACCTTGTCCTTGACGTCGTCAACTGACACCTTCGAGGATACTTCCTTTACGACCTTGTTGATCTTGTCATCGGGGAGGTCGATGCCGGTAGCCTTTTCGACTGCCTTAACGGGGTCTTTTTCCTTGACGAGAGCGTCTGCTGCTTTTTTGATATCCATAGTAGGAGCCTTCTTTCTGTAAAAATTATACTTGCATCATAACACTGTAAAGCCGGTATCATAATGCTTATCCACGAACATTATAGCACACCTTTCCTGAAAATGCAACACCTTTTTTATCAGTCATTTTACGTCCGGAGAAGCCGGCTTTTCAGGGGAGGAGCCTCCTCCGCATCACCGTTTTTTCCACTTCATGAGTATGAGTGTCGTAACGGTCGTGAGGAATATGGTAAGGACTATCGGGAACCATGTATACGGTATCGGGAGATCGACTGTATTGATGCCGTAGAATGCGAAGACGATGTTGGGGATCTCGAGTATGACGGTCATGATAGTCAAGCGCCACATCACGAGGTTCAGGTTATTGGAAATTACCGATGAAAAGCCGTCCATCATACTGGAAAGAATGCCCGTATATATGCTCGACATCTCGATCGCCTGCTTCATCTCGATGAGAACATCCTCGAGGAGGTCCTGATCCTCGTCGTAGAGCTTTATGACTCTGCCGCGGAATATCTTCTCGATCGTAGCCTCGTTGGCTTTGAGGGAGGTGGAGAAATATACGAGGGACTTCTCAAGGGCAAGGAGCTGCATGAGAAGCTCATTCTTCATCGCATCGTGGAGCTGCTGCTCAGCGGCAGATGATATCTTGTCTATCTGTTTGAGGTGCATGAGGAAGAGTGCCGCGATCCTGAGAAGGAGCTGGAGCACGAACCTCGTCTTGAAATCGGGACGGAGGTTCCTTATCATGCCCTTGCGAGCCTCTGTGATAAGCTGAGTCTCCTTGATGCTGATAGTGAAGACGTAGTCCTCGGTTATGATTATGCCCATAGGCAGGGTATAGAAGCTCCGGGTATTGTCCTCGTCCGTTGACGACACAGGGGTGTCGATGATAACGAGGGTCTGTTCGTCCTCACGTTCGATACGCGAGGACTCCTCCTCATCGAGTGAGGACTTCACGAAGCCGCTGTCGAGACCGTAGACCTCGATTAGCTGCATGACTTCTTCGGGCGTCGGGTCAACGACCGAAATCCAGCAGCCGGCGGAAAGCTCCTCGCTCTCGGCGAGTGAGCCGTTCTGCGTTGTATAGAATTTTATCATAGCTTGTCAGAACCGCGCAGAAAGACCCTCCTCCGCAGTTCCTGCTCCTTTCACCGGTATTTCCGGCGAAAGTCGGAGAGCATTGCGAGCTTCCGCCGGATCAAGGGATATCATACATAAATTCCCATAAGGGTCAGAACTCATAACGCACCTCCGTTCTAAGATATCGGACCGGCTATGCACCGTATCCGCCGTACTCTATTATTATAACAAATCCGTCCGGATTTTACAACCCCTTTCAGAAATTTTTTTGCGTCTTTGCAGGGCAGCGTCCCCGTCAGCCGGCACGGTAAGCCTTCCCCTGCGAAATACTTGCAAAACAGAGAGAAATATGTTACAATTAGTTATACTCCGGCTTCATGCCGATAAAGGAAAGGCTGTTTATGGACAACTCTGACTTATGGAAAATCATTCTCATCATATCTATGATGCTTTTCTCGGCACTGTTTTCCGGTACCGAGACCGCCTATTCGAGCGTTAACAAGCTCCGTCTCAAGAACTACGAGGCTCAGGGCAGCAAAAAAGCCGCTAAGGCTCTGCGGCTCGCGAACCGTTTCGATGAGGTGCTGACTGCCGTTCTCATAGGCAACAACATCGTCAATATCGCCGCATCTTCGGTGAGCACACTGCTGTTCATCAGCTTATTCGGCGGCAACGGTCCGGTCATATCCACCATCGTGGTGACCCTCCTTGTACTCGTTTTCTGCGAGGTGCTGCCGAAGTCCTACGCAAAGAAAAATGCGGAAAAGCTCGCGCTGGCGTTTGCAGTTCCGCTGACCTTCCTCATAACGCTGTTCAAGCCGCTCGTCTTTCTGCTGAACAAGCTGTCGTCTGTTTTCGACAGGAAGCAGACCGAGCCCAGCGTTACCGAGGACGAGCTCAAGTACATGATAGATGAGATAGAGGAGCAGGGCGTTATCGAGGAACAGGAGAGTGAGCTCGTCAAGAGTGCCCTTGAATTCGACGATATAACCGTGAATGAGATACTTATCCCCCGCGTCAAGGTCATCGGTGCGGAGGTCGGCAGCTCGATAACGGAGATAAAGGATATCTTCATGCAGGAGATGTATTCGCGTCTGCCGGTCTACGAAAAGAGCCTCGACGATATCATCGGCATCATCACGAACAAGGCGTTCTTCAAGATGCTGACCGAGGGCAGGGACGATATCCGCAGTATAATCCAGCCGGTTCCGCATATTGCCGACAGTAAGCTCATAAGCGAGGCTATGAAGGATATGCAGCGTTCAAAGGTGCATCTTGCGGTCGTCGTTGACCAGTACGGCGGCACCAAGGGCATCATAACCCTCGAGGACATCATCGAGGAGCTCGTCGGTGAGATCTACGACGAGGACGACGAGATCGTGGACAATATCGTCATGACCGGCGAAAATACCTACGAGGTAGCCGGCGATGTAAGCATAAGCGATATGCTCGAAAGGCTCGGACTTGACGAAAACCTCGTCGATACGGAGTATACCTCCGTCGGCGGCTGGGTGACCGACGTCATGGAGCATATCCCCGATGCAGGCGAGACCACTGAGACCGGTATCTTCCGCCTTACCGCAAAGGAAGTGAGCGAGCAGACCGTTGACAAGGTCATCGTCGAGATAATAGCTCCCACGCCGGACGAGAGCTCCGAGGAAGATTAATTGTTATGAAATCTGCACAACTCCGGCATATCGGAATTGTCAAAAACGCAGATTTTTACGATTTCGTCATTATCTTTTCCCTGACTGCTTGAAATATGTGCAAATTGCGGGTATAATTATCCTATAATGATATTGCGGAGGGTGAACTATGAAAAAAAAGATAATTACTATTGAACGTCAGTACGGAAGCGGCGGAAGCGTCATCGGAAAGCTCGCCGCAGATAAGCTCGGCATCAACTGCTATAACAGACAGATACTCGAAATGACCGCCGATAAATGCGGCATTTCCCCGGAATACCTCGAAAGCGCCGAGGAAAACGTCCCCACAAGCTTCCTCTATTCGCTGCTGCTCTCGGCTAATCCCGCAAGGTCGCTGGAGGACGATCTCCCCCTCTCCGACAAGGTGTTCCTCATGGAGAGCAGGATAATCACTGAGATCTCCGAAAAGGAGGAGAGCTTCGTCCTCGTCGGAAGATGCGGAAGCTATATCCTCGAGGATAAGGGCTGCTTCAGCGTTTACATCTACGCCGACCCTTCGGAGCGCATGAAACGTGCCGTGAGCGAGTACGGCATTCCGGAAAATAAGGCTGAATCTATCATGAAAAAGGCAGACAGGCGCCGCGAGACCTTCTATAACGTCAATACCGGCAAGCAGTGGCAGGACAAGGATCAGTACCACCTCTGCCTCAACAGCGCCGTTCTCGGCGACGAACTCTGCGCGGAGCTAATCGTCAAGGCGTACAACGAGTTCAACGCTAAATCTGAATGACCAAAGAATTATATCTCTCTTTCATAGGAGCCCCTAGCGGAAACGCAGGGGGTTCCTTTTTTGCACACGGAAGCCGTCCCCTTTTGATTCTCAACTCTTTTCATGTATAATCCGGCTGATCTGCGGCAGAATAATCCCGGAAGGCGGCGATGATACTGACAATTGTGCTTATAAGGGCAGTTCTGCTCTATATCCTCGTTATTTTTTCGGTAAGACTCATGGGAAAGCGTCAGCTCGGCGAATTGCAGCCCTCGGAGCTCGTCGTTACGATACTCGTTTCCAATATCGCGACCCTGCCCGTCGAGGATACCGATATACCGCTCATCGTGGGCATCACTCCCATTCTCACGCTCGTCTGCTTTGAGGTGCTGATATCGTGGATATGCCTGCGTTGTCCAAAGCTGAGAAAGCTCATCTCCGGCAGTCCGAAGACCGTCATAAGCGGCGGAAAGCTCGATACCCGCGTTCTCAGGGAACTGCGCTTTTCCGCGGACGACCTCATGACGGCTCTCCGCGGTCAGGATATCTTCGACCTGAACGAGGTGCAGTTCGCGATAGTCGAGACGACCGGCAGCATCTCCGTCATGAAGAAGCCCTCCGCTGATACTCCGCAGCGCTGCGATATTGGCTTGGAACCCGATAATTCCGATCCGCCGCAGATGATAGCTGCCGAGGGGAGAGTTATCACTGCCGCTGCGAAAGGCCTCGGTCTTACTGCGGAGGATATCGTGAAGCTCCTCCGCAGCAGAGGCGTTTCCCTGAACGACATTTTCATCATGACCGGCGACAAAAGCGGAAATTTCTCGGCTATCCTAAAAAGCGGAGGCGAGCCGGTCAGTCTGGAGGAGGAAAAATGACAAGAGCAATGATAAGCATAGGCATTCTTCTGACGCTGATCGGAACAGGTATATTCTCCGGTCTGTGGGTGGACAGGCAGTGCGGCGATATGCTCGGTGCCGTCGGGGATATCAGGGAGGACTTCCTTGCCGGTGACGCTGAACACGGTGCGGAAAAGGCTGAGGCTCTTCGCCGTGATTGGGAGGACTTCCGAAAAAAAGCCGTTCTCGTACTGCGGAACAACTCCCTCGCCGATATCGACAGGCTCGCCGCAAGAACAGCGGCAGTCTCACGCAGCAATGCCGGGGATATCATGACAGAGCTCTCCGAGCTCGAGCGCCTGCTCTCAGCCCTGAAAACAAGTGCCGAGCCGCGGCTCACAATGATCCTATGAGGGCGGCAGGCATCATCGCGGCAGCACTCCTGACGGTCTCCTGCACGACCGGCTGTGCTTCGTCGGGACTCGTCCACGACAAGGCTTATCTCAGGGCAGCCTACATCAGCCGCGAAAACGGAGTAAGCCTTACCCTCGCGTTTTTCTCGGAGGAGGTCAAGCCCGTTGCCGCATCGGGGAATGATATCCGCGAGGCTTTCGATACTGCGGAGCTTGCCGCCGGACGCAGGATATTCACGGGCTTTGCCGATCTCGTTGTCCTCGACGGGGATACGCCTGCGGAAATGCTCGAGTACGTCCTCGAGGAGTGGAAGGTCTCGCCCTCCTGCCTCGTTGCGGTCAGCCAAGAGGGGGAGTACCTCCTGCGGCACAGGGACCCGGAGCTTCTTCACGGCTCAGTGCAGGAGGCTGTGCGGCAGGGCGTCGTGCCGGAATGCGATATCATCAGCGTTCTCGAGGATATGCTCAGCAAGGGGAAAGCCGAAACAGCAGAACTCTCAGCGGACAGCGTACCCGTCCCCGCAGTTGTAAGTCATATGCAGTGAATGTCCCTATAACTGAGATGCCTGTACGGCGTTTTACAGGCTCATCGGGACAGCATTTTGATGAAAGTGCTCTCAAGCTCTATTCTGAGCCTTGTTTTAGTTTTTTTCGTGACGGTACAAAATAAGCGCTACCCGAAAAAGGCAGCGCTTTGTTTTTCTTTCAAGAACCTTGTACCGTCACGGAAAAAACCATAATAAAGTCTTTGGAAGGGGGCTGGGGGTGACTCCCCGCAGTGCGGGGAGATGTCAGCGAAGCTGACAGAGGGGACCGCCGCCGTGAGCGGGAAACCTTTCCTCAGAAAGGTTTCCCCCGATAAGTTCTTGTAAAACTTCCGTACAAGCCTCTCAGCTACAGGGCTTTTGCTCTATATGATCTCTCGCGGGAATTTATCGCGGTAAACGCTCAGCTCGGTCACGATGCCTGCACTGCTGCCTGTTATTTTTACGGCGGCGATACGCTCGGCGGTCACGCCGCTGAACGTCACGAGGTCGGAGATATCCTCGCCGTTATAGCCGCTGTAGGTGCAGAACCTCCGCTTCCATGCACGGGTACAGTATTTATCGCGGAAAACGAGGGCGTCCTGCGGATTCATGAGGAACTGTCTGTCCAGCTCGAAGAAGCGGTGGCGGACTATCTTCTGTGCGAGGACGTCGTTGTCCGTGAGGTCGAAATTGCCGAAATCTCCGTTGATATCCGACATATGGAAATGGCTCGTCAGACGTCTTCCGCTTATAGCCGAGCCTGTTGACAGCAGCTCGCTGCCGCTGTAGTTGAACTCCTGCGGCTGGCTGACCGGCGTTACCCTGACGCAGTTTGTGCCGCGAATATAGGGGTAGGTCCCGAAAAGCTTGTAGGAGAGGTTCACAACGCCGTCCCACATGGTCGAATTGTTCTTGACGAAGATGTAGTTGCTCGTGTCGGAATTATTCTCATGGGTGACATACGGAAGGGTATAGTAGCCGTCCATGAGGGAGTTTACCGAGACATTCAGCTTCATTCCGGGCTCTATCTGGTTCTGGCAGAGCAGCGAGGTGAAGCCGCGTGAGACTACAGTGGTCACGGTCGAACCGCCGGAGGTCTCCGCTGTGAGCTGGTCTATCAGACCGTGGTGGACGAGGATATTCCCGACGTAAAGCTCGACCTCGGCTGCATCGGGGAATATATCCTCGGCAGTGACAGCTCTTGCTGTGAGCGAGGTATAAGCCGTATATGCGTCCTTCCGGAAGGCGAAGCTCAGCAGCGAAGCCTCAGTGAAAACGGAAGCGTCGGTGTTCCTGAACCTCAGATATGCGTCCGTCAAGGCGTCACCTCCTCCGGGATATAAACGTTGTCCGAGGAGAGCGTGACGGTAACATCGAGCCAGTCATTGCCGCAGTCCCCGGCTTTGTAGGAGACTATGCGGCAGTTCGCGAAGAAAAGTCCCCTGTATTCGACCGTGAGAACGGTCGATGAGCGCAGCATATCGTTGAGCATGAGCACATGGCTGAGAGGCTCGTCCTCATCGAAGACCCTGCCCTTCATGGTGAGCTTTGCGCTGTGGGGGAACGTCCCTGTGACAGCCGCACTGCCGGAGACAGTCCCCTGCTCGGAGACCGTCCTCGCGGCAGCAGCCGTGAATTCCTCGCAGTACAGCAGCATATCCCCGATATTCACCGGGACCGCCTTTCGCTGGTTGAGGTAAGTCGCGGTACTCATTCCGTGCTCCTTTCTATGCGCGTGATGCCGCCTGCGGAGAGAACAGCCGTGAGAACGAGCCTGCTGATGTTGGAATCGTACTTCACGGTGAGCTTTTTCAGCGAGCAGCTAAGTCCGGAGAGCTCGCCTATCGCAACGGCAGTTTTAGTGCTGTAGTAGCCGTAAAGAGTGCCGAGCGGAACGTCCGGCGGCGCAGTGACCTTCACGCTGATATCCGCCCTGAAAGGCAGGTAAACGATGTACGGCGAGTAGACCGGAGCAGTGCTCTCGAATGCCTCGATACCGACGACGGTGTAGATGCCCTTGGACTTCTTTTCTGCCGGTATTGCGTCAAATGCGCTGTATACCGGGTCCGATCCGAACGAGCGGAGTTCCCTTATAACGCGGTCGATTATGGTGTTCAGCATAGCTCCTCCTTTCCGGAATATCCGGCGAAAACGAATGTTTTTGAGCTGATGAGATCCGAGCAGAGCTGCATATACTCCCTCAGGAGACCGGCAGCCGCCTCACAGGGCGAGCCCTCGCCGTTTTTCAGCATTTTTCCGGCGTATGTCACCTGCGTTCTGTCACGCGAGGCTTTTATCCGCGCCATGCGGTAGTTCGCAACAGCCGCCGCAAGAAAATCAAGGCGGACGTCACTGCTGTCGGCATCGGGAATCAGCATTCTCCCGACCTCGCCTGCCGCAAGCTCGATAAGCGGTGCATTTTCCTCCCCGTCCTCGCCGGAAAACAGCCTGAACAGGGACTTTACAGATTCGATATTCATGTCCGCACCTCACTTCATGAGAAAATCAGCGTTTGCGTCCCCGGATTCGGGCTCGCCTGCAAGCTCAGCCCTGACTGTACCCTTGACACGGCGGCTTTCGAGCGATCTTTTCAGCGTGATGAGCTGTTTTGTGTCCATGCCGCGGCAGACTATCCCGACGGACCTTGCAGCCTCAGTGCCCTCGACGAAGTATGCGAGCCTGCGTATATCACGGCGAAGCTCCTCGTCAGCCTCCGCAAGAGCCGTATCGACCGGCTGGGAGACCGCATTCCCGCTTGAAAAGTGCTTGGTAACGCCTGCGCTGACCTGTGCAGGAACAGCCACGAAGCTCCATTCATACGCATCGGTTATGCCGCTGAGAACGGTGTGGCAGAGCCTTCCGCCGTACATCTTCCCCTTGACGTGCTCGCAGCCGCCCTTGTCCTTATCCGCACCGCAGACCGAGCATTTTCTCTCGGAAGCGCTGCACGAGATGCTGACCTCCTTTTTTATGCCGCCGTCTATCTCCGCGATGAGGTCACGGTTCTCGCTTGTACGCACCATGTAAGCCTCGGCTTTGAGGTAACGGTAGGGCTTGCCGCACTTCGTGAGACGCGAGCCGTCCTCGATGACTGCGGCATCGAAAATACGCGCGTTCTGGTTCGAGGCGGCAGCATCGTGGTCGAAAATGCCGGTCCTGCCGATGAACTTCTCCCTCAGCTCATCGAGAGCCTCATCGGAAAAGCGTTCGCAGTCGCGGTCGATGTCGTTATCGCAGAGGATAACTGAAAAGACGTAGACCTCGTCCTCAGTGAGCGGACGGCGCGTGAAGCGGTTGATTTTTTCGAGGATAGAATTATCCATATTAGCTCCTTTCCTGCGAAGCTGCCCTCCGGAGAGGGCAGTCCGCGTGTATTTCAGGAATTTATCAGCCGTTATTGTCGGCTGCCTTGATAGTCAGCACCTTTACTGCGTCAGGAGTGATCTTCTTGAAGCCGCAGGTGATGGATACTGTGATCTGGTCGAGCTGACGGTCGATGAGCTTGTCTGTCTCCATGACGAGGTCAGTGCTTGTGATGAATTCGAGCGCGAAGCTGCGGTCGATACCGATGATCTTGTCGTCGTCAGCGGCAGCGCACTTCACGAGCTCTGCACCGAGGGGAAGTACAAGTCTGCCCTTCTGGTCTGCATTGCAGTCCTTGAGCTGTTCCATAGCCGCGATGAGTGCAGCGTTGTCGGGAGAAGCGATTACCGTGTTCATCTCGAAGTCGCTGAAGCAGCCGTAGAGAGCCGCAAGGTCGGAGTAAGCGAGGGTAGTGGTTGCTGTCTCAGTACCCTCCGCGCCGGTTGCAAGTACCGTTACCGCGTCCTTGACCACGCTTGCTGCAAGTCTCACGCCGATGCTTCTGAGCATGACGCCGAAAACGTCAAGTCTCTGCTGGCGGATAGCCTCATAGGAGGCGCTGATAAGTCTGCCGTACTTGGCAAGAGTAACCGCCGTTGTGCTCTCTGTAACGGTAGCCTCGGGGAGTACAGAGGACTGTGAGGTAGTGTCATATTCCTCTGTATCGTCAAGCTCGCAGCCGAGATACTGTCCGGAATTGGTAACGGTCTTGACAGCGCATACAGAGCCGAGGATAGTCTCGTTGAAGCCCTTTCTGATAGAGCGTGTCACGAACTCGGGGAAGAGCACGGCGGTCTCAGTTGTGGAGAAGAACTTCTCAACGCAGTCGCAGTCCTGACCGCTGATGCGGATATTGAAGCGCTTGAGCTGTCTCTCGAAGGCGTCGAGCTTTTCGAGGGGAGTTCCGGCGTAAGCGGAGGAGGGGTCAAGCTCCTCCAGAGCAGCGGTGAAAGACTTTCCGCTGAGATTGTAAAGACCCTTTTCAAGTTTGATATCGTTATACATAATAAACCTCCGTAATATCAGATATTTCCGGACTTTTCGTCCAGTCTCATTTCAATTTCCCTTGCCTGAGCATTTTTAAGACGAGCCTCGGCAAGAGCAGTTTCGTCCTGAAGATTGATGTTGTCCCATTCTATGCGGCAGCTCGCCTCGGAGCCCACCGAAGCAAGATAAGCTCCGGCAACTCCGCATATCACGGGAGTGAGAAGCCGCCTGTAATACTCCAGCTCAGAGGTGAGGATATCAGCCTGCTGAGAGGACATACGCTCGGTGCTGCTCCAGTTCAGACCAAGCAGGAACGGCGGTATCGAGAGCTTTGCGATGAGCTGCTCGAGGAGCTGTCTTACCGGCACATTCGTGTCGAACAGCTTGTTGTCAGCGCCGATGACCTTGATATCGACGTCGCCCACAGCTACGAAGTCCTTGACCTGACCGTACCTTGCGGAATTCATGCCGTCAGCCCATTCGTTAGCGATCTGCTGGGCACGTTCACGCGAGTAAACGAAATCGTCCGTACCGCTCTGGGGCTTGTAGGTCACGGCATAGCGGACATTTCCGGCACGGTCGTAGTTCTGACCGATGCACTCGTATATTCGCAGGAGAATGCTGCTGAGTGCGGGAAGTCCGCGGAGAAGCGACTTTCCTCCTGTGAGAGAGGCGTAGAGGATATTCTCCGGGTGCGAGACCTTTTTTGAAGTGCCGTCCGCCGAGCAGACGGTATAGGTCCTTGCGAACGGCTCCTTTCCGGTGCCGATCCTGACCGAGGATACGTCCCCGAGCCAAAGACCGGCAATGCGCTGATTTTCGCTGTCCTTGACTATCTCGCCGACAGCGCTGCCGTAGGTTAGCATACTGTCGAGGAAGTTATCGGCAAAACAGCCGACAGACCTTCCCGAAACACCGACGGGAACGTTTTCAAGGAAGCGGTCGAGCTCCTCCTGAAGCTCCTCGTCCGAGCATATCACGCGGAAGCCTCCGGTAAGACGTATCACCTTCATGATAGCCGCGTCGATGACCGGAACAGCGAACCTCAGCCGGTCGTAAAGCTCCTTTTCGGCAGGCTCGACTGCCGGCGGGAGAGTGCGCTGCATATCCCAGATCCTCGGTGCAGCGACTATCTCCGGCGCCGAACGGCTTGCCTGCCTTTTCTTTTTGAATAGCTTCATATTTCCTCCTTTCGGGATCCTGAACGGCGGTACCTTCAGGACCAAGAGCTTGTCCCTACCTTGATACTGACAGCGCAACGAGCTTGTCGCCGCCCTGTGAATTCACCATGTCCGTAACGAAATACCTCATATCGTCCATAGCGTGATCGTTCTCCTTTACGGGAGCATCGCTGCCGGAGCTCTCATTCCAGCAGTATAGCTGGAATTCCCTTATGATATCCTTGCAGCTCTCATGGAAGCGCAGCTTATTGCTGCGGAGTGCGCTGCTTACGAGACGTATACCTGTTACGACATCGTTATCCGCCTTTACGACCCTGAATTTCCCGTGTCTGCGGATACACTCGATGAAGCTTGCCGCGGAGGGATCGACTATCACTTTTGATATCTTCCTGCCGCCTGCGAGCTCCTCCAGAGCCGAATAGTGTTCCTCGTCCGTGCGCTGAGCTCCCTCTCTTTTCGAGGAATAATAGTATTCACTCAGGCGATTCCACACGCCGCCGTGAAGCCCCCACAGACCAAATGAGGAAGGATTTACCGTGCCGTAATCGCAGGATATGACGTAGCGCTCGCATTCGAGCTCTCCGCTGAAAACGTGCTTTTCCATGTCGAACATCGGATAGACCGCACCGTGTGATGCAGTCCATCTCCCGAGGACGAAGCGCTCATAGAACGTACCGGAATAGAGCCTTTTGTAGCGGTTTTTCAGTGCCGTTGAGAGCGAGGGATTATCGTCCATAGTGAAGTGTAGGTAGAGCGCCCGTTTCTCTTTGCACTTTTTTATCCACTCAGTGTAGAACCAGTGCGCCGGAGTATCGGGATTGCAGTTGAACCAGAGCTTCGAGCCGCTGACCGAGCATCGGGCTATCGCCTGCTCAACGAACGAACGCGGCATGAGCGCGACCTCATCGAAAAACACGCCGGAAAGCGTTATTCCCTGAATGAGAGCCGCCGAGCCCTCGTCCTTGCCGCCGAAGATATAGAAGCGGTTGGTCCTGCCGAGAATGGTGACGTCGAAATAGTTCGCGCTGACCTTTTCGATGCAGGTGAAGCCGTAGTCCTTGAGCATGGGCAGCAGAGGCGTCACGACATTTCTGCGGAGGGAGGTTATCGTCTTGCCGCACAGCGCAAAAGCACTGCCGCTGAAGCTCCTGCAAGCCCAGAGCATGAAGCCGAGGGACATCGAGAGCGTTTTTCCGCTTCGCACTGCACCGTCACAGATGACCGCATCGAGACTGCGGTATTCCGGCATCGCCCACCATTTCACGGCAAGCCTTTGCTTGTGCGAGAGCTTACTGATCCTCAGTTTCCTCAGCCTCCTCCCCACCGGCTAAGAGAGCGTTCATAAGTCCGGCAGCCTTATCGCGGTCGGAGAAGGTATTCTCCAGCTCGAAGAGCTTTTCGAGAGCCTTGAGCCTGTCGAAGAGCTTGACCTCAACGCCGCCGCCCTTGACCCTTTTTATCTCGGAGACATTGAACAGATCGAGCCTGCCGATGACCTCCGGAGGGGGAAGCTCGTCCGCGAAGGCGAGCACAGCCGCGTCCTTGCAGCTTCCGAATGCGAGCCTTTTCAGACCCGTTATGACCTCGCTGCCGGAAGTCATGAGCTCTCTCAGCTCAGCGATCTTTCTCCGGCAGCCTGCCGATCTCAGACAGCCTATCCCCTCACGCAGAGCGCTTTCTCCGGGGAAGCCGGCTTTCGCGGCAGCCTCCTCCGCGTTCCCGAGAAGGGCGTAGTAGCAGCAGAAATCGTCTCTCAGCTTTTTGTTATCTTTTTCCTGAATAAAAATGACCTCCTTTCGTCCCGAACGGTACCGCCGTTCACTAATGGGCAGAAAAGAGGCATTTTTCAATGCAAAACCATTGAATATTGAAAAAATAATTTTGTATTCGGCTTTTGTGACAAATCCGGCGTGATAAATCCAAGCTGCTATGGTGAAATCCAACAACTTCAAGGTGCAGGGGAAGGCGTTCCCGACAGATGAGAATGAACTGTTGATTTTTAAAGCGGGCTGTGGTATAATGTAAGCATCAGATCCAAAGGAGATTAAAATGAAAAGACTAATACCAGCTATTATAATGTCGGCACTCCTTCTGACCGCCTGCAAGAGCGGCGGTTCTTCCGGGAGCAAGGCTTCTTCAGAGAAAGCTGCCGCATCGACTTCCTCGTCCGAGGAGGTCTCCACGGAAGCAGCCTCCGTCACTGAAACAGAAATTGAAGTATCGACCGAGCCTGCCGTGACCACAAAGTCCAACAGCAAGGAGACAGCAACGGCTCCCGCAACTGAAGTCCCCGAAACATCGACCTCCGCAGCGGTTTCGGAACCGGTAACATCTGCCGCTGCAGAAGCAGTTACAGAAGCAGCTACCGAAGCCGTTACCACGACCGTGACGACAACAAAGGCTCCCGATACGACCACTCAGACGAAAACTGTTACCACCCGCAAAAAGGACGATCCGATAGAGCTTCCGATCATACCCATAACCTGATTATACTATTAGTAAATCGGTGCTGAAATTTCCGCTCTGTTTTTTACACCTGAATATAAGAAGCCTTGCCCAACTAAGAACAAATTGTGAACAGGTAACAATTTTTGGTGCAAATCAAAAAACTAATTCACATTGCCTTGACAAATACCGTCTGATTGTAATATACTTATGATAAGGAAGGTTTGCTTTCTTATGCCTTGATCGAAGACATTAACGGGGGAGGGAATATTATGAAAAACAAAAAACTCAAAGGCTTTACACTTATCGAGATCATCGTCGTTATCGCTATTATCGGCGTTCTCCTTTCCATCATCGTGCCCTCGATGATAGGATATGTCAGAAAAGCCCGCAGAACACACGATATGAACAGCGGAAAGCTCATCGCTGAAAGCGTTATGTCAGTTCTGAGTGAGACCGACGAGGGCGACGGTTCATTCTATGCCCAGACAAGCGAGGTACAGAGCCCGCACTGGAACAAGACAGACCCGGTTACAAGCGAGAACTACGACCTTATAGTCGTTGCCGTCATGAACGGAGGCGGCGGCTGCAACGGTGCTTTCTGGAACTGGACTGAGAACGATCCTGCATACAAGGATTTCGTTGATCTTCTCAATGAGGAAATGGACTACGCTCCGAACAGCACAAGCACACATATCGACGTAAAATATCAGCCGAAAGACGCTGCCAAGCCGCTTAACCGCTGGTTCATATGCTACCGCTCCGATGATAACAGCGCGATAGAGATATGGGTCGGCAACGGAAGCAGCCAGAGCTGGGGCAAGGGCGAGCCTATGTACAGAGTATATCCCAAGCCCGCATATTGATATGATACACCGTTAAATGTGGGTTTTGTATGAGGCGGATCTGAGGGAGCCTTTTGATGAAAGTGCTTCCGAGCCTTTTCTTTAGCTTTTCCGCAATTGCATGAAAATGTCCGGAAGCGTAAGAGCTTCCGGATTTTTTTGTACGCGAAGATTATCCGTTGCGGCAAGTCCTCATGATACTGCCGTATCGTCATCACGGTCAGCGGAACGTTATTCTGTGGCAGTTTGTACAAACATTGGTCTGACAATTTGTATGTTTGTTCACAGTTAGTCTATTGACATTCTTTTCCAAATGCGGTATACTAATTGTAATAAATACCATTGAAGAGGGGGCATATGTCATGAAAAAGAGCGCTAAGGGCTTTACACTCATTGAAATAATCGTTGTTATCGCTATTATCGGAGTTCTCGGCGCGATACTTGTCCCCTCGCTTCTCGGATATGTAAGAAAAGCCCGCCGCACTGCGGATATCGCGACAGCCAAGGAGATATACAACAACACCCTACAGATAATCGACGAAAATGAGAATATCGTATGGTGGAGCAGCTCGCGCAACGCTTACGTCAGCTCTAATGCGATGAAATCCTTCTACGCTCATGGCTCCTCATACAATGCTATCACGGGACAGAACTACAAGTCCAAATTCTTCAAGCTGGTGGACGAGAGCGGAAATATCTACTACCTCATACCTGTAGTGACCTTCGGTACCAAGACCAACGGACGCTGGCTCCAGATAGACCAGGAACAGGGACCCTTCGCTCAGCAGCTCAGCGATCAGATGGCTACGAGCATCGGCGGAAAGCTCTCTCTGCCTGTAAAATACGAACCCAAGCATCAGAGTCCCGATCTCAATACATGGTTCGTCTGCTACCGGAGCAATGACACCTCGCAGATCGAGGTCTGGGTCGGCAATTACTCCTCCGGCGATTACGGCGGTTCAGGCTCACCGATATACCGCGTTTATCCGGAGCCGACATATTAACTGAGATCAATCCTTTTTTCATTCATATCTCTATCGTGGGGACGCCCTTTTTCAAAGAGCGTCCCCTTCCACTGCAACCGGACGGCTGTCACTTTTTTCCTGAGCGCGTGAAGCTCATTCCCTTGCTGCTGTCAAGCTGAGGAAACACTGCCGCTGCCGCAAGTCCGAATACAAGCGCTGCGGTTATGCCTCCGGCTGCCGAGGACATTCCCCCGGTGAATACTCCGAGAAAGCCCTGCTCTGCGACCGATCTCCGAACTCCCTCAGCAAGGAGATGTCCGAAGCCGGTAAGCGGAACAGTCGCACCTGCCCCTGCGTATTCGACGAGAGGCGCGTACACTCCGAGGGCGGAGAGCAGCACTCCCGCAACGACGTAGCCGCTCAGTATCCTTGCCGGCGTAAGACGGGTAGCGTCTATGAGTATCTGTCCGAAAGCACAGAATGCGCCTCCGATGATGAATGCCTTCAAAAGCTCCTCAAGCATTTTATACCTCCAGTCCGAAGCTTATGGACAGCGCTGTATTGACCTTGTTCATCGAACGCAGGTCGAGCTCGCCCATTTTGTCCTTGAGACGTTTTTTGTCGATCGTCCTTATCTGTTCAAGCAGAACGATGCTGTCCTTTGCGAGCCCGCATTTATCCGCCTTGACCTCGATGTGAGTGGGGAGGCGTGTTTTATCGCGCTGGCTGGTTATCGCGGCTGCGATAACGGTGGGACTGTGCCTGTTCCCGACGTCGTTCTGGACGATAAGTACCGGTCTGATACCGCCCTGCTCTGAGCCTACAACAGGGCTGAGATCTGCATAGTATATCTCTCCGCGTTTTACTGACATAGCAATTTCTCCTGTATTTTTTATGCCGCACATCAGGCGGCTGATAATAGTATTGGCAATGTTGTATGGATTATACGCTATATGATATGCCGCGAAGATAAATATTGATATTCTGAGGTGATAGTATGAAAATTGGCTTTATAGGAGCAGGAAAGGTCGGCTGTACGCTCGGACTTTACTTCCGCCAGTCCGGACTTGCCGAGATAGCAGGCTACTACAGCAGGAGCCTTTCCTCCGCACAGGAGGCTGCCGGACTTACCGACAGCAGAGCTTTCGGCAGTACGTCTGAACTGATAAAAAAGTGCGACAGCATCTTCATAACAGCTCCGGACGGCGAGATAAGGAACGTCTACGAGAGCATCAGGGGAGCTGCCCTTTCCGGGAAGACACTCTGTCATTGCAGCGGCGCAATGACAGCAGCGGAGGCTTTTCCCGGCATAGCTGAATATGGAGCTTCCGCCTGCTCGGTACACCCTCTGTTCCCGGTGAGCGATAAGTATACCGCCTACAAAAGGCTCGGGGACGCGATGTTCTGCCTCGAAGGGGACAGCGCCGCTGTTGAGCTGTGGCAGGGCGTTCTCGGCAGTATGGGACTGCGGACGAGACAGATACCCGGCGAGGCAAAAAGCCGTTATCACGCCGCCTGTGCGGTCATGAGCAACCTCGTATGTGCGCTTGCCGCCGAGAGCACGGAGCTGCTTGCGGAGTGCGGATTTACGGACGAGGAGGCGCGTATGGCGCTGAGACCGCTTGCGGAATACAACCTCTCCGGCATACTCAGCCGCGGCGCAGCGGAGGCACTTACCGGACCCGTTGAGAGGTGCGATGTCCCGACCGTGAAGAAGCATCTCGAATGTATCCCGGAGGGTACGGACAGGGAGCTTTACCGTTATGCGTCGCTGAAGCTTGTGGAGCTTGCCCGTCAGAAGCACCCGGAAAGGGATTATTCGGGCATGGAAGAACTCCTGAAAAATTAAGTTTTATTTATAATGGTATTCTCAATGGAGGTCCTCCCTTGAGCGGAGTCCAGAGGCAGCGTCTCTGGCAGGGTGTGGGACAGCGTCCCACAATCAACAAAGCGCCTCGCAAGGGAAGGCGTCCCCTTTACGGGAGCCTGTAAAACATGGATTTATACTGATTTATCTCAAAAAAATCGGCGAAAGCCCCATTTTGTTCACAGAATGTTCACATTTATGCTGTACAATATAAGTGTATCTTATCCTGTGGAGCCTGTAAAAGCTCCGGAAGCGGACAGGCTTACTGTCCCATGCTTCTTTATCAGGAACGGTAACAAACTTTAAAGGAGTAATAGCTATGAAAAACACGGTTTCCACTCTCTTGAAGCAGAAGCAGTCCGGCGACAGGATAACCATGCTCACCGCCTATGACTACACTACTGCGAAAATAATCGACGAATGCGGAGTAAACTCCATTCTCATAGGCGATTCCCTTGGCATGGTAATGCTGGGCTATGAGAATACCCTCCCTGTAACTATGGAGGATATGATCCACCATACAGCCGCTGTTGCAAGAGGCGCACAGAATGCGTTCATCGTGGCTGATATGCCGTTCATGTCCTATCAGGTAAGCGTTCAGGATGCTGTTATAAACGCCGGACGACTCATCAAGGAGGGCAATGCAAATGCTGTCAAGCTGGAGGGCGGTGCTGAGGTCTGCGAGCAGATAAAGGCTATCGTAAAGGCTTCTATCCCAGTCGTAGCTCACCTCGGCCTTACACCTCAGTCGGTCAACGCTTTCGGCGGCTTCAAGGTTCAGGGCAAGAGCCTCGAAAACGCAAGACGTCTCATCGCTGACGCTGTTAAGATACAGGAGGCAGGCGCCTGCATGGTAGTCCTCGAGGGCATACCTGCAAAGCTTGCCGACATCATCACCTCAAAGCTCACTATCCCCACTATCGGTATCGGTGCCGGCAAGGGCTGTGACGGTCAGGTGCTTGTATATCAGGATATGCTCGGACTTACCTCCGGTCATATCGCAAAATTCGTAAAGCAGTTCGCAAACGTGGGCGATGTCATGAGACAGGGCATCACGGATTATATAAACGAGACTAAGGCAGGTACTTTCCCTGCACCCGAGCACACCTACGCGATAGACGATGAGGTCATCGCACAGCTCATCAAGGAGGAGAATGAATAATGAAAATAGTCAAGACTATCGCTGAGGTACGCGCTCAGGTCAAGGAATGGAGAGCTCAGGGACTTACCGTAGGACTTGTCCCCACAATGGGCTATCTCCACGAGGGTCACGCAAGCCTTATCGAGGCTTCTCACCGCGATAACGACAGGACTGTCGTTTCCGATTTCGTAAACCCCATGCAGTTTGGTCCGACAGAGGACCTCGAAAGCTATCCCCGTGACCTTGAACGTGATGCTCAGGTCGTTGAGGAGCACGGCGGCGACCTCATCTTCAATCCCGAGCCGGAGGAGATGTACCATGAAGGCTTCTCGTCCTTCGTGGATATGACCGTTCTCACTCAGGAGCTCTGCGGACTTAGCCGTCCGATACACTTCCGCGGCGTTTGCACGGTAGTTACCAAGCTCTTCAACATCGTAAAGCCCGACCGCGCTTACTTCGGCAAGAAGGACGCACAGCAGCTCGCAGTTATCCGCCACATGGTCGATGACCTGAACATGGACATCGAAATAGTAGGCTGTCCCATAATCCGCGAGGCTGACGGTCTCGCAAAGAGCTCGCGCAATACCTACCTCAGTCCCGCTGAGAGAAAGGCTGCTCTCGTACTCTCACAGGCTATAAACCTCGGAAAGACTATGGTCGGCGAGGGTATCAAGGACGCCGCTGAGATAACCGGTGCCATGAAGGCTCATATCAACGCTGAGCCTCTCGCTAAAATTGATTACGTCAAGATAGTTGACTGTGCCACCATGCAGCAGATAGACGTTCTCGACCGTCCTGCACTCTGCGCTATAGCGGTCTATATCGGCAAAACAAGACTTATCGACAACTTCTTCACCGAAGACGTCTGAGGAGGTGACCCGATGCAGCTATCAATGCTCAAAAGCAAGATACACAGGGCGACCGTAACTCAGGCGGAGCTCAACTACGTCGGCAGCGTCACTATTGACGAGGACCTCATGGAGGCTTCCGGACTGTTCGAGTATGAGCGCGTTCACATCGTGAACGTCAACAGCGGCAGCCGTATCGAGACCTACGTCATCGCAGGCGAACGCGGAAGCGGCGTCATCTGTCTCAACGGTGCAGCGGCACGTTCCGGACAGAAGGGCGACCTCGTCATCATTATGGCGTACGCCGACATGACTCCTGCCGAGGCGAAAACTCACAAGCCGCAGGTGGTTTTCGTGGACGGTGACAATAAGATAGTCCGCGTTGCCGGCTACGAAAAGCACGGTGAACTGACATAATTACTTAACGGAGGGATTGAAAAATGCTAAGGAGAACAATTGCAGCGCTGCTCTCGGCAGCAATTGTAATGAGCTTTGCCTCCTGCGGAAGCAGCGGCGACAAGGACAGCAGCTCACAAAAGAGCATAGACGCTTTTGTCAACGAGATAACCGAGGCAGAGGAGGATACAACGGCAGCTGAAAGGAAAACAGGCGATGCTGCAAAAAACAAAACCACCACTACCACCACGACAACTACTACCACCACAACAACGACGACAACAGTGACTAAAAAAATGGTATATGAAATCCCTGAGATGTACGCAATTGATGAATCCAATTTTTCAGTAGAGGAAGATAGAATCAAGGATTCTTACGGCAATAGCTATGTTTCCAACATCGCTTATCTGGATGCCTCAAATAACGCTTTTGCTAAGTATGATCTGAATGGCGAATACGAAAGCTTTAAGGCAAAACTTGTTGCTTCCGAAAAAACAGGCAGCGGTGCGAAAATGAACTTGGCTATTTTCGCAGATGGGAAAAATGTTTATTCTATTACTGATATGACGCGCCAAAAAGAACCGCAGGATATAGATATTAAGCTGAAAGGGGTAAAGACATTAGAGATCAAGACCTCAAACAGCGGCGATTATCCCTATGGCTGGCTGTTCCTTGTTGAATCAGAATTTATGAAAACAGAAGAGCCTGTTAAGTGCAAAGAGATCCACAGGCTGAATGACCTTGTTGTGATCGACAGCGAAAGTTATAATTATGATATTTCATTGTGTAAGGATTCATATGGAGAAATGTATAGCTGGAAACATAAATTTATTGCTTCATATGATGCGTTTGGTCTTTATAATTTAAATAAAGAATATACAACCTTTACCGGTAGAATTGCTGCAATGGATACAACAGGGGGCGGAGCGTCACTGAACATGGAGATATATGCAGATGATAAGCTTGTATTCTCATGTGACGGTTTAACACGTCAGAAAAAGCCGATTGACTTTGAATGTAATGTCAGCAATGCACAGACGTTAAAAATAGTAACAT
>Ga0310691_10002651_pt1 | contig 23067 bp, 11 predicted proteins | sample 176DNAGHGlowgp2_FD_203887 | JGI IMG/M metagenome (GOLD analysis project Ga0310691, IMG submission 203887) | Sheep rumen microbial communities from Palmerston North, Manawatu-Wanganui, New Zealand - 1766 DNA GHGlow gp2 (v2) (version 2) | ecosystem: Host-associated > Mammals > Digestive system >...
ATTCAGCAACTGCTCTCCAAGACGAGCATTTTCCTTACCAGTCATTCTGAAGCAGAATTGTTCCTCCAACAGTTCTTTGATAAGAAATGTCTTACCAACGCGCCGTCTACCATAGACAGCAATAAACTCTGACTGTTCCGAAGAAAGATATTTCTTCAGTTCTGTTATCTCTTTTTTACGGCCTACAATTGAATTTTCCATCTTATAGCATTTATATTTTGGCGCAAAGTTAATAAAAATGTTAGATTATGCCAAATAATAATGCTATATTTTGGCACAATCTATGCAAAATATTGAGATTATGCCAAGATATAGTACTATCTATTGTGTCAAGACTAATATACCATTTGGTTATTTGGCTTTCTTTCGTTTGGTCATTTGGCAGAGTTTTGTTCGGTGATTTGGGACAAATTCATTCGGTCATTTGAAACCTCCAGATTGTAGTCTGTTGCTTTTAACCATCTATTGTAAATAGTAATTGAAAAGTATACCACCATAATCATTGAAAGGGAACCTTTTGCCACGTATGGCAAATGGTTTTGCCATGCATGGCAAATGCATTTGCCATTGGTGGCAAAAAGCGAGAGAGTAGCTTGTCATCCAGCCATCTGTAGCTTGTCATCCAGCCATCTGTATTGGAATGTGTGTAAAAGTGGCTTGAAAATTTGGAGATACAACGCGAATCATGTACCTTTGCACCGTTTGTTTTCCTATCTCACGCAATATGACACAGCAGAACTTCAGCAAGGGATTCACGTATTTCATCTGCATGGTATCCGCGATGGGCGGCCTGCTTTTCGGCTATGACTGGGTAGTCATCGGCGGTGCTAAGCCGTTTTATGAGTTGTTCTTCGGTATCGATGCATCACCAGTGATGCAGGGTGTGGCGATGACGACGGCGCTGGTGGGCTGCCTGGTGGGTGCTATGGTGGCGGGCGCACTGGCCGACCGCTATGGCCGGAAGCCGCTGTTGACGACGGCTGCCGTGTTGTTTACGGTCTCTGCTGTGGGCACGGGTTTGTTCAATGACTTCATGCTCTTCAACCTCGCACGCTTTGTGGGTGGTGTGGGTATTGGTGTGGCTTCGGCTCTCTCCCCGATGTATATTGCCGAGGTGAGCCCTGCTGAGGTGCGTGGGCGACTGGTGTCGCTGAATCAGATGACGATTGTGCTGGGCATCCTGGCCGCGCAGATAGTGAATATGCTGCTGGCTCGTGACACCACAGTGCCTGCCGCCCAGGCGTGGAACATCGCATGGGGGTGGCGCTGGATGTTCTGGGCTGAAACGCTGCCTGCTGCTGTCTTCCTGCTGCTGAGCTTCTGGATTCCGGAGAGCCCGGTGTATGAAAAAATGAAAAATGAAAGAATGAAAAGTGAAAAATACACTTTACCAGAGTGCACCGAAAGAAACTCTTATTTTTCACTCATTCATTTTTCACTTTTCACTAAGGAGTACCGCAAGGTGTTGCTGCTGGGGCTGTTCATTGCTGTCTTTCAGCAGTGGTGCGGCACGAATGTCATCTTCAACTATGCACAGGAGATTTTCGTGGGGGCGGGGTTTGATGTGGACGGGATGTTCATCAATATCGTCATCACGGGTATTGCCAACGTGCTCTTCACCTTTGTGGCGCTGTACACCATTGAGCGCTGGGGGCGCAGAACGCTGATGCTCATCGGTGCTGGCGGCCTTGGCATCATTTATGCCACGTTGGGTTATTGTTACTATCTGGGCATGACGGGTGTGCTGATGGTGGCTTTGGTGGTGGCTGCCATCTCGGTGTATGCGATGACGCTGGGTCCTGTCACGTGGACGCTGCTGGCCGAGATTTTCCCCAACCGCATCCGCGGTGTGGCGATGGCCGTCTGCACCTTTGCATTGTGGGTTGGCTGCTGCACACTCACCTTCTCCTTCCCCTCGATGAATGCTGCGTTGGGCAGTAGCGGCACCTTCTGGATTTATGCCGCCATCTGCACTTTCGCTTTCCTGTTCCTGTTCCGCAACTGCCCAGAGACGAAGGGCAAGAGCCTGGAGGAGTTGGAGAAGGAATTGGTGGGAGAGAATGAAGATTGAAAAATTGAGAAATTGGAAGATTGAAAGAAACATCATAAAATAAGATAAAGAGATTAAATATGGTCAAAGCTTGGCGTGAGATGGTCACGATTCCTACCTATGAGGTAGGACGGCCCGAGAAGAACCCGATGTTTTTGGAGAAGCGAGTCTATCAGGGCTCCAGTGGCGTGGTGTATCCATATCCTGTCATCGAGACGATTTCCGATGAGAAGGTGGATCACGACTATCTGGCCGTGTGGCTGGAGAACGAATATATCAAGGTGATGATTCTTCCCGAGTTGGGCGGCCGTGTGCAGATGGCCTACGACAAGATCAAGGAGCGCCATTTTGTGTACTACAACCATGTCATCAAGCCAGCGCTTGTGGGTTTGGCAGGGCCGTGGATTAGCGGCGGTATAGAGTTCAACTGGCCGCAGCACCATCGTCCGACAACTTATATGCCGGCGGACCATATCATTGAGGAGAATGCCGACGGCAGCGTGACGGTGTGGTGCTCGGAGATGGAGAAGATGTTTCACCAGAAGGGTATGGCGGGTTTCACTTTGAGACCAGGCTGCGCCTTTCTGGAGATAAAGGGGGTGCTCTACAACCGCACTGACATCCCGCAGACGTTCCTCTGGTGGGCCAATCCTGCCGTAGAGGTGAACGATGCCTATCAGAGTGTCTTCCCTCCTGATATCAACGCGGTCTTCGACCACGGCAAGCGTGCTGTCAGCAGTTTCCCTATCGCCACGGGAACTTATTATAAGATGGACTACTCGGCGGGCGTGGATATCTCCAACTACAAGAACATCTATGTACCCACCTCGTATATGGGTGTCAACTCACGCTTCAACTTTGAGGGCGGCTATGAAAACGACACGCAGGCCGGCATGCTCCATGTGGCCTCCCACCATTATTCGCCCGGCAAGAAGCAGTGGACGTGGGGTAATGGCGATTTCGGTCGGGCATGGGACAGATGTCTGACGGATGAGGTGACGCCCGAGGAGGCACAGCGGTGGCATGTAGAGCGCAAGGGTTTCCGTCCTTATATCGAGCTGATGGCAGGCGTATATACTGAGAATCAGCCTGACTTCACATGGCTGATGCCGTATGAGGAGAAGCGCTTCACGCAGTATTTCATGCCCTATCGTGAGCTGGGAGTGGTCAAGGAGGCGAGCAAGGATCTCATCTTTAATATCAAGAGCCTCATCCCCGACTCCTCTCCGAAGAAAGAGGGGAGCGGTCACCTCGTGGAGTTCAAGGTCTTTGCAACGAGCAAGCAGGAGGTCACGTTGGTTTTGCGCCATGACAACGGTGAAATCTATTATAAGAAGGAGCTCACACTCTCACCCGAGACGGTGCTCACGGAAACGGTAGATGTGAAAAGCGCCAAGTTCAATGAGCTGACTTTTGAGGCGGTGAAATTGTTCGTTTACGGTGAGCGTACCGTACTGAGCTGGCACGCCGAGAGCGATGAGGTGCGCCCCATTCCCGACAGTGCCGAGGCAGCTGTGGCGCCGGAGCTGGTGAAGACCAACGAGCAGCTGTTCCTCACGGGGCAGCATCTGGAGCAGTACCGCCACGCCACCTGGTCGCCGCTCGACTTCTATGAGGAGGCGCTGCGCCGTGATCCCAACGATGTGCGCTGCCTCAATGCGATGGGACTGTGGTATATCCGTAAATGCCGCTTCGCCCGTGCTGAAGGCTATCTGCGCAAGGCCGTGAAGCTCATCACCAAGCGCAATCCCAATCCCTACGACAGCGAACCCATCTATAACCTGGCGTTGGCGTTGAAGTATCAAAGCCTCACCCCCAGCCCCTCTCCAAAGGGCGAGGGGAGTGGTTACCTACAAGAAGCTTACGAGTTGTTCTGGAAGGCTACGTGGAGCAAGGCATGGGCTGATGCCGGCTATTTCGAGGCGGCAAAGATTTCTGTGGCACAGCGTCGCTTCGAAGATGCGCTGGACGAGCTGGAACGTTGCCTGGATAACAATGCGCACAACCAGAAGGCTTTGGCGCTGAGGGCTGCTGTACTGCGCATGATGGGTCGGAAGGATGAGGCTTTGGCACTCTGTAAGGCTGCCTTGAAGACAGACCTCTTCAACTACGGCTGCCGCTATGAGCTCTACCTGCTCACCGGCGATGAGGCTGTGCTCAGGGAGATGCAGGAGTTGTTACAGGGCCTGGCTAAAAACTATGACGAGGTGGCACTTGACTATGCTGCCGCAGGGCTTCATGACGAAGCTGCCGCGATTTGGCAGTTGGCCATTCGTGTGAAGGCTGTCACGCCTATGACCTATTATTATATGGGGGGCGATTACCTGCAGCTCGCTGAAGACGCAGATTCCACCTGTTGCTTCCCCAACCGTCCGGAGGATGTCATCGCTTTGGCAGCTGCAAAGGAAAAGAATCCGAAGGGTGCCAAGGCACCCTACTACCTCGGTTGCCTCTACTACGACAAGCGACAGTATGACCTTGCCATCGAGAATTGGGAGTTATCTGCTCAGTTAGATTCCCAGTTCCCCACCGTCTGGCGCAACCTGGCGCTGGCGCGCTTCAACAAGCAGGGGCGTGCGGAGGAGGCCTTAGCGTATATGGAGCGGGCTTTCCACCTCGATGAGAACGACGAGCGCGTGCTGATGGAATTAGATCAGCTCTATAAACGACTGCAGCATTCTCATGCCGAGCGCCTCGCCTTCCTGCAGCAGTACCCTGCGCTCATTGCGCGGCGCGATGACCTCGTTCTTGAGGAGATTACGCTCCTCAATCAGGTGGGGCGCTACGAGGAGGCCATGCGGAAGCTGGATGCCCACCAGTTCCACCCGTGGGAAGGGGGCGAGGGAAAGGTGCCGACGCAGTACCAGATCTGTCGCGTGGAGCTGGCCAAGGCGTGTCTCGCCAGTCAGGAGTCTATAGATAAGGCCATCAAGCTGTTAGGCGAGTGCTTGACATATCCTCACCATCTTGGCGAGGGCAAGCTGTATGGCGCCCAGGAGAATGACTTCTACTACCTGTTAGGTCTTGCCCATGAGATGAAGGGAAATCATGAGGAGGCTCGCCGCTGCTACGAGCAGGCTACGGTAGGACCTACGGAGCCTGCCGCCGCGATGTACTACAATGATGCAAAGCCCGACAAGATTTTCTACGCTGCTCTGGCCTATCGCAAGCTGGGCGACGAAGGCAAGGCCAATGGCTTGTGCTACAAGCTGCTCAACTACGGCAAGCAGCATCTCTTCGATAAGGTGGTGATGGATTACTTTGCAGTTTCGCTGCCAGACCTCCTCGTGTGGGACGGCGATTTGCAGGAGCGCAACACCATCCACTGCAACCTGATGCTCGCCCTTGGCTACCTCGGTCTGGGTGACCGTAACCATGCATTCCGCTATCTGGCAGAGGTTGAGCGCCTTGACAACAACCACGCTGTGCCCCCAGCGCTCCGTTCACTGCTGCCGCTCATAGAGGAGTATCACAAGGAGAACGGTACTGTCGCCTAAGTTCCTGTTCTTTAGTCGAAGATTCGGAATTCGTAACCTTGCTCCTGCAGCCACTCGATGGCTGAGGGCAGTATCTTGTGTAGTTTGTCGATGCTGCGCAGGGAGTCGTGGAAGGTGATGATGGAGCCGTTGCGGGCGTAGCGTTTCACGTTTTCCAGCACTTCATCGGCGTTGAGGCGTTTGCTGTAGTCGCGTGTCACGAGATCCCACATGATAATGCGGTATTTCTTGCGCCTGATGACCTGGTACTGCAGCGGGCGCATCCAGCCGTGAGGCGGACGGAAAAGAGGAGGAAATTGAGCAATGGACATCCATTGCTCAATTTCCTCCTGTGCCTTTTTGGTGTTGCGCAGATAGTTGCGGGACAGCCAGCGGAAGCCGCCGATGTGGTTGTAGGTGTGGTTGCCCACGCGGTGTCCTTCGCTGATGATGCGCTGGAAGAGTTCGGGGTGTTTATGGACGTTGTCGCCCACGACGAAGAAGGTGGCCTTGACGCCGTAGCGCTTGAGGGTGTCAAGCACGAAGGGCGTAGCCTCGGGGATGGGCCCGTCGTCGAAGGTGAGATAGACAGCCTTGACGTTCGGGTCCATGCGCCAGATGGCCTCTGGATAGAGCCACCGCAGGAAGCGGGCAGGTTGTTCAATAATCATTATAGACTGACGCGTCCCTGTAGGAGGTTACTATAGCGTTGCAGCTGTGCGTCGTAGGTCTCGCTCTTCTTGGGGTCAGCGTCATCGAGGATGCGCAGGGCATCGTTGAGTTGGTAGAGGTAGTAGAGGCACTCTTCCTGGCTGACCTTCAGGCGATGGTCGCTGAGGTTGACGTACCAGTTGCAGTATTCTGATGCGTTCTTGGCCACGGCATCGGCGATGTGTGCCGCCTCCTGCTTCTTGCCCAGCGCGAGCCAGATGCGTGCGAGCTCCAGCGAGCCGCCCTGGTAGTTGTGTGGCACGGTGGCCTCGGGGATGGCCTGCTCGGCGCGCTCCAGCACCTTCTGTGCCTTCTCGGTTTTGTTTTCCTTGAGGAGCTCGCTGGCGAGCTGTGAGAAGATACGTCGGTGGGTGAGGCACATGCGAGTGACGGTCTCATCGAGGTAGATGTCGGGGTTGTCGATGCCGCCAAACTTGAAGCGGTTCATGACGTTGTCGTACATCTTCTCGGTATCTACGCGCCGTCCGCTGGCCTTGGTGTTGAAGGGCGTGATGCGGTTGGCGAGACCCTCCTGCACGAAGTTGTTGCCCAGGTTGCCGTAGTTCTCGGAGCCCACGGTCATCGCCACGTACAGCGGGCGTTCCCAGTTGCAGCGTGCCAGCATCTCGTACATCATCATCTCGCTCTTATAGACGGCGCGCTTGCCCTTCAGCGAGATGTGCATGACGTCGGGGATACTGTCGCCGGCAATCATCATACCCGAGCGTTTCACGGCTTCCTTGTCGATGGTGATGACGAGGCTGTCGGTGGGGAATATCTGCATGTCGGGGTTGGAGTTGAGGATCCACTTGTCGATGATGGTCGATAGCTCATAGGGGTTCTCGCCCAGCAGCTGGTGCATCGTGACGGGGTCTTCCTTATAGTAGTTGATGGCCTGCTCCAGGGTTCCCGGGCTGACGCGGATGCCCTCACGCGTGCCGGCGACATACTCAATACGCTTCCAGGTGATGGGCACGCTGGGTGAGTCGTAGGCAGGTCGCTTCATCTGGTCGATGTACCAGTCGGTCTGCAGGTAGGAGAGGTTGCAGACGCGGGCATCGGTGCGTACGCCCTCGGTCTCCTGATTGTACCACAGGGGGAACGTGTCGTTGTCGCCGTTGGTGAAGATGATGGGGAAGCCCTTGTCGGGCAGCGTCATCAGGTAGTTCTGGCCGAAGTCGCGGCAGGTGTAGCGCCCGCTGCGGTCGTGGTCGTCCCATGTCTGCGACACCATCTGCAGGGGGATGAGCAGCGCCAGCAGCGACACCAGCGCACCCACCTTCAACTTGACGTTCAACTTGGTATCAATCAGGTCGGCGATGGCTGCAGCGCCCAAGCCAATCCAGATGGCGAAGGCGTAGAAGGAGCCAGCGTAAGCGTAGTCGCGCTCACGCGGCTGCATGGGCGTCTGGTTGAGATAGACGACAATCGCCAGGCCTGTCATGAAGAACAGGAAGAACACCACCCAGAACTGCTGGATGCCGATGGGTTTTCCATCCCTTTCCTTCCACGCCTGCCAGCACAGTCCCAGCAGACCCAGGAGGAGGGGCAGGCAGTAGAAGACATTGTGGCCCTTGTTCTCCTTGAGTTCCGTGGGCAGTAGTTCTTGATTGCCCAGACGTCCGTTGTCGATGAAGGGGATGCCGGAGAGCCAGTTGCCGTGCTCCAGTTCGCCGTTGCCCTGAATATCGTTCTGGCGACCTGCGAAGTTCCACATGAAATAGCGCCAGTACATGAAGTTCACCTGATAGGAGAGGAAGAAGCGGATGTTCTCCAGCTGCGACGGCATCTTCACCATGATGGGTTCGCCGCAGCGGTCGAAGGGTATCTGCGTACCCTTGACGCCGCCCATCCACGACTCGTAGGCCTCGGTGTGGCGGTCGCTGTACATGCGCGGGAAGAACATATTCTGCGCATAGACATACTCCACGTCGTAGCGCTGGATCTCATAGCGGTCGGGCTCGTCGGGATTGGCCTTCTCCTTGCGCTGATACACGGGCGCGCCCTCCTTGGAGACGGGGATGCAGTAGCCGCCCTCGGTCTTCAGTGCCACCTGCGAGGTGTAGGCCTGGCCGTAGAACAGCGGTCGTGAGCCATATTGCTCGCGGTTCAGGTATTGTCCCAGCGTGAAGATGTCCTCGGGTGAGTTCTGGTCCATCGGCGTGTTGGCGGTGGAGCGGATGACGATGACGGCGTAGGATGAGTAGCCAATCATGATCATCAGCATGCACAGCAGCGAGGTGTTCATGAGGCGTGCCGACACGAGCTGCTTGCCTTCGCGCTGCCATACGAGGAGTCCGTAGAGGGCTGCCAGCACGACGGCGCCGATGGCGATGCTCGTCCAGCCGTAGCCATAGAACGGTATGCCGAGCATGGCCACGGAGAGGAGGTACGAGATATTCATGCGCATGCGGCTCTTCTCCTGCACCGTCTCGTAGATGGCCCAGAGGACGATGCCCACCAGCACAATGATATAGGTGATGAGTCCGCTGTTGAAGGGCAGCGACAGCGTGTTGACAAAGAGCAGCTCAAACCATCCGCCCACCTTCACGATGCCCGGCACGATGCCGTAGAGTACGGCAGCCACGAGCACGAAGCTCCCGATGAGGGCGTAGATGCTGCCTTTGAGGGTGGCATTCTGGCTGCGCTTATAATAATAGATAAGCACGAGCGCGGGCAGGCACAGCAGGTTCAGCAGGTGCACGCCGATGCTGAGGCCCGTGAGATAGGCGATGAGCACGAGCCAGCGGTCGCTATGCGGCTTGTCGGCGTTGTCCTCCCACTTCAGCATCAGCCAGAACACCAGGGCGGTGAACAGCGAGCTGTAAGCATAGACCTCGCCTTCCACAGCCGAGTACCAGAAGGTGTCGCTCCAGCAGTAGGCCAGCGCGCCCGTCATGGCGGCGGCTTCTACGGTGATGAGCTGCGGCAGCGTCTGCACCCAGCCGTCTTTGCAGATGAGCTTGCGCGCCAGGTGCGAGATGGTCCAATAGAGGAACATGATGCACAGCGCACTCAGCAGCGCATTCATGATATTCACCATCAACGCTACCTTCCCGGGGTCGCTGGTCAGCTGCGTGAACAGGTTGCCCGTGAGCATGAAGAACGGTGCCCCTGGCGGGTGACCGACCTCCAGCTTATAAGCCGTGGTGATGAACTCGGGGCAGTCCCAGAACGAGGCCGTGGGCTCCACCGTCGAGCAATATGTGAAAGCGGCGATGGCAAAGGAAAGCCATCCCAACAGATTATCGACAAGACGGAAATGTTTCATAGACAAAAAGTGTATAATGCGGCGCAAAAGTAGATAATTTCTGCGGAACAGCCAAAAAACGCCTGTTGTTTAACGCTGTTTACAATTAAAATTGTTCAAGTACGAAAATGAGGACGGCGTAGCGGACGACCTTTCCTACGGTGATGGTGAGGAAGCACAGCCACGGGTTGGCGCGCATGAAACCGAGGGTGACGGCGATGACGCTACCGATGAACGGCAGCGAGCAGAAGAGTCCCATCCACACACCATAGCGCTGTATCCATACCTGCGCCCGCTGCATCTTCTCGCGCTCCACATGCAGATACCGCTCTATCCATTCCATCTTACCGAGCGTGCCGATGCCGTAGTTGAACATCGAGCCGCCGATATTGCCTATGCTGGCCGCGATGAACAGCTGCCAGGGGTCGAGGCCTGCCAGCATAAGCGCCGTCAGCACCACTTCGCTGCTGAGCGGGAACACACTGCCCGCCACGAACGCGGCAATCAGCATTCCCCAGTAGCCCCAAGATTCGAGTATGGCGAGTATTCCGGACATTAAGGATTATGGATTAAGGATTATGGAACTTTTGAACCCTTGAACTTTTGAACTGACTCTAAACTCTAAACTCTCAACTTTAAACTAAATTAATCATTGCCGCAGCAATCATTAAGATGCTCAAAAACAGCACCCACGCATTCGTCATCCACGTGTGCGTTAACGCGATGAAATGGGCTGCTGCGGGCACCGTTGCCGCGATGAAAAGGGGAAAAAGTTGATGGTAGTACTGCGGCTGTAGGATGATCCAGATGGCCACGATGACTTGCAGCGTCATGTAGCAGTAGTGGTACATGCGCACCTGTATCTTGTCATCGTAGTTCTTGCGCAGATAGTGTATGAAGCCCGTCAGACCTATCAATCCTATCACGATGAAAGCGGCACTTTCAGCAGGATGGCGCAGGAGGCTGTCGCGCAGGGTAGGGGAGAAGGTGTTGATGGGCCCGTGGAAGGGAGCCACCATCTCGTTGGCGTGACGCAGGAGCGGCTGGAAATAGTCGATGGCTGGCAGCTGCTCCGCTACAGACGTGGTGAAGAAGTCGTAGTACATCTGTGCCGTGAGTGCCGTCGCCCAGGCGATATAAGGAAAGAGAAAGCCGCAGACGGCAGCGCCTAGGTTATGCAGGTTGAGGGCGCGCAGATAGCCTGCCTGACACCACAGCAGGACGGGCATCAGCCACAGGAAGGGTGCCCAGAACAGGCTCCCGATGGAGATGGCGAGGGCTGCGTGAAAGGTGTGTGGCTCCGCGTGCGAATCCCTATAGGTGTGCAGCAGGCAGTAGAAGGCGACGACGAGGCATAGCTGGCAGAGGAGCCCCGTGCTCATGGGATGCAGGAAGGCGCAAGCTGCCATGAGGAGCAGGTACAAAGCTGACATCATCTGTGAGCGAATGCGCAGGATGGCATATTTCGCGTTGGCCTCCAGCAGGAAGTAGGTGGTCACAACGCATGTCAGCCACCCTCCCAGTTGCGGCCACAGCTCCCCGTGTTTAGGCCACCACCATAACAATGTCATGATGATGAAGGCCACGGGCAGCGTCGCTGAGCTCTCCGCAATCCTATTTTGCAACCGCCTCTTCATTCGTTTGGCGTTTAAAAAGTTTAAGAGTTCAAGGAGTTCAAGGGTTCAAATCGTCCCCCTTGGGGGACCACAGGGGGCTTTCAACTTCCAAGGTCTTTTCCTATGTCGCGGCGGAAGTATTTGCCTTCGAAGGAAATCTGCTGTGCACCGGCAAAGCTGCGGGCCAATGCCTCAGCCTTGTCCTTGCCATAGCTGGAAACGGCGATGACGCGACCGCCAGCTGTCACCAGCTGCCCCTCTCCGTTGCGCGCTGTGCCGGCATGAAAGACGACAGAGTTCTCGCTAAACGCTAAACGCTCATCGCTAAACGATATGGCCTTCCCCTTCTCATAATGCCCCGGGTAGCCGCCGCTGACCAGCATCACACAGACAGCAGAGCGCTCATCGAAGGTAATGTTGCGGCTGGCGAGGTTGCCCTCGGCGACACCTTCCAGCAGATCTACCAGGTCACTTTTGATGCGAAGCATCACCGTCTCTGTCTCGGGGTCGCCCATGCGGCAGTTGTATTCGATGACCTTCGGCTCGCCGCCGCAGTTGATGAGGCCGAAAAAGATGAAGCCTTTGTAGTCCAGACCTTCAGCCGCCAGGCCTTCCACCGTAGGACGAATGATGCGGTCCTCGACCTTTTGCATCCATGCCTTGTCGGCGAAGGGTACGGGCGATACGCTGCCCATGCCGCCGGTATTTAAGCCCGTGTCGCCCTCGCCGATGCGCTTGTAGTCCTTGGCTTCGGGCAAGATCTTATAGTCGTGGCCGTCGGTGAGCACGAAGACGGAACACTCGATGCCACTCAGGAACTCCTCGATGACGACGCGCGCGGACGCCTGACCAAACATACCGCCCAGCATCTCACGCAGCTCCTTCTGCGCCTCCTCCAGCGTGGGCAGGATGAGCACACCCTTACCGGCGCAGAGGCCGTCGGCCTTCAGCACGTAGGGCGGTTGCAAGGTTTCGAGGAACGCACAGCCCGCTTCCACCTGTGTGCCGTCGAACGTCTGATAGGCTGCGGTGGGGATGCCGTGGCGCTGCATGAACCCCTTGGCGAAGTCCTTGGAGCCTTCCAGCTGCGCACCAGCCTTCGAGGGACCGATGACGGGGATGCCCTTCAGCTGGGCATCGTCGCGGAAGAAGTCATAGATGCCCTTCACCAAAGGGTCTTCGGGGCCTACGACCACCATATTAATATTGCGTTCGAGCACGAAGCGCTTGATACCCTCGAAGTCATCGGCTTTCAAGCCTACGTTCTCGGACCGGCCACCCTGGGCCAGCGCGATGCCTGCCGTGCCCGCGTTGCCCGGCGCGATGTAAAGTTTCTCAATCTTTGGCGACTGTGCCATTTTCCATGCTAGCGCGTGCTCTCGCCCGCCACTGCCCAACAAAAGGAGGTTCATATGTGTGGATTGATGATTGATGAATGATGATTTCGCTGCAAAGGTACACAATAATTCTTTTCGCGCGTAGGAAAAGTCTGGAAAAAGCACAATGCGCGTGGAAAAAGCAAAAAGGGCAATTAAAAACGCACCGCGGTGCATCGCCTTGTGCACCGCGGTGTAAACGCCATCGCACCGCGCTGCGTGATTTTTCAGGGTGCAGCGCGGTCAAAGTGGTCATGGTCATTTGGTCATTTTCGATTTCGGAACTCGGTCATTTGCTCACTATATATAAATAGAATATTTATATTATAGTGGCGGATTTTGACAATCCGTTTTCGATTTTGACCAAATGACCATGACCATCTTGACCATGATTTTGCAGATTTGTGCATTTTAAACCCTGTATTGCATAAAAAAGTACATATTTTGTGCAATACAGTTGATGTTCCGGCTCTGCGTAACGGGGACTCCGCAGATTCTCTATGCTATAAACCAATTGCCACAAGGTTTGCTGTAGGGCATCCTTGTGGCAATCGGCTTTCGTCATTCCTTGGTTCCGTAGACATGGGCTGAAATTTCAGCTCATGTTCCGGCTACGCAGGTGGTCAAGGGGTCAAGTTTCAGGTTTCAAAAGTCTATAACCCTTAACCCTTAACCTTTAACCCTTAACCGAGAAGCAGGCTTCGCACCTTACTCATCCCAATCATCCCAGAGCTCGTCCCAGTCACCTTCGTCCTTCACATCACCTTGAACATTGTTCTGAGCTTCGTTGTTAACACCTAAACTTTCAGCGATGAGCGTTGTGGGAGCTATCTTTACTACCGCCATCTGCGGCTGCATATATATCTTTTTCATTGTCTTTTAACTTAAATGTTATTATTTCACGAGGACCTTGCGGCCATTGACGATATTGATACCCTTCTGGAGGCGGTTCATCTTCTGACCAGCGAGGTTGAAGATCTCACCATTGTCAATTGTCAATGGTTCATTGTCAATTGAGCGAATGCCATCTGTTTCGCCACCGTTAATACCAAGCTCAAGCATGCCCTTAACAGAAGCGGGAATTACAGGTACATTGGTCATATCAATATATGCGCGATTGGCCGCGATGGCGCAACCTGTACCACACTTCACGATTGTACCATTGGAAAGTAAATACTTACCCTCATCAACGTCCGTTTCAGTAAGTGAACCTACAAGACCATTATCGCTACTTGCAGCAGCAGCCACACCCGTGTATGCAGCTACAATTTTTGAGTTTGTTGCCTTGAATATATATGGTTTTCCTGCCTGGAGCGATGTAACCTCGTCAAGCACGATGCTTGTAGCATCACCAGAACCATTAACACGCTTACCCACAATGCTATAGAATGTGGCACCCGATAAATCGGCAGCAGCAACAGCCTTCGGCAGGCAGATGGTACCATATTTGCCTTCAGTCACAGCACGGGTGTAACCTTCAGTAAGACTATAAGAAGATGGCATTGATGAATATCCTGTAGAACCAGCGTTAGCTATACCATAAGTACGGAATTCACCTGCACTTTCCCTGTAGATGAAACTACGTGAATTAGCGACCCAACTGCTACCATCTACAGTCCACAACGCAGCATCATTTCCAAGAGAAATGGCGTTTGCTGAAGTCTCAGTCTGAATATATTTCCCATTTTTGCTCTTAATACTCACCTTACCATTATCGGGTTCTGAAATCAACCACTTAATTGCATCTGTGGGGTTGACGACTTTGTTGTTAACTATATCCACAGCTACAGCCGCGCTAGTATTATTCATAGCATACTGACTACCACTATAGGTAACAACAATCGCTTTATAATTGTTATTCGTTACCGTCAAAGTGTAGCTTGCATCTTCGGCAGCCTGATAATTTTCTGTTGCAGGCGCAGACGCGGTAATAGTATATTCACCTTCTGCATCGTAGGCAGCCGTCACTGTGCCGTCAGCGGCCACTGTCACGCCCTTACCGCTGGGTGTAACGGCATAAGTCACAGTTCCATCGTAGCCCAAAGTTACAGTTGCTACTACTTGCATATTAGTGCTTGCTGTCATAGCATAAGCTGCTTGTGCGAAGGAGAGCGTGGTCTCTTCTTTGCTCTCATCAACCACGTTCAGTGTATAAGACGCATTAGCTGCCTTGTAGGTGCTTGTTGCAGCTACGGTTGCCGTGATGGTTGTGCTGCCTTCTGCAACAACTGTTACCTCACCCGTACTTGAATTAACGGTTGCAACACTGGGGTCGCTGCTGGTATATGTAATCGTAGCTGCAGGAGATGCCGTTGCTGCAAATGTGGTAGGATCTGCGTCCAATGACAACGTCTGAGATGCTGCAGCAAACGTCAACGTACGTGTAAGTTTGGATTTAACATATATCTGGGGTTTCGTCTGAGCACTTGAATAACAAGAAAAGATATTGCTCGAAGAATTGTACTGTAGAATGTTACGCGTATTTGTGCCTCGGAACGTAATTGTTGCAATTCCATTGCTGATGGATATTGTTGCCTTTGAATTATTATCATTATTATTCTGCAGTTTTAGATAGTTGTTGGAACTGGAGGCTGCGTACAAGTATTTATCGTCTGAGTTCTTGAAAGAATAAACATCTGTTTCAACATCGTTGATTTCCATTGTGGACTTCTCCAGCGTGAATGTTGAAAGACCGTCAACAGCTTCAAAGGCGTTATCAACAACACTTATAGACACCTCACCAAAATTGTTTGTGGTGGCTGCGCCAATTGCCACAGAGCCGGAGACAAACGTTACCTCATCACCCGCCAATAGGTCATTCACGTCCGTGACCTTCTCATAAGTTGGCGTTGGTGTACTATCATCAATGCTCACTGTGAAAGTCGTGCTGCCTCCAAAGTAGTCGGCATTTTCGGCCTGCGTGACCGTTATCGTCTGTTCACTTACAGTCTTCTTCAACGGGGTGATGGTAATTTTCTTATTGGCTGCATCTACAACAGCACTGATGTATTCACTTGCACTTACCGTAACGTCTGCCGCACTAGATGTCGTATAGTTGATGACTTGAGCGTCAGCATTATTATAAAGGTCAAAATCAAGTGCAATAGGAGCGCCCGTCAAAGCCAAATCATTAGCTGCTGGAGTATAGACCGTCAATGTGAATGACCCACTGCCTGCGTTGTACAATGTTGAGGCAGCTGTATTGATAGTAATGGTTGCGCTACCATTCTTCACACCAGTAATATCCAGTCCTTCAACACTGGCAACGGTAGGATCCGAACTGGATACGGTGATATCATCGCCCTCAATCAAATCGGTGTCAATGGAATAAATACCGCCAACTTTTACACGCTGACCTGTTAAACCATCATAACCTATCACTGCATCTGACTTTATGCCTAGCACTGTTACTGTTATGGTCTGCTGCCCTGGTGCGTAATCAGCATTACCTGTAGTTGTTGCACTAATCACAATTTCACCAGGAGTTGTTCCACTCACCAAGAGCAAACCATCTTCAAAGTCATAATTCTCAGCAGGCAACGTTGAGGATGCAAGGGCAAAAGAAACAGTTTGACTGCCAGAAGCAGTGGCCGTGAGAGTCAACTCAGAATCTTCACCACCACTTGTGCGATCAATGGTTGGCGTTGCACCGCCTGTGCTCGTCACGGTGATTACAGTTTCTTCCCGCACTTTTTCTACGGCTGAGACAACACGGTATTGATAACTTCCATTATTATTATATGGATAGCCAACAAGAGTATAGGTTGTACCCTCTGTTAGGGAACTGCCTAGATAGTTGGTATAGAATGCAATATTTTCAGTTAACTCGGAGGCATCGGTCACCGTGTAGTTGTTTATTTGTACTTGACGCGCAAGATAATTTGTAAAGTTATCATCCAACGTGGAAACAGCCACAACAATCGGGTCTTGTACCTCGCTTGGGGTTGTTGTGGAACCTTCAATATTGGTGATAGAGGTTATTTCAGGCATCTGATTGTAGGTGGTTTTTGCAATTTGATAGATGCCATCGTAAGTTGTTTTTAATACTGGATTCGTCGTTGTATTATAATAGAGAATACCAGCACTGGCGTCATTTAGATATCCATTGGCTTCGTTAACAAACGTGAATTGAGCTTCGTCAAGATTCACATAGTGAGTGCCACTACTTGCTGCACTCAAAGCACTGATGCCGCTAAGCACCGTTTCTTTCGTAAAGGTTGCACTTGCAACGGAACTATCCGTCATATCAGCCTTGGTAGCCTTTGCCTTGACGGTCGTTGTTTCGCTAATTGAGAATGGCGTACTATAGGCGCTCCATGATTCCCCATTATCCGTAGAATAGCTAATAGAAGCACCATCTGTAGCACACGCAATGGTCACGTTCTTCGAGGAAACAAAAGGACCAGAGGGGATGGTGATGGTTGGGGTTGCAACAGTGCTTGTAGATGTATAATTGACTGTAATAGAAGAAACCCAACTGTATTTTGATGCGTTTAATTGGATATAACTAGTTGACGCATCGATTGTAAAGGTGTAATTTGCGAATGAAGACGTTAAAGATTGTGCTGTTTTACCATTGACAGCTAATGTCGCTGCGGTGCCAGAGTTGTAGCGTTTAGCATTTACGACAATTGTTGTTACTGTAGCAGTTTCTGCCAAATTAACTTTTAGGACTCCTGCGGCACTACTTGTTCCTAACTTTAATCCGTTAGAGCCATTATAATAAGCTTTTGTTGCAGTTACCACCTTTCCACTTAAATAAGAAGAACTTTCTGCTGAGACGATGTCGCTGCAATTGGTCGTTCCTGCTGTAATGGAAGTTCCGTCACCACTGTTCGTTTTAAACGTAATCGTGTAACTGTCTGCCCACGCCGTACTGCAGCCCATTCCGAGCAGTGCGGCAAGCAACATCAGCAGCTTCAAGCTGCTGAGCTTGTGTAATAAATGTTTCATTGTAAGATTGTTAAGAATTTATGTAAGATTTCTGCGTGCAAAGGTAGGGCTTTTTTCCCGAACCGCCATCATCTTTCCCACATTATTTTCCAAACTTTTATTAATCGGGTCGGCCTGCGGCCTCAAAATCTCCAGAAAATCATGTTTGAAAATCTCTCAAAGCATAGTCGACGATAGTCAATAATTTTTGCTTTAATTTTGAGCGCAGCGACCATTGATGCCAGCACTTTTGCTCTGCGGGCAACGCTTTGCCACGCAAAAATCGGCGCAAAAGTAGTAACTTTTGCGCCGATAACAAAATTTTTCTGCTGCTTCTTTATGTCTTTGCAGATAAAATTTATCAATTTTAGCTTCGCTGACTTTTGTCACGACTCGGCCATTTAAGAACAAGTTCTTATGGCTCTCGCTGCTCCAAAAGTTCAATTGGCCATTATCCCCTCAACCCTCAACCATTAAATCATCCTCTCTTCCTGGGCGTGAGTTCCACCAGAGGGATGAGCATCTCTTCCATGGAGATGCCGCCGTGCTGGAAGGTGTCGCGGTAGTAGGAGACGTAGTAGTTGTAGTTGTTGGGGTAGGCGAAGAAGCTGTCGCCACGGGCGAAGATGTAGCGCGTGGAGAGGTTGGGGGAGGGGAGGAGTGCGCGCTGCGGATTGGTGATCTCGAAGACCTCCTTGGGGTTGTAGTCCAGGTTCTTGCCGAGCTTGTAGCGCAGGTTGGTGTTGGTGTTCTTGTCGCCCTTGACGCGCACGGGGTTCTGGCACCGGATGCTACCGTGGTCGGTGGTGAGGATGATGTGATAGTCCGAGTTGGCGAGGGCGCGGAACAGGTCTGCCACGGCGCTGTGGCGGAACCAGCTGAGGGTGATGCTGCGGTAGGCGGCCTCGTTGCTGGCCAACTCGCGAACCATACGGCTCTCGGTGCGGGCGTGGCTGAGCATGTCAATGAAGTTGAGGACGCACACGTTGACATCATATTTCTCCATCTGCGGCAGCTTCTGCACGAGGCGCTCGGCAGCTGCGGAGTCGTTGACCTTGTTATAGGTGAAGGTGTGCTGGCGGCGGTAGCGCTTGAAGAGCGTCTGTATGAGGGGTGCCTCGTTGAGGTTCTTGCCCTCCTCGCTGTCCTCATCGACCCACAGGTCGGGAAACATCTCAGCGATGATGTTCGGCATCAGGCCCGAGAAGATGGCGTTGCGCGCATACTGCGTGGCTGTGGGCAGGATGGAGCAGTAGAGGCTCTCGTCGATATGGAAGAGGTCGGCAATCTCGTTCATCAGGATGCGCCACTGGTCGTAGCGGAAATTGTCGATGACGATGAGGAACACCTTCTCGCCTTTGTCCAGGAGGGGGAAGACGCGCCGCTTGAAGATGTCGGGGCTCATGACGGGCGGGCGACCGGGTGTCTCAGCATCGTTGATCCAATCGAGGTAGTTTTTCTCGATGAAACGGGCAAAAAGACGGTTGGCCTCCTGCTTCTGCATGGCCAGCATCTCCTTCATGCCGCTGTCGGTTTCGGAGAGCTGCAGCTCCCACGCCACAAGGCGGCGATAGACTTCCGTCCAGTCTTCAATGCTGCGGGCGTCGTCGATGAGCATTCCCATCTTTCCGAAGTCCTGCTGGTAGGCGGTCTGCGTCTGTTCCGTGACAATCTCGCGCTGGTGGATGTTCTTTTTCAGCGACAGCAGGATCTGCGTGGGGTTCACGGGTTTGATGAGGTAGTCGGCAATCTTGCTGCCGATGGCCTGGTCCATGATGTTCTCCTCCTCGCTCTTGGTGACCATCACCACGGGTGTCGTGGGCGTTACCTCCTTGATGCGCTGCAGCGTCTCCAAGCCGCTGAGGCCGGGCATGTTCTCATCGAGGAGGATGAGGTCGTAGGTCTTCTCGCGGCAACGGTCGATGGCGTCGAAGCCGTTGGTGACGGTATCGACCGCGTAGCCTTTCTTTTCCAGAAAGAGGATATGAGCCTTCAGCAGCTCTATCTCATCGTCGATCCAAAGTAAAGAAGCTACGGAAGACCCGGCAGACCCAGCAGACCCACCCCCGACCCCTCCCGTGAGGGAGGGGAGAGGCTGGCGCGATGTAGTTTTATTGGACATAAGATTCTTCGTTATTTCGTTATTTCGTTATTCCGTTATCTTGTTATTTCGTTATCTCGTTATTCCGTTATTTCGACTCCCCCTCTCCGCAGGCTCTCCCCTCCCTTACGGGAGGGGTTGGGGGTGGGTCTGCTGGGGGTGGGTCTTAATACATCCAGTCCTCATCATCGTCCTCTTCCTCTTCTTCCTCCTCTTCTTCCTCTTCCTCTTCGGCCTGCTGGTTACCGTTCTCCTGGCCGATGGGCACGTCGTCGATGTCCTTGGGCATGTCGGTGGGTTCGTCGAGGATCAGGTCTTCGGGCACTTCGAGCGGCGACAGCTCGGCATCGAAGAACTCAGCGTAGTCTTCGTAGCTGTAGCGCGTGCCGAGGAGCTTCAGGTTGGCCTCGCTGATGAGGATGGCGCGGATGCCCTCCAGGCGTTCACGCATGTGCGCGTTGCCATAGAGCTGTTGGGCGTAGGCGTGTACCTCGTCGTAGGTCTGGAAGCCCGTGACGCGCAGCTGGCTGATGGTGCCTGCGGGCACGATCTCGATGTCGAAGTTGCGGGCCATGAAGGAGGTGAAGTTGAAGCGCGCCACCTCGAACAGGAGGTGGTCCTCGTCCAGCTCACCCGTCGGGTAGGCCAGCACGAAGACATAAGGCACCAGCGGGTCGGCGACGAGGCTGTCGGCGGCGGCTGACTCATCGCCGCTGTCCACGGCACTGCGACGGCTCCAGATGCTGCTGGCATCCCATTTGTCGGTGGTCAGCAGGCGCCCTTCCTGAATGCCCTTCACGAAGGCGGCCGCCAGCTCGGCAATCTCGTTCTGTGAGTATTTCTCCACGATGAGCTTCAACTCCGTGAGGAACGAGTCGCGGTGGCCGGTATAGAGCTGTGTCATGGCGTGGATGAACAGGAACTTCGGGCGATGGGCGCCGTCCTCGAAGTCGGTGCTGCTCTCCTTGAAGTTGTCATCGACCACCCAGTACTGCCCTTGCTTGTAGGCGTCGTAGGTCTGGGCGTAGAGCGTGTCTTCTAAGTGTTTGCCGAACTGCGCCAGCTCCAGATAGCGGGGATTGGTGATGGTCTTGGTGTATTCGCTCTCGGGGAACGAGTCGCGCAGGATGGTCAAGTAGTTGTCCATGTCCGCCTCGTCACCACGGCGCATGGCTAGCAGGAAGAGGTGGTAATAGACATCGTCCATGTGCTCGAAGTCGGGGAAGTCCTTCACTACGCGGTTCAGCGTCCTGCGTGCCAGCGGGAAGTTCCCTATCTTGTCCATCTCCAGCACGCCACCGTGGTAGAGCCCGTCGCGGAGCAGTTGGTTGGAGGCGGCCAGCTGGTCTTCGGTGAAGGGAATCTGCTTGAGGTAGTACTCGCGATGGTGCGGGTCGTTGGCGAGGGAGTCCTGGAGGCGTTGTTCCTCCTCGTCGTAGTCGCCCATCTCTCCCATGTCTCCCGGTCCGCCGTTCATGGCCGCCAGGCTGTCCTCTGCAGCATAGTTGTAGCCCATTTCATCGCCATTACTGCCACCCATGCTTTGCTTGTCGCTGATGCGCCATAGGTCTTCGTTCGGACGGTTACCCCACCGGCGTTGGAAGGTCTGCTTACCCTGCAGCACCGTCTGTGTGTTATAGAAATAGAAGGTGGCCGTCTGGCCGCCACGGCGTACGGCACCCGCCTGGTTCGTGGGTGTCGTGGGTGTAGGAGTTCCTGTGGTGCTCGTGCCGCCGGTGGCCTTCTCGAATTCCTTCTTCTCCTGTTCCTTCTCCTTCTTCTTGAGTTCGGCGATGACACGATCGATGGCCGCCAGGTACTCCTTCTCCGGCAGCTTCGCCAGCGCCTGGAGGCTGTCCTGCAGCTTCACGGCCGAGAGGTGCGGCTCCGCCTCGGTGAGCACCTTGCTGCGCCGCTCCACCTCCTTGTAGTCCTTGTTCTCCTTGTCCATGAGCGACACCAGCTCGTTGTAGCACGCTGTGGCATCGATGTAGTTCTCGCGCTCCCAGTAGAGCTCGCCGAGGTGCTGCAGCACGACGGCCTTGGCGAAGCCGTTCTGTGTGCTCTCCTCGATGCCCTTCTGCCAGGCGTAGATGCAGTTCATCGTGTCGCGGTTGGACAGGTGGATATTACCGATGGCGTAGTAGATGCGGTCGAGGTAGTTGGCGTTGTTGGGGTTCTTGGCCATGCGCCGCAGCTTGCGGACCATCGCCTTTCCCTGGCCGTCGGCCATCGCCTCGGTCTGTAGGATGCGGGCGTTGAAAGCCAGCTCATAGGGCGGGTTCAAGCGCGTGCAGCTGCGCAGCGACTTGTATGCCTGCTCCTTGTTGCCGGCCTGCTGGTGGAGCTGTCCCAGGAGGTAGTAGAGGCGTGCGCGCTGCAGCTTGCTGCGCGTGTGCTTGATGGTCTCGGTGAGGGGCTCTATGGCCTCCTTTATCTGCCCTGTGGCGATGTAGTAGGCCGCCCGCGAGGCTGTCGTCTCGCGCTTTCCTCGCTCGGTGATGCTGTCGCGCCGGATCTTGTTGAAGACATCCTCGGCATCGTAGGGCCAGTCCAGCAACACGTAGCAGCGTGCGAGCTTGGCACGTGCCACGCTGGCCACCTCGGGCTGTCCGCTATAGAGGCGAATGATATAGTTGTAGCTGGCTGCAGCCTCGATGAAATCGCCCGTTTGGAACTGCGCATCCGCCATCATCATCCACGCACGATGCAGGTAGGGATTGAACTCCTTGCGGTTGAAGTAGGCTTTCTGCTTGTCCGTCATGCGGCTCGACGGCTTTTTGGGCTTGCGCTTGATGCTGTGTTTCTTGATGGCCTTCTGGCTTTTCTCGATGGCGGTCTCGAAGTTGCTCTTGCCCATCGCTGCCGTCTTCTTGTCGGCCGAGATATACATGGGAAGCAGCTCCGTGTAGTTATCTACATGGCCTTTCTCTTGAGCTTCGACACCCTCGAGAAACGCCACGCGGCCGTTGTACAGGGTGTTGTAGTGGGCGGTGGTGCTGTGGTAGAAGCGCGTCAGAGCCGTGTTCTTCTTGGTAGAACACGACAAAATGCATCCTGTTGTCAGCAACAGGAGCAGGTATAATATATATGTACGCGCGCGATACATTCTTTCTTTATAACGTTGCCAAGGCCGTTTTTATTGTGTTGTCAGCATCAGCGCTTCGTCCCTGAGCGATTCGGGCAACTCTATGCCACGCAGCTGCAGACTGCGGAGCCAGTCGCCCACCTCGTGCGTCAAAGTGGTGTAGAGCACCTCGCGGAACTCCTCTTCCTCGGCCTCCGTATAGCTGTCGGCACTGCGGCCTTGGAAGCGGTCCAGCTCCTCATCATCGAAATAGTCGATGGGCGCTGTCGCCGCTTTCATCAGCAGCTCCTTCTCGCAGACAGCATGCTGCCCGCAACAGATGAAGGAAGAGTCTTCCTCAGAAGACCCACCCCCGACAGACCCTCCCCCCTGCCCCTCCCTTGTAGGGAGGGGAGTAGAATCCTTCGCCTGTTGGTTTATATCTTTTATCATAAATGGAATAATAATTCTGTTCTTGTTCTGTGAAT
>Ga0310691_10002653_pt1 | contig 23050 bp, 22 predicted proteins | sample 176DNAGHGlowgp2_FD_203887 | JGI IMG/M metagenome (GOLD analysis project Ga0310691, IMG submission 203887) | Sheep rumen microbial communities from Palmerston North, Manawatu-Wanganui, New Zealand - 1766 DNA GHGlow gp2 (v2) (version 2) | ecosystem: Host-associated > Mammals > Digestive system >...
TCGGCTTTGAAAAGAAACAGGAACCGTCGGTTTTTCATAGCGTGGCCCTCAGAAGTTCGGAAGGATTGGTGTTTGGTGCCACAGGTTGCAGAGAATTATCCTTCAGAAGATATACGGCATTTGATTGCCAAAAGGTCTCCTTTTCGTGGGAGGCAATCAGAATAATACCGCCCTCCGCACGGAAGGCAGACAGATAATAGAGAATATCCTCGCGGGCCAGCATATCCAGTGCGGCAAAAGGTTCATCCAGAAGAAGGACCCGCGGACGGTTGATCAGAACGGAGGCCAGGCTGAGACGCTTTTTCATACCGCCGGACATATGCCGGATGGGGACATCCAGAAGGGCGGATACGCCAAGCATAGCGAGAGGCGGTTCTCCAAGAGCCACCAGAATTTCCTTTTTTTTCAGGGGTGTCCAGAGTCGGAGATTATCAAGAGGAGAAAGCTCGGGCATCAGTGCATCTTCCTGCGTGACAAAACCGAAGTTCGCACGGTAGGTTTTGGCCTCCCGGCTGGATATCCCATCGAAGGATATTTCGCCTGCGGCGGGCATGAGGATTCCGGCTGCCGCCTTGAGCAGAGTGGATTTTCCGCTGCCGTTCACACCGAGGAAGGCGGTCATGGTTCCCGGAGCTGCCGTAAAGGAAGCACCCTGCAGGATGGTTCTTTTCTTATAGGAAAGTGTTACATTGTCAAAGCTGAGCATAGTATCTCCTTGAAACAAGTTTGTCCGGGTGGTTTGAAATCGCTACTCCGGCACACAGTTGATTCAGAAACAGTGTACTAGTGGTCTTCTTCGATCACGTGGAATTCCAGATAGTCAAAATCAATGGATTCGATATAGTTATCTGCCGAAAAACGGGTTTTGGCATGGCGGATGAACTCCTTATTGTTCCGGTCGAGCCAGATGGGTACGGCCAGATCGAACTCATCGGATATTTTAGCCAGTGCCAGACGGACCTTTTTGGTCCGGGTGAGAGTCGGGTCATCGATCTCAACAACAGTATCCCGGAGCAGGCGATTTTCCAAAAACATTTTACCCCAGACGCGAAACATGGTACAATCTCCTCATGCGGTTTGGATTTCTGCCTCATCAGAGGCGCCACAACAAATAAATAATTCAACAAATCCATACAAGTATAACACAATTTCAACATAAATAAATGATAAAAATAGATAACATCGTGACAGGAGGTGTCTTACATGGCAGATGAATTATTCAGACAGGATCCAATAGAAGAAAGTGAGCCGACGGTGGTTCAGCCGGACAGCTTATTCGGGCAGTCGGAAGCGAAGACTGCGGAGCCTGTTTTTGATCGGCCCGTAGCGAATGGGGCAGAGCCTGTTTTCAGCAGCCCGGAGATGTCCGGGCAGGGATCATTCTCGGGAATGCCGGGACAGAATCCATATTCACAGGCACCGCAGCAAAGTGCATTTACGCCCGCTCAGAATATGAATCTGGATACGGTACCGAGCGGTTACAAACAGCGGGAGTCCGTTTCCATGAATCTCGGTGTGGAATATGATAACGATACCGAGGCCGGCCTTTCCTATGAGTGGAGTCCAAAGGGCGGAGAAAACATGTCCCGGATTCCGGCGGATGAAATATCCGAGGAACCCACCGAGGAAAAGATGAAGAAAAAGAAACGTCCGAAGATCAAAAATGAGGACGTGGAGGAGGAAGAGGAGAAGGGGCGCAGAGGAATCGGCTTTGGAAAGCTCCTTGTTCTGGCCATCATCTTCGGGCTTGTGGCAGGCGCGGCCTTCCAGGGCGTGAACCTCGGCATCAAAAAGCTTACAAAGAAAGATAGTAAAACGGAGCTCGCAGAGTCAAAGAAAAAGTCGGAAGCTGTACAGACGGTTACCGATCCCAGTCTCCTGAACGAATCGGGACTTCCGGATGTATCCGGCATTGTGGAAGCCGTTCAGCCGTCCGTTGTTTCGGTAACGATCATCATCGAGCAGGAAGTACAGTATTACTTCCAGACCTATACCCGGGAAGCGGAAGGTGCCGGCAGCGGTATTATCATCGGCAAAAATGATGATAAGCTCTATGTGATCACCAACTATCATGTTGTTGAAAATGCAGATACGATCAAAATCGGTTTCTGTGATGATTCGGTCTCCGAGGCCTATGTGACCGGTTTTGATAAGGAACAGGATGTGGCTGTGGTTGAAGTGCCCTTCGCCAATATGAGTGAAGAGACGGCGTCGGTCATCAAGGTGGCAACCATCGGCGATTCGGATGAACTGAAGGTGGGCCAGGCCTGCATCGCAATCGGTAATCCGCTTGGTTTCGGCCAGTCCGTGACCGTTGGATACATCAGCGCCCTGCATCGCGGTATTGAAGGCTATGAAGGCGACTATATCCAGACGGATGCAGCCATCAACCCGGGTAACAGCGGCGGTGCCCTGATCGATTCGGAAGGCCGCGTGATCGGTATCAATTCCGCCAAGTATGTGGACAGCAAGGTAGAGGGCATGGGCTTCTCCATTCCGATCAATACGGCAATGGATATCGTCAATGATATCATTGACGGCAGACAGGGAAAGAAGGCAGTCTTCGGCGCCAGCGGTTTTGAAGTAACCCGCGAGTATGAGGAAATCTACGGCATGCCCAAGGGTGTGTTTATCAGCAAGGTCACGGAGGATTCTCCTGCAGCCAAGGCAGGTATCAAAGAAAAAGATGTTATAGTTGAATTCGACGGTAAGGCCGTATATACTATGGAAGAACTGAAAACAAGGATAGAGGAGAAAAAGGTAGGAGATACGGTTGATGTGGTTTATTACCGCGCAGACCAAAACAAGAAATTCCAGAAAAAAACCGCAAAGGTAACTCTTGCCGGACAGTAAAGCTATGTTTAAACTCATCGGCCAGGACGGGCGGGCCAGGTGCGGCGTGTTTTCCACACCCCACGGCGATATCCCGACACCGGTATTCATGAATGTGGGAACCGCAGCCGCCATTAAGGGTGCGGTTTCCGCAACAGACCTGGAGGAAATCGGGACGGAGGTGCTGCTTTGCAACACCTACCATCTCCATGTTCGTCCGGGAGATGGGCTGATCCATGATCTGGGCGGCCTGCATCCGTTCACAACCTGGAAAAAACCAATCCTGACGGATTCCGGCGGCTTCCAGGTTTTTTCCCTTGCAAAGCTCCGGGCCATCAAGGAGGAAGGAGTGACCTTCCATTCCCATATTGACGGCCGGAAGATTTTCATGGGACCGGAGGAAAGTATGGAAATCCAGTCGCATCTGGGTTCCACGATTGCGATGGCTTTCGATGAATGCCCGCCTTCCAAAGCGGATGAAAGCTATATTGAAAAATCCGTGGCACGAACGACCCGCTGGCTCGAGCGCTGTATCAAACGGATGGATGAACTGAACCGGGAAGAGGGAACGGTGAACCCCAAGCAGATGCTCTTTGGAATTAACCAGGGCGGTGTTTCCGAACGGATCCGGATCGACCATGCCAAAAGAATTTCCGAATTTGATCTTCCGGGCTATTCCATCGGCGGCCTTGCGGTTGGCGAAACCCATGAGGAGATGTATCATATCCTGGATGTGACGCTTCCCCATCTTCCCGCGGATAAACCGCGGTACCTGATGGGTGTCGGTACGCCGGCCAATATCCTCGAGGCTGTGGACAGGGGCGTGGACTTTTTCGACTGCGTTTATCCCAGCCGGAACGGACGCCACGGACAGGTATATACCAACTTCGGCAAGCTGAATCTGAAGAATGCTGTCTTTGAAAAAGACATGCGTCCCATTGAGGAAGGCTGCGGCTGTCCGGTGTGTCAGCGGTACTCCCGGGCCTATGTCCGTCACCTTCTGAAAAGAGACGAGATGTTGGGTCTTCGATTTTGTGTCTTGCATAATTTGTATTTTTATAATAATATGATGAAGGAAATTCGGGAGGCCATCCGGACGGGAACGTTCCGGAGCTACAAGGAGCGCAAGCTTCAGGCTGTTTCCGGTGAGTAAAAGAAAAGGAGAATCAACATGTATTTTTTGAGTAACAGCGGTTCATCAGGTGGAGGAGCTTTGACCAGCGGTATGGGAATTATCCTGTATCTGGTTTTCTTTGCGGCAATCTTTTATTTTCTGCTGATCCGTCCCCAGAAGAAACAGCGGAATGCACAGGCAAACCTGCTGAGCAGTTTGGCTGTAGGCGACAGCATCATGACGACCAGCGGATTTTTCGGTACCGTTATCGATATGCCCGATGAGGATACTGTTATTGTAGAATTCGGTAACAACAAGAACTGCAGAATTCCCATGCATAAGCGTGCCATTGCCGAGGTTGAAAAACCGGAGAATGCCCTGGTTGGAGCGGAAGAAGATACGAATGAAGAAAACGACAAGAAGGAAATCAAAAAGAATAAGAAGTAGACTGTGCGGCGTTCTGGCTTTCGTCATGATCCTCAGTCTGTGTACAGGCTGCGGAAAGAAGAAGGAAGAAAAATATGTTTCGCCTTCTTTTGATGAAAAGAATACACGCGAGAGCAGTTGGGACAACAGTACGGTAGAGGCGGATTATAACGAGGCATCCTACGGGGATGCGGCACTGGAAGAAAAGCGAAAGGCTATGAACTTCCGTCTGCCGACGCCGCCGAATCCCGATCCCTATTATGCCGGATATTACAGCGAGACAGCTTATGCGAACACCTTCCTGAATCTTGCCTTTGACGGAGCCGGTTCGGAGTGGTATTTCTACGATACCGCAAAGGTGGCTCAGGCAACGGGACAGACGGAGGATGAGGTCATCAACTTCCGCGAGGGAATCCGGAAGCCTACCGACTACGAAACCGTTTATTTTGCCATCATGTATACCCGGACGACGGCTTCGAATATCATTATTTCGGCAATCAACCCGGAAAAATATGTGATGGAAGGGCTTTCCGCCGGAAATTATCTCCAGAATGTGGTGAATAAGTATCCCGGCAGAACAGTGTCTGCGGCACATTTCCTCGGACATGACAGCTTTGTTATTGATATTCCGGAGGAAGAGACCGGTGTCGGCCGCCGTGTGCAGTATGCGTACGAACAGGACGGGCTCATTATTCTGATCACCCTGACATTACAGAAAGAGGATAAGCTTGAAGACATTTTGGCAAGGTTCACAACGCTCAAATGATCTGGATAAGACAGAGCCCCGGAATTCCCGGGGTTCTTCTTATAAGAGAGGGATCATCCATATTCTCCTGGCGGCGTTCTTTTTTATGCTGATGACGCTGTTTCTCCGGCTGGCCGGGGATCTGCCGACCATGGAAAAAGCCCTTTTCCGGAATATCGTTGCCATGGTGATGGCAGCGGTGCTCCTGATGAAATCCGGCAAACAATCCGGAGACAGGGGGAAAGCTTCCGGAAAGTCATTTTGGGGCAGCTTTCGCATAAAAAAAGGATGCGGCAGGGATGTTTTTCTTCGTGCGCTTTTTGGGACGGCCGGTGTGGTCTGTAACTTCTGGGCAATCGACAGACTGGGACTTGCGGATTCGAATATGCTGAACAAGATGTCGCCCTTCTTTGCCATGCTGATGTCCATCTTTATCCTGAAGGAGATTCCGGACCGTTTCGAATGGGGGGCACTTATTCTGGCTTTTTCCGGTGCGGTACTGATCGTAAAGCCTACTGCGGGTCTGGCCAGTATCCCGGCAATGGTTGGCCTTGCGAGCGGTTTTTTTGCCGGTACGGCCTATACCTTCCTTCGGAAGGCGGGAAAAAAAGGAGAACGGGGACCGATCATCGTGTTTTATTTCTCGTTCTTTTCCACGCTCATGGTTCTCCCGGGGTTCCTTCTCACCTACGAACCTATGTCCGGGAAACAGTTTATATACCTGCTCCTGACTGGCCTTTCCGCCATGGGCGGACAGCTGAATATCACAGCGGCCTATACCTATGCACCGGCGAAGGAAATCTCCGTATTTGACTATACGCAGGTGATTTTTGCCATGATTGCCGGATTTTTTGTATTTTCCGAAGTTCCGGACTTTCGCAGTATGCTTGGATTTGTTATAATCATAGGGACGGCCATCGTCAAATGGAAATACAGCAAAGGAAAAAGTGATGAAAAATAAGCAGAAGATATTAAGAGATCTTTTGATTGGTATGCTCGGCACCGCATTTTTAATGGGAGCGGAATGGCTCATTTTTGCACTCGGAAAGGGGAATGAGAAGAACGGTCTCATTCAGACCGGCTGGGCGAAGATGCCCATGTGGCGGTTTGAAATCTCCATGCTGCTCTGCGCGGCGGGGGTGGCTCTGTTGGCTGTTGGTCTTCATGCAGCTGTTCAGGTGGTGAATGCATCACGCCGGCGCGGGGATGTGGCTTCCATCCGCATGGCCAAGCTGTTTCATCTTTCCGCCAATGCGGCGCTCATCGGTTTCCTTTTCTGGCATGCGGTGAACTGCATGCTTCCCGTTATCTATAAATCGCTTTTTGAAACCTCTCTTATGGGAGCGGAAATCCTTACGACGGTTGAAAATGTCTTCTATGTTTTCGCAATTCCGTTCTATGTTTATCGTATCGTGGCCTATGCGGGGATCACGGTTTCCGTTGTCTACTTTGTTTTGGTTGGTCGGCTGCGGGCTTCCAAAAGCATGCTTTTGCTGAATCCCGGAGTGATGCTGGCAATCGGTTACGGGTTGAAGTTTTTGAAAAATCCGCAGGTTACGGATTTTGCGGCGGCCTTCGGAAGCTTTGGTTTTTTGTTCATGCTATCGGGGATGATCAGGCCGGTATCGAGGAAAATGGAGCGCGAAGCTGATTCTTATTGACTTTGATAATTGCTTTGAGGCATTTCCCAGCCGCTTACGTTACTAAAAATGTCAATAAGAAATCAGTTCACTTATGATTAAGGAGGAGATGGATGAAATTTGTGTCGTGGAATGTGAACGGGATTCGGGCGTGTAATGAGAAAGGGTTCTCGGATATTTTCCGGGATATGGATGCGGATCTGTTTGCGATTCAGGAGAGTAAGATGCAGGAGGGTCAGCTTGTGCTGGACTTTCCGGGCTATCATCAGTACTGGAATTATGCGAAACGGAAGGGTTATTCCGGAACGGCTGTGTTTACGAAAAAAGAGCCGGATTCGGTGACATACGGAATCGGAATTGAGGAGCATGACCAGGAGGGGCGCGTGATCACTCTGGACATGGGCAGCTTCTTTTTTGTTTGCGTTTATACGCCGAATTCGCAGAATGAGCTGAAGCGTCTGGATTACCGCATGACCTGGGAGGATGCGTTCCGTGCGTATCTTCTCAACCTGGATAAGGAAAAACCGGTCATTGTCTGCGGAGATCTGAATGTGGCGCATCAGGAGATCGATCTGAAGAACCCTTCTTCCAATCATAAGAATGCGGGTTTCACCGATGAAGAACGTGGTAAATTTACGACCCTTCTGGAGAGTGGGTTCGTGGATTCGTTCCGGTATCTCTATCCCGATCAAAAAGATATCTATTCCTGGTGGTCTTACCGTTTTCATGCCAGAGAGAAAAATGCAGGGTGGCGCATCGATTATTTCCTTGTATCCACCCGTATCGCAGACCGGATCCGCGAGGCCACCATCCACACGGATATATTCGGCTCCGACCACTGCCCCGTTTCCTTGGAACTTGATATTTAATTCGTCTATTATCTATTCATAAATACAGTAAATCGGTTGTTCCAACGTCTAGGCAGGAGAACGAGAGAGTCTGTGAAGGACCGTCACGGGCCTTTGTGCCAAATCGCCTTGCGATTTGCAAGCCTTGCTATGCAAGTCTTGGTTCTGCTTCGCAGAACGCATCTGCCAATGGCAGACACGCAATCCTTCGAATTGCGTGCGTGCGGCACTTAGTGTCCGCTAGGGGTGCCCGTGTTCGTGCGCGAGCTGTGTCCTGAACAGATTCTCTCGTTCTCCTGTAATAGAAAGAATATATCCGCCCGCATTTGTAGCGCTTTCGTTGATCTTTGTGTGGTATAACTTGAAAACAGACATAGCTATACCCAATGAAGATTCGGACGGAAGCCGGTACACAGTAAAGTAGAAACAGTGCAGCGGAAACTCCAGATAATAAAACAGTAGGAGCGATTCAGGTTTATCACCTGAATCGCTCCTACTGTTTTAACGCTTGATGAGAAGGAGACAGATTCGGATTCAGCCCCTCTTACAAAAACAGAGCAGGAGAATAAAAAGCCTGTGAAGGACCATGCCGGGCCTTTGTGCCAAATCGCCTTGCGATTTGCAAGCCTTGCTATGCAAGTCTTGGTTCTGCTTCGCAGAACGCATCTGCCAATGGCAGACACGCAATCCTTCGAATTGCGTGCATGCAGTGCTTAGTGATTCGCGAGCCTACGCTTGCGTGGGCGACGCGAGAACTTAGCACTGCTAGGGGCGCCCGAGCGCGAGCGCAAGCGATGTCCTGAACAGGTTTATTATTCTCCTGCGTACTATGTCAAGACTCCCGAATCTGGATTCTTCGAATCTTCCCACTGGTCGTCTTCGGCAGCTCCGCCACAAATTCCACATACTTCGGCCGTTTGTACGAAGCGAGCGCGCCGCGCATATATTTCATCACATCTTTTTTCAGCTGATCCGTCGCTTCCGTGCCGCTGGTGAGCACAATGGAGGCCTTGATCGCCTGTCCGCGGATCTTATCCGGAACGGAAGTCACGGCACATTCCAGAACATATGGCAGCTTCATGATCTCATTCTCAATCTCGAAGGGGCCGACACGGTAGCCGGCAGACTTGATCACATCATCTACACGCCCCACATACCAGTAGTAACCGAGTTCATCCACGCAGGCCGTATCACCGGTGTGGTAGAAACCATCGTACCAGACGGAAGCTGTTTTATCCGGATCCAGATAATAGCCCTTGAATAGACCGTTCGGAATGCCGTCAGCGGTTCTGACGCAGATTTCGCCAACCTCCTTTGGCTGGCAGGGGGTTCCGTCCGGACGGAGAACCTGCACATCGTACTGCGGGTTGGCCTTTCCCATGGAACCGGGATGCGGCTCCGTACCCTTGAGACAGCCGATGGTCATGGTCGTTTCGGTCTGACCGAAGCCCTCCATGATGGCAAGGCCGGTTGCATTCTGGAACTTCCGGAACACCTCGGTGTTCAGGGCTTCTCCCGCGGTGGAGGCATTCTCCAGAGAGGAAAGGTCGAATTTGGACATATCCGCGTGCACCAGCATCCGGTAAACGGTGGGCGGAGCGCAGAAGGTCGTAATCTTATATTTTTCAATCATGCCAAGAATCTCTTTGGCAAAGAATTCATCATAATCATAAACAAAGACGGGCGCCTCGCAGAGCCACTGGCCGTAGAGCTTGCCCCAGGCAGCCTTGGCCCAGCCGGTGTCGCTGATGGAAAGGTGCATGCCATCCGGATTTACCTGATGCCAGAATTTTGCGGTAACGTAATGGCCCAGCGGATATTTGTAGCTGTGCGCCGCCATCTTCGGATAGGAAGTGGTTCCGGATGTAAAGTACATAAGCATCGGATCATCTCCACCGGGTGTATGCGCCGGACGGCGGAAATGGGAGGAGAAGAACCGCAGGTCATGGTTGAAGCTCAGCCATCCGTTTCGGGAACCTCCCACGGCAATTTTTGCCTTGAGGCCTTCATACCCCTTCGTGGCTTTGTTGATCTCGGAAATCACGTCGCCGTCTGTTGTAGCAACTACGGCATCGATGTGACCTGCTTTAAACCGGTATTCAAAATCCTTCCGGGTCAGAAGATACGTGGCTGGAACGGCGACTGCACCGATCTTATGCAGGGCGAGGATGGCAAACCAGAACTGGTAATGCCGTTTCAGCACCAGCATGACGCGGTCGCCTTTTTTGATGCCGATGTAGCTGAAATAGTTGGCGGTGCGGTTGGTGTAAAGCATCATATCCTGAAAGGTGAAGCGTCGCTCTTTTCCATCGCGGCTGATATGCAGCATGGCCGTTTTATCCGGGCATTTCTCTGCCAGAACATCCACTACATCGTAGGCAAAGTTGAAATGATCGTCATTATGAAATTTGATGGCGGAGAGATATCCCTCCGGTGTTTTTACCGTAGAAACATACTTTCCGGCAATACCTTCTTCAGGCATGAATTTGTTTTCCATACAAACCTCTGCTTTCATTTTCCAGAATCAATGTAGTTTTCAAAACTACATTCACACATCCACCATATTATAGGGAAGATTTCCTTCTGTCAAGAGCCAAAGCAAAGAAAAATATAAGGCAGATAGCAGAAAAATGGCATTTGTTTTAAGTTCATCTGACAGATGTCATAACAGATGTAAAAACTTGTTGACAGACTCGGTAAAATGAATATAATGAGAAATGGTTAAAAAATTTTAAGTATTTTTTACCGGCACTCCCGGCGACCTGAATTCACCATACCAGGCAACCGGAAAAACAACTTTTTTGAGAAAAAAGGAGAAAAGGACATGTTTGAGAAAATCAAGGAAGTAATTGTTGACACACTTGGCTGCGATGCGGATAAGGTAGTTCCGGAGGCATCCCTGACAGATGATCTGGGTGCGGATTCTCTGGATGCTGTTGAGCTGGGTATGGCTGTTGAGGAAGCTCTCGGTGTTACAATTTCCGATGAAGATCTTCCGAAGATCAAGACCGTACAGGATCTGATTGACTACGTAGAGGCTAACAAATAATACGTTTCATTCAATATTCAATAGTTTCTTTCGGAGGCGACTTATGAAGCTGTTCGGTATACGAACAAAAGAAAGTCGGATAACAGAAGAAACGGCTGTCAGCGAAGAATCCTATTTTGTTTCCGAAAAGGAAGAAAAAGAGGAAGCTGCAAAGGAGATTAGACCGGAGCCGGAGAAGGCGGAAACCTTTCTCTGCTCCGGTTGTAATTCTGAACTGCCCCTTTCCGAGGCAAAGAAGAATCTCCTGGTTTGTCCGTACTGCGGCAAGCATGCCAAGGTTTCTGCCATCCGGCGGATGAAGAATCTGGCAGATCCGGGAACCTTCCGCAGGCTGAAGCTGGATCTTAAGGATGCCAATCCTTTGGATTATCCGGGTTATGAAGAGAAAATTGAAGGTCTGAGAAATAAAACAGGCCTTTCCGAGGCAGTCCTTGCCGGTGTATGCGAGGTCGAGGGTCACCGCGTGGTGGCCTGTGTCATGGGAAGCGAATTTATGATGGGCAGCATGGGCATCCAGGTAGGTGAGATCATCACCCGTTCCTTTGAGGTGGCCGACAAGATGGGGCTGCCGATCATTATTTTTACGGCCAGCGGCGGGGCCAGAATGCAGGAGGGAATCCTTTCCCTGATGCAGATGGCAAAAACATCGGCTGCGGCAAAGCGGTTCCATGATCACGGCGGACTGTATATATCCTGTCTGACCCACCCCACAACGGGCGGCGTCAGCGCAAGCTTTGCCACACTTGCCGATATTACGATCGCGGAACCGGGCGCACTCATCGGCTTTGCCGGTCCCAGGGTCATCGAACAGACCATCGGAGAAAAGCTGCCGCTTGGTTTTCAGCGGGCTGAGTATCTGGAGGAACATGGTTTTGTGGATGCTGTAATCCCGCGGAATGAGCTTCGGGGTGAGATCGCACATATCCTCAGACTTCATGAGAAAAGGAGACGGGCAGTATGATTCAGGAAATTGACAAAAAATTGACGGCTCTGGATCAGGAAATGGAGGAGCTGAAAAGTGCCGGGAGCGAGATGGATTTTGACCGTCTCTACGAGCTTCAGGAGCAGTATGAGACCCTGGCAGAGGAAGCTTCTAACCTTTCCGCTCATGAAAAGGTCTATCTGGCAAGACATAAAAAGCGTCCCAAGGTAGATGATTACTTTAATGCACTTTTCAAGGACCTATTTGTTCAGCGGGGCGACCTTCTGAGCAAGGAGGATAAGAGCATCTACGGCGGTATCGCCACCTTCCACGGGGAACCGGTCACGGTTCTGGGACACCGGAAGGGCAGGGATGTGGTAGAAAATATTGAATACAATTTCGGCATGCCGGAGCCCGAAGGATACCGGAAGGCACTCCGGCTTATGAAACAGGCCGAGAAGTTCGGCCGGCCGATCATTACATTTATTGATACACCCGGTGCTTATCCGGGACTCGATGCGGAAGCACACGGTCAGATGAATGCCATCTCCCGGAATCTGGCGGAGATGAGCGCACTCCGGGTGCCGGTCATCTCCATTGTAACCGGTGAGGGCTCCAGTGGAGGGGCTCTGGCAATCGGTGTGGCCAATGCGGTGTTTATGCTGGAAAATGCGATCTATTCGGTGCTTTCTCCCGAAGGCTTTGCTTCCATCCTTTGGAAGGATGCCAGCAGGGCGGCGGAAGCGGCTGAACAGATGCGGCTTACGGCACAGGACCTTCTGGGGTATGGTGTGATCGACGGCATCATTCCGGAGCCGGCCGGCGGCGCACATCATGATCCGGAGATGGTTTACCGCGAGATTGATGAGGTGCTTCTCCGGACTCTGAAAAAGTTCAGAGGTGTTTCGGGCACGGATCTGGCGAAGATGCGGTACGAGAAATTCCGTCATATTGATAAGCGGGTACTGTAGAATCTGCGAAAGGAAAAGGCGAACAAAATGATAATGCTGAATGAAATGCTGGGGGTCGAATTCCCTGTGATCCAGGGCGGTATGGCCAACATTGCAACCGGTAAATTTGCGGCAGCGGTATCCAATGCCGGTGCACTGGGACTGATTGGTTCCGGCGGCTGGGATGCGGCGCGCGTGGAGCAGGAAATCCGGGATGCCAGAGAGGCAACGGATAAGCCCTTCGGTGTGAACCTGATGCTGCTCAATCCGGATGCGGATAACATTGCGGATCTTCTGGTGAAGGAAAAGATTCCGGTCATCACGACCGGTGCGGGTACGCCCGGAAAATACATGGAAATGTGGAAAGAAGCCGGCGCGAAGGTCATCCCCGTTGTAGCCAGCAGTGCACTGGCAAGACGTGTGGAAAAGCAGGGCGCGGATGCCGTGATCGCTGAGGGTGGCGAAAGCGGCGGCCATGTCGGTGATATGACAACCATGGCGCTCACCCCGCAGATTATTGATAGTGTAGAGATTCCGGTCATTGCAGCCGGCGGTATTGCCGACGGCAGACAGTTCGCGGCAGCACTTTGCCTGGGCGCCTGCGGTGTGCAGGTGGGAACCTGCCTTCTTGTAAGTGAGGAATGTCCGATCCATGAGAATTATAAGCTGGAACTCATCAAATCCAAGGACAACAGCACGACCGTAACCGGCAGAAGCCTCAATGCACCGGTACGGATCATCAAGAATGCGATGGCAAGAGAGTACCTGAAGCTTGAGGCGCAGGCAGCATCCCGGGATGAACTGGAAAAGATCACGCTGGGCGGCCTTCGGAAGGCAGTTCTGGACGGTGATATGAAGAACGGTTCCGTGATGGCAGGCCAGGTTTGCGGCCAGCTGAAGGAAATCCGTCCGATCCGCGCGATTCTTGAAGAAATGATCGGTGACGGCCGGAAGGTACTTGAGGCGATGAGCCGGGTTGAGTTTTAAATACATTTCGTTTTTTTCTGATGTGATTTAGGGAAAATGAAGAGCAAAAAAGAATGTTGAATCAGAAATTGTTTGTAACAGGTAAATAAGAAAAGAGGACAACATGAAAATAGGATTTCTGTATGCCGGACAGGGCAGCCAGCATGTCGGCATGGGTCAGGATTTTTACGATGCATTCCCGGTATTCCGGGAAACAATGGACAACGTAAAAGCGGATTTTGATGTAAAGAAGGTCTGCTTCGAAGGTCCGGCGGAGACACTGAATGAAACGAAATATACCCAACCCTGTATGGTGGCATTTGCTGTAGGTCTGACAAAGGTTCTGGCAGAGATGGGTATTACACCGGATGTGGCTGCCGGCCTTTCCCTTGGTGAGTATTCCGCGCTTTACGCAGCAGGCGTGCTTTCTGAGGAAACCGTGGTACCGCTCATTGGTTTCCGCGGCGAGGTGATGCAGAAGGCTGCTGAGGGCCATGAAACCAAGATGATCGCTGTTCTGGGTCTGGACCGGGAAAAGGTTTTTGAAGGAACGGCAAGGGTCATGCAGGAAATGGAAGGAAGCGGACTCGTAGCAGAACCGGCCAATTTCAACTGCCCCGGCCAGATAACGGTATCCGGCGATTCGGCAGCCGTCGACAGAGCTGCGGAGGTTCTGAAGGAGCTTGGCGCAAAGCGCTGTCTTCCCGTAAAGGTCAGTGGACCGTTCCATACTTCTCTGATGAAGCCGGCAGGGGATGCTCTTCGCGAAAGATTCCAAACGGAAAGCTTCGGCGAAATGCAGATTCCGGTCATCTTCAATGCCATCGGCAGGGAGAAGACGGCGGAGGAATCCATCCCCGAACTTCTCGAACAGCAGGTACAAAAGAGCGTTTACTTCGAAGATACCCTTCGCGTGATGAAGGATATGGGCGTCGAGCTCTTTGTGGAGATCGGCCCCGGCAATACGCTTTCCAAGTTTGTGGCAAAGACCACGCCGGACGTCCCCTGCATCGCAATCGATAAGGTGGAAGACCTGGATAAGCTGAAGGAAATGATGAAATAGGTTTTCAATGAAAAGATAATTATGGAGGGATTATTACATGGTTTTAGAGGGAAAGACTGCACTTGTAACAGGCGGAAGCCGCGGAATCGGCAGGGCAATCTGTTTGAAGCTTGCCGAGGAGGGCGCCAATATTGTTACATGCGATATCGTAGTGAATGAGGCTACCGAGGAAACCGTTCGGCTGTGTGAGGAAAAAGGCGTGAAGGCGGCTGCTTTTCAGGCGAATGTAACACTTCTTACGGATTGTGAGGAGCTTTTCAAGAAGGCAGAGGAAGCCTTCGGCGGCGTGGATATCCTCGTAAACAATGCCGGTGTGACAAGGGATAACCTTCTCATGAAGATGAAGGAAGAGGAATTCGACCTGGTCATCGCTACGAATCTCAAGGGCACCTATAATATGATGAAGGCTGCGGCGCGTCCCATGATGAAGAAGCGCTATGGCCGTATCGTGAACATTTCCAGCGTTGTCGGCGTATATGGCAATGCCGGTCAGGTGAACTATTCCGCCAGCAAGGCCGGTGTGATCGGCATGACCAAGTCCGTTGCGAAGGAGCTTGGCAGCAGGGGTATCACCTGCAATGCGGTTGCACCCGGATTCATTGAGACGGATATGACAAAGGTTCTTCCGGATGCAGTAAAGGAAGAGATGGTGAAGTCCATTGCGCTCGGCCGTCCCGGCCAGCCGGAGGATGTAGCAAAGGTTGTATGCTTCCTCGCTTCCGATGAGGCCGCATACGTAACCGGCCAGGTCATCGAAGTCGCCGGGGGGATGAGGGTATAGGTTCAAGGAGGGGCCCACACCAAAGGTGTGGGAAGATGCCTTGAATCCGAACGAAGTGAGGATGCGCGGCGTGAGCGAAGCGAAACGCAGCCAAGACCTGCGAAGCAGGGATTGCGGTGCTTTGCGAAGCAAAGAACCGGCACCATAGTAGGCAGGGAGGGGACCCGCGAAGCGGGGAGGGCTCCATGTCCGAACGAAGTGAGGACGCGTTATGCGAGCGAAGCGAAGCAGAACCACCGGCAAAGCCGGTGAAATACCGCGAAGCGGGATTTGCGCCATAGGCAGGGAGGGGGCCCACACCTCCAAATAATAGAAAGGACAAACTATGAAAAGAAGAGTCGTGATCACAGGCATGGGGACCATCAACCCCATCGGCCACAATATCCAGGAAACCTGGGAGAGTGTCAAAGAGGGAAAATGCGGAATTGATTTCATTAAGCAGATCGATGTCACCGGCTATAAGGTTCAGGTTGCCGGCGAGGTGAAGGATTATGCGGTAGAGAACTATCTGGACAAGAAGGAAGCCCGCAAGATGGACCGTTACACCCAGTTCGGTATCATCGCTGCGAAGGAAGCGCTTGCTGACAGTGGTATCGACATGGAGAAAGAGGATGCTTACCGTTGCGGAACCATTGTATCCAGCGGAATCGGCGGCCTGAAGACCATCTCCGAGGAGCATACCCGCGGCGAGCAGAGAGGATTTGAGAAGATTTCTCCGTTCTTCATTCCGAAGTCCATTTCGAATATGTGTGCCGGCGAGATTGCTATACACAGCGGTTTCAAGGGCGTTTGCGAAGGCATTGTAACGGCTTGCGCCAGCGGAAACAACTCCATTGGGGAATCCTTCCATCGCATCCGCGACGGTTACCAGGATGTTATGCTCTGCGGCGGTGCGGAAGGCTGCATCTGCGAGCTCGGTCTTGGCGGCTTTACGGTAATGCAGGCACTTTCCACCTCACAGGATCCGAATCGTGCATCCATTCCTTTCGATGCAGAGCGTGGCGGATTTGTTATGGCTGAGGGTGCTGCCATCCTGATCCTGGAAGAACTCGAGCATGCAAAGGCTCGCGGCGCAAAAATCTATGGCGAGATCGTTGGCTACGGTGCAACATGCGATGCCTATCATATCACCGCACCGGATCCGGCAGGCGAGGCTGCGGCCCGCTGCATGAAGGAGGCCATTGAGGACGGAGGCCTGACGACAGACGATATCGATTATATCAACGCACACGGCACATCCACTCACCTGAATGATTCCGGTGAGACTAAGGCAATCAAACTCCTCTTCGGCGAGGATGCAAAGCGGCTCATGGTGAGCTCCACCAAGTCCATGACAGGCCATCTGCTTGGTGCTGCAAGTGCAGTGGAGGCAATTATCACAACCCTGGCACTGCAGAACGGCTTCGTTCCGGCAACCATCAACTATAAGGTGCCGGATCCGGAGTGCGATCTGGATATTGTTCCCAACGAGGGACGTGAGAAGCCGATCCGTGCGGCGCTTTCCAATTCTCTGGGCTTCGGCGGCCACAATGCGGCCATCTGCCTGAAGAAGTTCGAAGACTGATATCTTAACAGGAGGACATTAAGATGGACTTAGATTCCAACCAGATTCAGAAAATTCTGCCGCACCGGCCGCCGATGCAGCTGGTTGACCGCATCGTCGATTTTGAACCGGGTGTGTGGGCCGAAGGCATTAAATGCGTAACCGTAAATGAACCGTTTTTCGTAGGCCACTTTCCGGAGTGCCATGTAATGCCCGGCGTGCTGATCATCGAGGCGCTGGCGCAGACAGGCGCCGTGGCCATCCTCTCGAAAGAGGAGAACAAGGGTAAGATTGCTTTCTTCGGCGGCATCAAGAATGCCCGTTTCCGGAAGCAGGTAAAGCCGGGAGATGTGCTGCATCTCCGGTGTGAGATCACTGCCCAGAAGGGCCCCGTAGGCTTCGGAAAAGCCACAGCTACCGTAGACGGAAAGGTTGCAGCTTCCGCCGAGATTTCCTTTGCGATCGGAGAAGGTGAGAATGCATGAGTACACCGCTTTCTGATGTATTTGCCAAATTCAGGGTGCATTACTACCGGGATGTTTTCTCCCGAATCAAAAACCGCGAAATGTCGCTCTCTACCGTGGAGGTTTACTGTGTAGAGACAATTTATGCGCTGGGAAGCCCCACCATCAATGAATTTGCGAATTACCTTAGAATATCCTCCCCGAATGCCACTTACAAGGTGAACAGCCTTGTGAAGAAGGGGTACATCCGGAAGATTCAGTCGAGGCGCGACAAGCGCGAGTATTATCTCGAGGTGACCGACCGCTTTTATAAGTACTGGAATCTGAATGAACGCTATCTGGATATCGTGGATGAGCGGCTCCGGGGCAGTCTGACGGACGAAGAATATGAGTTTTTCAGCCGGATTCTGACGAAGATTTCCAGAGAGCTGATGCCCGAGACCGGCTTGGACGAGGGCTTCTATTCCGACCCGGATGCGACATGACCTTGCGGTTATGTGGTTGTTTTGAATTGATATGATTTGTCGTTTTTGGAGTGTACGTCAATTATGTTGTTTCCGGAATGACTCATCCACAAATTGAATATTCAGAAAAATCCCGCAAAGCCGGAAAGAATTACGGCCCTTGCGGGATTTTTTAGTGAAGGAGAGTCACCGGAATGTACGTTTATGACGATTTCCTGTCCCCGAACTGCCTTCTCACGTCATTGAAACTGCCAAAATGCAATAAAACTGTGCGAAAAAGGAAATTCAACGACCTGAGAAAAGGGCTCGTTGCAAAAGTGTGTTATAGGGTGTTTTATCTGGTACAATTAGATAAAACAAAGGCAACTTTTGCCGCTTGCATTAGATTCACAAAAAGTATATACTAATGTATATACAAGGAGGTGGTGGCATGGAAACGGCAAAAATCTTCAATAATGGCGGAAGTCAGGCAGTGAGACTTCCCAAAGACTGTCGTTTTGAGGAAAGCGATGTGTATGTTGTAAAGATCGGGAGTGTAGTGATACTTTCTCCAAAGAATAATGACTGGGAAGATTTTTTTAATGGCGTCCGGCTTCTTTCGGATGATTTTATGAAGGATTATTCCGATCTTCCTGTGGAGGATATGCAGTGAAATATATGCTTGATACCAATGTTATCATTTACTTGAAAGAAAATTTGAACGATGCAGTGAAGAAGAAATTTGCATCCGTATCCAAAGAGGATATCTGTATTTCTTCCATAACCTATGCAGAGTTGGAATATGGTATTTACCACAGCACGAAACGGGAGCAGAACCGACTTGCGATCATGTTGATCCTTGCCGGAATCAGTATTCTTCCTTTTAACGATGCTGCTGCGGTGCATTATGGAATGATCAGGGATTATTTGGTTAAAAACGGTATTCAGGTAGGGGCAAACGATATGCTGATCGCTGCACACGCCAGAGCAAATAATCTATGTTTGGTCACACATAACAGTAAGGAATTTGAAAGAATCCCGGATCTGTCTGTAGAAGACTGGTTTGTGTGAATCATTGTCACGAGGTCACGTTTTGAACGTGACCCCTTTCATAGTGTAAACCGGGGGGGAGGGCGAGTGGGAGCGATGTCCCGAACGGGTTTCCTCACCCGCCCTCATTTGGCTTAGAAGCAGAGGACATTTATTGCCCCTCTTCCTCCGGGAAACCATAGGTCTCGCAGAATACAGTCAGCATTTTAGCTGCTTCCGCCCGGGTGGCGTTCTGCTTCGGTTTTATGGAGTAACCGATGATATTCCCTGCACCGTCCTTTTCGGGATAGCCGGAGAGCATTTCAATTGCATAGGCCCAGGAAATATATTCGGCAGACCATCTGGGTTTCTTGGAATTCAGTTTGAAGACGTTTGCATCAAGGAGCGTAGAGATATCACTGGTCTGGCTGACGTCCCGGCCGGCCATCCTTGCATATTCACAGAGAACCTTGGCAATTTCCTCTCTGGTGATGTTTTTGGTGCGCCCGAACGTGCCATCCGGATAGCCGATCACGATGCCCTGTTGGGCGGCCCAGAGGATCGCCGCATAATCATAATTCGAGGGCTTCACGTCGGTAAAGGGATTCTCCTCGAGGTTTACTTCCGGCTCGCCCGCCATCCGGTACAGAATCAGGACGAAATCGCCGCGGCGGATGTTGTCGTTTGGACGGAAGGTGGTATAGCCGTCGCCGTCCTTATCATCATCCCCCTTGATGAGTCCCTTCAGGTAAGCATATTTGACGTAGGGATAGCGCCAGTTTTCCTTGCCGCTTTTGCTGTATTTCGGAACATCCGTGAAGGGCCAGAAATCCGGATCCAGCTCCGGAAGAATATCCGTTTTTTCCTCGCCGCAGACCGGGCAGCGAAGGAGCGCTGCGCCGGAAGAAAGCTCAGTGGCAGGTGTAATGACCTCAGCCACCTCCCAGGTATGCTCTTCCGTAATCACGGAATTGCAGCGGGAACAGGATACGGTGTGTGTCAGTTCATTATGTTCTGTGCAGTTTATATATTCATGGCCGAGAACCGGAATGGATGTCTGTTCGGTCAGCACTTTGTTGCATTTGGAGCAATGGCTTCCATCATTCAAACCTTCCTCCGTGCAGGTTGCAGCATAGCCCTTATCCGTTACAGGGTTGTGCCCCTCAGCGGAAATCGTTTTTTGTTCGGAAAGCACTTTGTTGCAGCGGGAGCAGTGGCTGCCGTTTGTCAGTCCGTCTTCTTCGCAGGTTGCAGCATAGCCCTTATCCGTTACAGGGTCATGCCCCAGGGCGGGAATTACTGTTTGCTCTGTGATCACGGCACCGCAGCCGGAGCAGATTGCTCCGTCCGTAAGTCCGGTCTCTTCACAGGTGGCTGCTTTGCCGGTTACTGTTTCGATTGTATGCCGGATCGCGGCAGGGGTAACCTGGAAGAAGCGGATCGGATAGGTGACCACGATATCATTCCCCAGGTCGTCGGTCAGACCGGAGAGGGTCACGGTGACCTCTTCGCCGTCCAGAATCTTACTGCTTTCGCCGTTCAGGGTAAGCGCCTGATACAGCGCGTTCGGAAGCGCGTAGCCGAAGGCTTTGTGGGTTCCGTCGTAGCTGGTACGTTCCGCTTCGTAATCAATCCCTTTGTGGGTGAAGACCAGCTTAACGCCTTCATCATGATGCCATGCGGTCGCAACGTGCCATTCCATGCCGCGGTAGACCTCCTCTGCGGGGAAGTATCCGGCGGAAGGCCAGGCGTAGAATTCTTCGTGATTGCCGAGGCTGTCCGGATTGTAGCTGTTATACATGGATACTGCGTTATAGCTGTTCGCGCAGCCAAAGCTTGTTAAATCTGCTTTTGGGCTGAGAAGAGAAAGTCTGTGACCGATTCCGCCGTCCACATTATTGGTATCGGCAACGAAACCGTCCATGGACTGTGTCAGGGTTTCGCCGCAGCTGATGTTTGTGGAATAGGTACTGTCGGCTCCAAGCCCCCGGCGGGCTTCATTAAAGAAGTCATCATCCATATCCGGTGCACGGTACGGCATATGGTCCAGATATTCATCGGCTGCCATCAGGACGGCACCCTTCTGGGAACGGGTCATATAGTTTTCCTTGATACCCACCTGATTCACGCCATACTGCCAGCGGAGGTAGTTCAGGAGTGTCAGGACTTCGTATTTCACATCGGATGTTAATTCACCGGCCGCGTAGGGCGCAGTGATGGACGGTGCGGTTGTGTATACACTGTCGGCATTATTGTAATTCACCGACCAGTCATGGGCCGTCACGTAGTTTGACCGAACATCCTCTTTGGAGTAGGTCAGTGTAATATGCTGATTTCGGACGACGGTATGTTTTTCCTGCATTTTGCCGAGACGGGCGATGTAATAGACGCTGTCATCCTTTACATAGAGGGCATACAGGCCTTCCTGCGTGTTATAAATGGCCATGACATCACCGTCTACGGATATTGACCCGATCACGGTGCCTTCTTCCGGGTCATATACCAGAATATGACGGTCGGAGGTGGCTGCGTAGATCATTCCGTCCCGCATGGCGGAGGGGCAGATGGGATTTACGGGGAGACCGTAGTAGAGCCCCGCTTCACTCCGTCCGGCTACTGTATAATCAATTTGATAGAACATGCCGGTTCCGACGTCCTTCGTCATTTCGCCGGAGATCAGAAGACCGTTTGTTGCAAGCGCCATGTTTGTTCCGGGGAAGAAGTGCCAGCCCGATGTACCGATAAAACGGTCATGGTTCAGTATAAAATCTCTTTCGAGCAGGGTGCCGTTCCGGACAGGACGGAAGGCGTAAATGCAGTCAAAGAAGCTGGCCATTTTCAGGGCTTCGGCCGGATTTGTGAAAGGATAATCATCGATGTATTTAAAATGGCTGCCACGGGCGTCCACGCAGGCAATCGAGAGGAGCTTTTCATCCGGGGAAAGGCAGTCAATGTAATATGCGTTTACGTTGTGGTTTGTTTCGCCGGTGCTGTGAATTTCGGAGCTTTTCACATTTCCTTCGGCATCTAAGGTGTAGAGGTCGAGGCCGGTGGAAAAGTAGAAATTCCGCAGGCTGTCCGCGGCAAATCCGTAATCGGGAGAGCCGTAATCGGTGGAAAAATCATGTTCATAGGTGACGCTTTGTGTGCGGGTATCGTAGCCGGTCACATGGAACGTTCCGTTTTTGGCTGCTTCTGCCAGATAGATCATATTGCCGCTTACGGCATGTGCCTTAATATCCTTGCTGAGAGACAGAATCGGCGTACTTTCCCATTGGTTTTCGGCGATGCGGTAGCGGTAGAGATTATTCAATTTGTAAAAATAGGCATGGTCCAGGTCGGCGTCAACGATGACCTCCTTGTAGGAGTAGAGGGAGGCGCTCTGGGCTCCGTCCATTTGAACTTCTGCCGTGATCGCGGTATCTGACGGCACATCGTGATCGCTTTGCGGTGTAACAGGCGTTACCGGTTCGGTCACCTGTACGGGAATCGTTGCGGTTACGCCGCCTATATCGATCGTAACATTTGCGCCGCCAACGGAGAGTCCTTTTACGGTAATGGTATCGGTTCCGATTTCCGTAATCTGAATCGCATCCGGATTGCTGCTTGTGACGGTTTTATCCATGATCTGCAGAAAAGCGGGATATACCTTGAACGTAAAGGTGTCCTCCCCACCCGGGGCAAGGTCGACGATTGCTTCATTGATCTCGAGCTTGGAAGGAACAAAGCCTTCGGGGGTGTCGGATATTTTGATATCCCGGAGCACCGGATTGGGTACGCCGGGGCTGTAGCCGGGATAGTTGGTGACCCACTGGATTTCGTAAGTACCGGCCGGGAGCTGATAGGCATGCTGCTTATAGCCGGAGAGGCCGTTCACCTGATCCAGAGCACCGTTATTGATCCGGATGTACATCTTGTGACGGTCGTTCCGGCCTGTGTAAAAGGAAAGATAGGCATCGTGATCCAGTGATACCGTGGTCTTGATGATACCGCCCTTCGCGACGGTAAAGCCCATGGCCATTTCGCCGTTATATTCCTCGGGCTCGGCGTTGGAGTAGGTAAAGTGCAGGGTGCCGCCGGGGGCGTTCAGGATTTCATCGATGGTCTCGTCGGCTTCTTCCGCATGCGAAGGGACGCCGAAGAACGGCGTCAGAAATAAAGCAAGGCAGAGGAGAAGGATTCGGATGTGCCGGATCCTGCGGATTGAATTTCTGCGTGTTGCCTCGTTTCCCGAA
>Ga0310691_10002654_pt1 | contig 23047 bp, 21 predicted proteins | sample 176DNAGHGlowgp2_FD_203887 | JGI IMG/M metagenome (GOLD analysis project Ga0310691, IMG submission 203887) | Sheep rumen microbial communities from Palmerston North, Manawatu-Wanganui, New Zealand - 1766 DNA GHGlow gp2 (v2) (version 2) | ecosystem: Host-associated > Mammals > Digestive system >...
ACAGTTTTTGTTGCGGATGTAAAAATCCAAAAAGACCCATGTCAGGCCAATTACTTCCCTCATTATAAGAAAAGTGCAACCGCCAGAGATAATTACTCTCTAACAATTACACTTTTATGGTACTAAAGAACCGCCCCAAACGGAACAATGTCATTAAGATAAGCACTTGACAGCCGTTTCCGAAGAAATACCCATTAAGTTAAGGGTAACGAGTTAAAAATATAGCACTTACCATGAGTTAAAACCTCTGATAAGTGCTATTTTATTGGGTTTGTGATGGTTTAACTCGATGTTAATTCGTGTTCTAACTCGAATCCGTAACATTAAGTCGTACTTTAAGCATGGTTTCAGAACCTTTATATAATAAGGATTTCAAAGAAGAACATTAAGTGGGACTTTAAGCAACTCGATAGATGAATGCTACAGGTGGTCGTATTCTTACATTGCGTTCATCCGCTCGCCCCGGACGAACGGGATTGATATAGGATGCAATTTCGGCGTAAATCATAGGGTACGGCTTATCGTTATGGAGATAGTAATATCTTCTTACGATCTGACAAGCCATCTTGAAGTCGATAGCGTAAATGTGCTTATGGTTCGAATGTTTAACGGGAACTGCATTGATACAAGCAGATGTTGCATTATACATCGTCAAATGTGCGAACAGCTCCATGTCGATGAAATCGTCCTTCTTCGAGTGGAAGTTGATTGCACCGAGAGCATACTTGAGGTTACGGAATGAAGTCTCAATATCCCAACGCTGATGATAGAGTTCCTTCAGTCTTTCCAAAGGGAACTCAAAGCGATTAAGGTTTGTAATGAGGACTTCCCAACGGTCTTTACCGTCTTCGTTTATCTTAAATTTTACTGCACGATATGTAATGGGCAGAATGTTTGCATGATCCCAAGCACGATTGCGGTAACACGCACTAACTTCTGCTTTATGTCTCTTCTTGACACTCTGAACAAGATGAAGATTAGGTGTGGTCTTATTGTTCTGAGCATAATAGTGAGTTGAACTGGTTACGATAACATCTATATCAACATCGCATTCGTTGTTGGGAAGTGCTTTGATTTCTTTGAATCCACCCGCGCCTGTCCTTACTCGAATAAGATAGAACAGATTATTAATCTTGTCGCAATGAGCCAGAAGGTTATATCCTTCATAACCTCTGTCCATAACAACAATAGAAGGGTACGAGTGATCCATACGCTTCATTATCTCGATTGCAGCCTTTCTTTCATCTGATTCAGTCTTAGGCTGGATATAACAATCTGCATAGATTTTATTCTCAATGTCGAACATAATGTTACCGTGTGTCTGGCAATAAGGCTTGGCTTCGTCTTTGAAGTCGCAAACACGATTGGATTTAGGATTATAATTCGTAGTGAAATCAGAACCGTCAATAGCGAAGACACGATATTTACCGTCTAACTTCTTAGATGTATCGATACGCTCGGTGAACTCATGAAAAATATGCTCGAATACTTCCGGACAGAGTTTGCCTTTTGCCTGTTCGAATGCAGATGCAGTCATACGCTGATCGATATCCGGGAAGGCATTGAGAAGCTCCGTATTAAGAGAGTTACCCTGCATGTTGAGAACAACCTTGAGTGTCGTCTCAGCATTAAGTTTTCTGTTCCTTGTGAAATCAGTAGGGGACTTTGTGTAGTCATGGATATTCGACGCTGTATCTGCTACAACTTCGTTCAGAATATCTAACGGAGTTCTTATTACTTCTGCCATTTTACTCACCTATGGTCAGCAAAAGTGTGCAAAAGGTAGCACAGCACGATTCCTGTGTTGAAAAAATGGGTGGAATGCGGTACTATGTAACTACAAAAGCACAGCTTATGCTGATGATTTTTACCAAAGCACTGAGAGTCTCGCCAAAGTCTGATCGGTGCTTTTTTATTGCCTCTTTCTATGTAAGTAGTATAGCACAAAAGTATTGATTGGTATATACCAAATGTGCTGAAAACCCTTGAAAATAAAGGGTTTGTCCTATAAATCGAACACTTGATAACCATCTTTTTCTTGCGTTATCTCCTTATCAAGATTATTCTTATAATCAGAATGATCATAAGGAGGAATAGAGGATGGCTAAGGCTAAAAAAGACTATGAGCCGATGAGTATTAAACTCGATAAACAGATAGCAGATCGTTTAAGAGCTTACTCGGATGAAACCTCTATCCCTAAGACAGCGGTTATCGAGAAAGCCTTAACGAAATACTTGGATGAAGTGACGAAGAAGAAGAAGTCTTAATCCTTCAGGACTTTAAGAAATTCCAATAACCGTTGTTGCTGTTGAGTATCCATACCGGAGATCTTCTCTTTCAATTCGACCATGATGTTCGTTCCATCTGGAAGTCCCACTATGTAGTCTAATGACATGTCACACTTCTTTGCATAGGCGATGAGTGTCTTTGCATTACATTTATGCACACCTCGTTCTATTGCACTAATGTAGTGTGTTGTCAGCCCGGCTTCTTCTGCTATTGCCTTCTGCGTTACATTAGCTGCAATGCGGCAATCCTGAAGCCTCTGGCCCAAGATCGCATCTTCGGTATGAAACTTATCAGTTTCATTTAGTTGGTTTTCTATAATCTTGGTTTCAGACATATTTGTTATCGCACTTATCTGTTTCTATAATTTTTGTTTCCTACGTTTTGTAATCGTATCGTGTTACCAACTTTTATTTGGATGATAGTCAGTTTTAACAATAAACTTCAATACCAAACACCCAAAGTAACGGAATAGTGTTACATACAAGACACTATATAACAAGATGATGGTACAAAAGCGGTATATTGTAACGGGAAACTGTTAGTATTTCGTTGAATTATATTGATTATACAATATGAATGTAGTATAATTCAATTAAACACATAAAAGGAGAAAAAGAGTATGGCAGAAGTTAATACAGATAATCTTGTTGACAATTTATTGCGAGGCGGAAACAAAGGTTATCCTGTCACACCTGATATTAAAGATAAAGATGGTGTTGTATGGTACACACAAAATTCTTATTCTGGCGGTACTTGCACAAATCCAGTTTTAATTGAGTTGTTCAAAAAGGCTTCAAAAAAAGGTAATGGCAAGGCAGGAAAAGCTGAATATGTAATTGACGCACCTGAATTCTATGTTGTAATTGAAGACAAGGATGATACAAAAGATACATTGTTTAGTGGATATACCGATATATCTGAATATACTAAATATGGCTATGACACATCCCGTTTATATAAATGTCCGATCGATGATGTGCTTTGGTATGCAGAACATCTTAAATCTGAAAAGGATGTAATTGCGATTGCTAATTATTCTGATGGTACGCCTGGAAATTTTAAGTCTGTTACTTTCTTTTTCCCTAAAAACGGTGATATAAAGGATATCCAGATTGTATGTCAGGGTGGTTATGAAACAGCACTTCTTAGATTGTCAGATTATAAGACAAAAATAGCGGTTTTGAAGGGTGAAATTGAGCGTACTTATGAACAGATATATGATGATCTTCGTAAATATGCCGAAACCAGTTCCAGATTCTTATATAAAGTGGGTGTTGATGATGCTGATAGATTAGGCTTGGTATCCATTGTTGCATTGGCATTAACCAATAAAAAGTCAGATCTTTACAATAAGATTCAGAAAAACACACAGATTATCAATAAGGACGATATTGAAAAAGCTTTGCTTGAAGCTTCTGACACTACAAAATATGGCATTATTACAGATCCGAAGAAAGGTCTTCCTGTTGAAAAAATAGCAACTCTTACAGAATATATTCAAAGCATAATGCTCAAATCAGCTTTGACTAAGCAGATAGGTGGCACTTTGAAAGAATGGGATGATAAAGATAAGAGTGAAGAACAGTTTTTTGCAGAGGGTGGCAATACAATATTATCTCGTGTAACGTGGTCTATATTTAATAATATCATTACTAAATATGATAGATACAAAGACAAAGGTATTGATATTATGGGTACATTCTATTCTTTGTTTTTAGTATATTATGCGTCTGATAAGAAAAAAGGTATTGTACTTACGCCCAGTCACATAACAAGACTTTTTTGCGATATAGCAGAATATTTTCGTGGAGAACCGATAGATAGAAATACTACTATTCTTGATATATGTACTGGTTCTGGCGGTTTCCTTATTGCAGCTCTTAATTATATTGATAGGTCCATAGATGCTGATGATACTCTGAATGATGCACAGAAACAGCGTGAAAAAGAAAAGGCTCGTAAAAGATGCCTCATTGGTGCTGAAAAAGCTCCGAATATGTTTATGCTTGCTTATGCAAATATGAATTTTCATGGCGATGGCAGTTCGAGACTTTATAATTTGAATAGTCTCTTATCTTATGCTTATGAAGATGAACAGACATTTGGTTCTGAACTTTGTAAATTATACGATCCGGATGAAAGTCTTCATGATACCTTATATGATAAATTATCAGATACTGTTGAACAGCATGAAAATGAACCTGATGAAGATTATAAGAAACGCATTTGCAATCTTGTTGTTGATGAAGTATTCAAAAAGAATGGCGCAGACATTGGAATGATAAACCCGCCTTACGGCAAAGATTATAACGAATACGATTTTATAAATGCCGAACTTCGTTATCTTAGAAAAAATGGTATTGGTATTGCAATCGTACCTGTTTCAAATCAGGGCACAAGTAAAAACGCTGACAAAGAAGCCATTCTTGAAAATCATACTCTTCTTGCAAGCATTCTTATGCCGACACAATTATTCACAAATATTCGTAATAGCGGCGCATCTGTAGGAACTTGCATTTTAGTATTCAAAGCTCATATTCCGCATCAGCAGTTTTTGGCTAATGGCGGTAAAACTTATTTAGCTGATTGGCGTGAAGACGGATTTAAGATGGTTAATAAACATGGCCGTTTTGAATTTAAGAACAGTTGGTATGCTACGGATATTGGTTACCACGATATATATATGACCGATTTAGACGCGACTGTTGGATCAGATACCTTCGAAAAACAGTCTGTATTAAAAGATGCTTATAATACGGCTTTCCCTGATGATAAAACATCTGGGCCGGCTACTATGATACCTTCATCATCTTTCAAAAAGGATATACATAATGGTGGTATTAAATCCATAGCAGTTAAAATATTTGATAATCCCCGTACGATTCAGATACAGAAGACCGACAAAGATGGTAATCCGAAATGGAAAGAAAAAACTGTTAAAGGTCAAAAAGTGATAGCTCTTGATGACGAAGGTAATCCGATACCTATAATGGAATCTGTTAAAGTCTTTGACAATATGGATTGGAACGTCCTTGATTATGTTAAAACTGATTATCATGATCTTACAAATGCTGATTTTATTAAGACTATGAGGAATTATAAGTTGTTTCAGTTCATGCTTGATGCAAATATGCTTTTTTCAGATACGGAAGTGTCAGAGGAAAGCGAGGGTTAATTATGAAACCGACAGATAAAGTATGGAAACTCTTTTTATTAAATGCGTTATTTGATATTCGTATGGGTAACGGGTTCGATAAATCTAAAATGTCTAACAATCAGCCTGAAGTGAATTTTGTATCAAGAATTAGTTATAACAATGGTGTTGATTGTATAGTGGATAAAGTTGTAGGTGTTGAACCTTTTGAAGCCGGTTTAATTACTGTGCCTTTAGGTGGTTGCTATCTGGGTTCGAGTTTTATACAAACAAAACCCTTTTATACAAGTCAAAATGTTGCTGTATTATACCCCAAAAATAATATGTCGTTTTTGGTTAAGTTATTTATTACTAAAACTATTCGTATAGAATGCGAATATAAGTATCAGGCTTTTTGTCGTGAATTGAATGCATATTTGAATAGAAATTTTAGCATAATGCTCCCTGTTGATGTTGATGGAAATCCTGATTGGGATTGGATCGAACAGTATATGCTGTCACTTGAAAACGGTCTTGATGATCAGATGAGTAATATTATGGAAGTCGCTGATGGAGATAAAAATATTATCAAGGTTTTTGCTGATAAGGTTGAAATAGATGATTTCAAAGATTGGCTTAAAGATAATGCCAATATGGATGTTGATAATCAGATGTCACTTGATGGTCTTAAATGGAAAGAATTCTTGTTAAGTGATTATTTCGATATATCCGCAGGTGTATATTATTCAACAAAAGAATATGATGAAGGCACAACTCCATATATCTCAGCATCAAACCAAAACAATGGCATTAGTAAATATATCTCATTAAAGCCCGACTTTGATGGTAATTGTATTATAACAGGTAAAGTTGGATGTACGGCTTTTTATCAAAAAGATCCTTTTTGTGCAACATCAGATGTAAATGTATTTGAACCAAAGTTTAATATGTCACCTTTTGTAGGATTGTTTATTACAACTCAGATAAATAAGTCAAACAATTATAAATATGATTATGTAAGACAATGCAGAGTTGGAGATTCAAAAAGAATTAAAATCTTTCTCCCTGTTGATGTTGATGGAAATCCTGATTGGGATTGGATCGAACAGTATATGAAGTCATTACCTTATAGTGATAAGGAAGTATAGGGATAAAATATGCCACGACCTAAGAAAGACGGAAAAGTTATAAATTATTATGTTCGCAGGGACTTGGTTGATCGTCTGGACGCTTATTCAGAGAAGTCGATGATACCGAAAACCTCGATTATTGAAGCAGCATTGAAGAAATATCTTGATGAGGTTGATCCGGAAAACAATTTGAATGCTTGAAATAGCGGAACAGCGAAGGCATACCTGCCTTTGTTGTTTCGGTATTGGCTCAAAAACGGTAGTTGTGGTTAGCAGACAGTAGAATTAGGAACGAGCCTTTAAGTTTCGTGGTTAGTATCAATACAATGTTTCAAAAAAATAACCCCGGGTCGGATTTTTCCAACTCGGGGTATTTGCTTGTTTTCACCCTTAACTTAATGACATTGCCAAACGGAACGGTTCTTCTGTAATAAGCACTTGTCTTTCGTCCGAAGACGTAAACCGAAGGAATCCTCCGATTAACGCTTACTGAACTGGGAAGCCTTACGGGCTTTCTTGAGACCCGGCTTCTTTCTTTCCTTCATACGTGCATCACGTGTGAGGAAACCGGCCTTCTTAAGAATTGCCTTATATGCTTCTTCATCTGCCTGAACCAGCGCACGGGAGATACCGTGACGGATCGCACCGGCCTGACCGGAAATACCGCCGCCGACTGCCTTACAGATGATGTCGAACTTGCCTTCTGTAGCGGTTGCTACGAGCGGCTGACGAACGATGAGCTTCAGAGTATCGAGACCGAAGTAATCGTCCATGTCCTTATCGTTAATGGTGATCTTACCTGTGCCAGGAAGAAGACGTACGCATGCTACAGCATTCTTACGACGACCTGTGCCATAGAAGTAAACTTTAGTAGCTTTCTTAGCCATGTAACTTATTCCTCCCTATATTAGCTTTCGAATTCCAGAACTTCCGGCTTCTGTGCAGCGTGCTCATGTTCCGCACCTGCATAAACCTTCAGTTTCTTGAACATCTGACGTCCGAGAGCGTTCTTCGGGAGCATGCCCTTTACAGCCAACTCGAAAGCCTTCTCCGGCTTCGTTTCCATAAGCTTCTTGTAGGTTGTCTCCTTCAGACCACCTGCATAGCCTGTGTGATAACGGTACATCTTCTGCTCCAGCTTCTTACCTGTAAGGACGAGCTTGCTTGCATTGATGACGATTACATAATCTCCTGTATCGATGAAAGGTGTGTAAGTCGGCTTATTCTTGCCGCGCAGAACTGTTGCCACTTCTGTTGCCAGACGACCAAGTGTCTTGCCGGAAGCATCAACTACGTACCATTTTCTCTCGATATTTGATGGTGTAGCAACAAATGTCTTCATAATGGACTTCTTCCTCCTAAAAAGTATACGCATAAAAGCCCCCTGTTTTCGGGCGCTCCACTATAATATATGCGGAAGAAGGGATTGTCAACACTTTTTCTTCAAAAATCTCGACGATTTTCGAAAATTCATCGATTTTCGCCGTTTTTCGTCGAGATTCGATGACCGGAATCATTATATACCACATTTCGTCTCTTGTCCCGAAACCTCCTCAAACTCTTGTTTTCCGCAGAAAGCAGGGAGCCCCGCTTCTGAAGCGAGGCTCCCATATTGAGGAGATGGTCTTATGCCGGCCGGTGCCCACACACGGATCCGATCCCGAAGGATCGTCCGTGCCGCCCGTCAGCCATCTTTCTCACAAGTTAGGATGATCTCCGTGCTACGGTTGGCCTTCTGGCCTGCCGCAACACTCTGCTCGATGACGACCCAGTTGCTCTTGAGGATGATCGTCTTGTCGGACTTGGTCGAGATATTCTTAAATCCCGCTGCCTCAACCGCTTCGATTGCCTTATCGAGGCGCATCTCCGTGACATCCGGCATCTCGACTTCCATTTCCTGAAGACCGTCCACTACGCGGGACGACTTGATCTCGATCTCATCGAGGTGTGATTTGATCTCGAAGATCAGTGTGCTGTCGCCGGCAATCGTCACCTTCGCCGTAGTCTCGAAGGCACTGTCTCCCCGTTTCTCGAATTTCACTTCATGATCTCCGGTCACGGTATCTACCTTCGTCAGGTAGTATCTGCCGTTCTCCATGGTGTCGATCTTCTCGCCATCGAGATACAGATTGATCGAGTACTTCGCCAATACGTAGTTGTCTTCATAGGTGACATCGATGATCAGTTCACAGTCTTCCTGAGGAATCGCCGCCGTGGTCGTTTCAGGTGCCGCTTCCGTTGTCTCGGCTGTGTCTGTAGACGCAGGAGCCGTCTCTGAATCATCACTTGCCGCCTTCGCATCCTCGGAAGCTTCAGAGGTCGCCTTCGTGGTTTCCTCTTCGTCATCAGGATCCTTCTGCTCCGCGGTCGTATCTTCTTTCTCTTTCGACTTCTTCTCTGTGGAGATGACACATGCGCTTGTCATGATCGAAATCATCATCAGCATGGCCGCTATCGTTATTACTCTTTTCTTCATAATCTATCCCCCCGATCATATCTAAAGTATAGCACCTCCTCCTCGACACAAAAACTCCGGCCTTGCGGTTTTCGCCTTACGTAATTGCAGACGAAGCGCACACAAGGCCGGGCTAATTTGCACTTCCACTACATATGCTTCAATATGCAGCCCTTCCGCTATGAATAGATAGAAAGCATCTTATCGGCGATTCGAAGGCTAACATATGAATAGTAAGCAGCATCCGCCGTGGAAAGACTATCATCATCGATCGCATCCAGTTTCACAGCCATTTCTTCTTCCTTTTCTATAAATGCGTAATAATCTTCAAGCATTTCCATCAAATTGCCCTCACCCCTGAGATACTTCTTCATGAATGCGATATATTCATCATAGAATTCTTCGTAACTATCCATCGACTCCTTGAACGACGGCGTAACATAGGAATAATCTCCGTTTTGGAACATATTTATATAATCGTTATAGCTGAGTCCCGGATCCTCAGTCGCAGATGTCTCAGCTGAGGAATCCTCATTTTCAGTCAACTCGGACGCTTCCGTTTCATCGTTCGACTCACTGGTCACCTCCGGTTGCGCATCTGTAGGCTCATCTGCATCCGTCTCCTTAGTGTCTTCGGGCGGCAATGCTTCTGTATCTTCCGGCTCCGTCGACGTTTTTTTGTTATCCGCTTTCTTGGTCGTCTCTTTCCCTTTTTTATCCGTATCCGACGCCTTGGTGGTAGTCGTTTGGGTTATGGAGCCCAGATTCGTCGGGATACAGCATCCCAACACGACCGTAGCGATAGCCAGCCAGAAAAGCACTGTCCACAACTGTTTTTTTCTCTTTTTTTCTTTCATATTTATCCCTCCTCGCTGTTGCTTATGTTGCTGTCAATAGCATGTTTTTCGTTCTCATATCTCAGCATCTCCGCATCGATCTTCCTTCTGTAATACTCGATCAGGTCTTTCCCGTCGCCCCGGCTTCTGGCCCGCCGGACCATGTTGTGCAGACGGCAGATCGTGTTATGGTGCGCCCGCTCGTCACCGTTTGACCCGCGTTTTCGCTTCCTTCGCATCTGTGCGCCGATCTCATTACACCGTCTCGACAGATTCTGTGGCGCAGGTCCGTCACAATAGATCGCATCCGATCTTTTCTGTGGTACGAAGATCCGCCCACAATTTGCGCAGAACTTGACGTTCTTCTTGTTGGTCCGGATTTGGCTGTACTCCGCAAGAAGAAGAGACATCCAGTTCGTCACGCACAATGTCGGCACCTTCTCCCGCGCATGATCCGCCAAGTCCTCCACCATAGATGTGATCAGTTCCGTCTGTTCATCTCCGACACCACTGTTGCTGGCCGCGACCGCTTCGACTAATCCGGCAAATGTCGCATATTCGTCGATATACGTTTCGTAACACTCCTTGAGAAAAGCACTGTTCTCTTCTCCCTCCCGATCCTTTCTGCGTATGAGTTCCCTCATTAGCGCCTCATAGAAGGTACTTCGAAACAGTGCGCAGGCAACAGGTGCCTGTGGAATCTCTACTCCCTCGCAAAGACGCAGATACTCGCTCCGGAGAAGTGCTTTTGCCGAAGAAATACCGGTCTTCGGTTCCTCTTTATCGATCCACTCCCGCACCCGGTCCACGAGGATCTCCGCGACGTCGTCACGCATGACCTCCTCGAGGATCCCTCCGACACGATAGTCCTTCTGTGTCCCGTCCTGAAAGAAAACAACGTTCCGGTCGTCTTTCGTGCTTCCATAACAGATGTCGATCCCTTGAGCAAATCCCATCATGAAATCACCTCCTAAACTTTGTTCCCTATCGATTTCATATTAGAAAAACGGTCGTTCCTTTGAAACGGAAACGGCCGTTTAATGTTAGTCATCGATATTTATAGGGGTTTGCTATAACGGGAGTAGATTTTCACGCGAATCAAGAAACGAAGGAAAACACCACACAGAAGCATATGTTCACGCGATAAGAAGAATATATCGCCTCGCATTTCTCCCTTCCGGCATGAAAAAAGGAGCCGTCCACCCGGACAGCTCCCTTATTGATCTGGAGGCACCACCCGGATTTGAACCGGGGATAAAGGTTTTGCAGACCTCTGCCTTACCACTTGGCTATGGCGCCATTTCCACAATCAGCGTATGAAATGATACCATCAAATACGCCCATGCGTCAAGTGCCTGAGTCAAAAGCACCCGCAACTTTTCTTTTCTTCTCTTTCTTAGCCGTTCTTCAGCACTTCCCCGCTATACGGTCCGGGAGATTCGCCATGGCTTCCTGCGCCGTTTTACTGAGCATAAGCTTCCCGATCACGCCGATATCCGGGCGTGGGAAGATAAAGGGAAGATCCGTCTCCCCCAGTCCCGGTCTCACCGGGAAAGCCAGTTTCTCCTCCTCCACGGAGAACTGCGCATCCACACCTTCCTTGTTTCCGCGCGCATCCACACGTACCCATCGGCCGAGCGACTCGAAATAGATGGCATTCAGCCCATGAAGGATAAGCGGAGAAGCATCATCGTTCTCATCCAGACGCAGATACTGATAACACAGCCCTGCCGGGATTCCGGCCGCGCGAAGGATCGCACAGAGAAGATGGGATTTCCCGAAGCACAGGCCGGTCCTCTTATCCAACACATCAGAGGCACGAAGACACAGTTCCCGCCGTCCCGCATCGTTACTATGGGAGATCTGGTCTCTCACGAACAGGAACGCACGCGAAGAGAACTCCATCTCCGGATCCAGATAGTCCATCGCCTTCCCATCGGCCTGGTCCTTCATGATCAGCTCCATGAGGTAATTCGCGATATACACGATCTTGATGTGATTGTGATTGATATATTCACTGACTTCGAGATACTCCTCGAAGCGGTCTGCCTTCGTAATCAGTTCCATCCTGCCGTCTCCTCTTTATGGTTTCCGCACTATTGTATCACGTGATCCCGCTTCGTGGAACGAAAAGGCGTCTTCCTCCCTTTTCCACCACATCGAACTCCACTTCGTACACTTCCCTCATGATTTCCGGCACCAGCACTTCACTTACACTGCCTTTGGCCACCACTTTCCCCTCACGGAGGATGATTGCCCGGTCGCAGTACTTCTCAACCATATTGAAATCATGCATGACGACGATCGCACTCATCTTCCCGGCATCGACACCCTCTTTCAGCATCTGAAGCGTCTGGATCTGATGCTTGATATCCAGGTTCGACGTCGGCTCATCCAGCAGGATCCACGGCGTCGTCTGTGCCAAGGCCCTCGCAATCAGGACTCTCTGCCTCTCGCCACCGGAAAGAGACGAGAAATCTCTTTTCCGGAACTGATACACGCCGACCGTCTTCATCGCTTCTTCGGCGATCTTTCTGTCTTCGTCCGAATCCCCGTCCCACATACCTTTAAACGGGTAGCGCGCCATCAATACCACATCTTCCACTTCAAAAGCACTATCCCCGCTGCTGCTCTGCGGCACCCAGGCAATCCGCCTGCTCCGCTCCTTCGGCGAGAAGTCACGCGTATCCCTGCCGTCGATCAGCACCGCGCCTTCCGGCGAACGGATCTGCGACAGGAAATGCCGGAGCATCGTCGTCTTACCGGAACCGTTCGGCCCCAGAAGCGCAGTCATATGCCCCCGGGCAAAAGTATAGGAAACATCCGAAAGGATCGGTTCTTTCGCCCCGGACGGATGATACGTCAGATTCTTCGCTTCCAGATCACAGGAAGACCTCTCCGGCCGGTTCACACCCTCAACACGTTCCGTCATTCACGCTCCCCCCTTTCTTCTTTCCTTCCAGAGAAGATAGAGGAAGAACGGCGCACCGGTCACCTGCGTGATCGCACCGACCGCGATCTCACTCGGCGGCGCCGCCGTCCGGCTGATCATGTCACACAGGATCATGAAGATCGCCCCACCCAGAAGAGAGAGGGGGATCAGGCGGCGGCTCTTCGGACCGGTCAGTATCCTGAAAATATGCGGGATAATGAGGCTCACGAATCCGATAATGCCACTTACCGAAACACTGGCCGCGACAAGAAGCGACGTCGCCACCACCGCGATCGTCCGGGTCCTTCTTACCGAAACACCCATACTCTGCGCCTCCTGATCCCCGAAACTCAGAAGATCCAGATCCCTTCCGAGGACCGTGAAGCACAGCACCGCCGCCACCAGCACAACAGCGATAAATCCCACCTTGAGCCAAGTCGCAGAAGAGAAACTCCCCAGCATCCACAGATAGATCTGCTCGAGTTTCTCACGGTTCCACATCATCAGCAGCGTGATCGCCGCCGTCAGCATCGACGAACAGGCGATCCCCGCCAGGAGGATCCCCGTCACCGACCGGGACGTCGCGATCCTCGCCACGCGGAAGACCAGAAGCATCGTCAGCATCGCCCCGGTAAAAGCAAACAGCCAGATACTGCTTACCCCGGACACGGTAAACGTGATCCCGAGCGCCATCGCCACCGCGGCACCGAATGCCGCACCGGACGAGATACCCAGCACTTGCGGATCCGCAAGGGGATTTCTAAACAGCGCCTGCATCACGACACCCGCCGCGGCCAGCCCGCCGCCCACCATTCCGGAGAGGAGCACACGCGGAAGCCGGATATTCCAGATGATCAGTTTATTCGCCTTCGGGATACCCTCCAGAAGTTCCTCTTTATTCACGAACGGAAGCCTCGACGCGACGATCCGCGCACTCTGCGTAAGCGGCACGGACACCGACCCCACGGCCGCCGCCCAAATAACAACAATGACCAGAAGGATCGTCATGATCCCTCCGGCCATTGTTAAAGTCCAAGTTTTTAGCGGTTCTTTTCTCATACGAATGCCTTTACATCTGTTTTCGCTGAAGCGCCGCCTGATCGGCATGTTACGGATTATGCCGCCTTCTCTTCCGCGAAGATCTCCGGATAGAAGATCTCAGCGAGCATCTTCACCGCTTCCGGATTTCTCGCGCACTGACGGTCGAGCGTATCCGTGCTCTGGAGAACATAGACACGGCCTTCCTTCACGGCAGTCAGATTCGAATACGGCTCGGTTACCTGGAAGGAACCATCCGCCCAGGAAGGGAGCAGGATCACATCCGGATCCGCCGCAACCAGATCCTCTACATTATACATGTAGTACGTGCCGTCCTTCGCGATATTCTCGCCTCCGGCCATGGTAATGATATCGTTGATGAAAGTATCACCCGTAGCCGTCCAGTCGCCGCTCTCGCCGAAACCGACCACATAGTACACAGACGGATGCTCGGCCGCATCTTTGATCGCTTCCTGCACATCGGCAAGCTCCTTCTTCATGCCGTCAATGACCTGTGCGGCCACATCATCGGCATGGAAGACCTTACCCATGTCCTCGATCTTCTTATACACACCGTCGAAAGTCGTGCCCTCGTTGAGGATGACCACATTCAGGCCCAGCTCACGAAGCTGGTTCACGACCGCTTCCGGTGTGATCGACGAGTCTGTCAGTACGATATCCGGATTGAGGCTGACGATCTTCTCCGTATCCGGCGCATACATATCACCGATCGACTCCACCGACTCCACCTCTGCCGGGTAATTGCAGACACTGGTTCTTCCCACCAGCGAAGATCCCTGACCCAGCGAATAGATCAGCTCCGTGCAAGCCGGGCTTAAAGATACGATTCTCTGCGGCTTCGCCTTCACAACGGAAGTATAGCCGTAGATGTCTGTAAGCTCAACAGGATACCCCTCTTCGAAGGTCTCCTCCGTCGCTTCGGCCGTTGACTCGGTGGTCGCCTCAGTAGACTCTTCCTTGCTCGCCTCTGTGCTGTCAGAAACCTCGGCGGAAGCTTCCGTCGTGGTCGTCTCCTTCTCACTCTCCGTGCTGTCCTTCTTACCGCATCCGGCCATAACAGACACAAGAAGAGAGAGCGTCAGCGCCAGAGCAAGCGCCTTGCCAAATTTCTTCATATGAAACTCCATTTCCGCCCCTCTCCCATCCCCGAGAAGAACTAAAAAACAATAAAACTCGCCGGCAGGTCTCCTGACTTACCCGTTTCGCCTCCGTCCGACGCCTTCTCAGCCCCGCCTCCGCCTCTTTGGCTGAAGCACTGGACCAATGACCTTTTTTCGGACTTCGTACCGGGTTACAGTAGTGGGGGCTGCTGCGGATTCTCACCGCATTCCCTATTCTCCTCTTTTACGAGGCACCGGCGGCCACGCCCTATATTATACAAAAATCGCCCCCTTTTACAACAAAGGGAGCGATTTTCGGCTTTTTGCACAATTACGTATCTTACAGATCGAAGCCTGCTTCCGCAGCCAGAGCCTTGATCGAATCCTCGGTTCCACCATATGTCTCGAAGATGTATCCGGTAGAAAGATCATATACGACACCCAGACAGATACCGCCCATATCGGAGACCACATACTTCAGATCGCCGTTCTCCTGGAACTCGACGCCGGCCTGCTTCGCATCTTTCAATGTCTGCTCGTAAGCCTTCTTCAGTTCCTCTACATCACTCTCGGCATAGACGATCATCGCAAACTCTTCGTACTTACCGGCACCCACTGCCATGAATCCGACAGAGTTCGCGTCGATGCCATCCGAATCGAAACCTTCCATAGGAAGTGCCTGGACGGTCGCACCTTCTGCAACCAGCGCATCAAGAAGCGCCTTCGCCTTCTCATTCTTCATATCCACTTCCGGAACTTCCTGCGAACCTGTGGTCAGCGGCTCTCCATCCGGATACTCCGGATCGTCATTGAAGGACGCCCATCCGTTCATCTTCGAGAGCATGCCCAGTTCCATGGCATACGCATTGCAGCGCGCACCACGCTCTTCCTTGCCATAGTAGAAGAGCACCTGCATGGTCGTCGGATTCAGGATCATGCACTGGAACTGGTTCTTCGAATCATCCATATCGTAGTGCCAGATCACGTCGCCTATACTGAGACGTGTCTTTCCGGAAGTCGGAAGCGGAAGACCCGCCTCATCGAGTGCATTAACCGCATCTTCCGAATCATATACGAGGTAATAGAAACCCTCTTCATCTCCCTTGGAGGCGCTGAATCCACCGGCATAGCCATTCAGTGCATCGATCGGAATCGATCCGTTCGGCTCAAGTTCCTCTACCTCGAATCCGGAATTCGAAAGGTCGATCTGTACCGCCTCAACACCGGTCGCACCACCGAAATCCTTCTGGCCCGAAGCCGCCGTAGTGGTCGCTTCTGTCGTAGATTCAGTAGTTGTTTCTTCCGTTGTGGATTCTGTAGTCTCTTCCGTAGTCGACTCCGTTGTCTCATCTGTGGTCTCGTCCGTCGGATCCTCTGTCTCATCCGTATCGTCCGTATCCTCAGTCTTCTTCGTCTTCTTTGACTTCTCTGTCTCGTCTTCCTTCTTACTGCAGGCACATACCGACACAGTCAGTGCCAGCGCCATCAGTACCGCTGCGATTTTCTTTTTCATCTTTTCTTTTTCCTCCCAAGAATTGATCTTTTGAAGCTCGTTACTCCCAAGAATCAGCCATGCTGAACAATCGGGCACGAATATACTATACCCGAAGAACCCTTGGAAAAACACTCTTTCGCTACTGGTTTAACTGCACATATTTCGCTGAAACATCAAGAAGATTTGTCGTAAAACTGCCTTTTATGCCGGATCCTCGGTCCCGTCTTCATTCGGCTCCCCACGGTCTTCCGCCTTGTTCTCCTCGGTGATCTCGCCCTTTTGGCACTTCACCGCCAGACTCAGGTCTCCCTCGTCGAACTGTTCACAGATCTGCCGTACTTTTACTTCTGCCTCGGCAAAAGCACTGACGATCTTCGGGTCGAAGTGTTTCCCGGCGCCGTCGGTAATGATCTTCATGGCCTGCTCATACGTGAACGGCGGCTTATAGCTGCGCTTCGACATCAGCGCATCGAAGACATCCGCGACCGCCATGACACGCGCGGACAGCGGGATCTCTTCCCCCTTTATGCCATCCGGATATCCCGAGCCGTCCCATTTCTCATGGTGATAGTGCGCCATCTGTCTCGCTTCCTCCAGATAGCCGCTCTCATCCATATTCTCGATCGCCTTCGTAATGATCTCATAGCCGGCCTGCGCATGGCTCTTCATGATCTCGAATTCCTCATCCGTAAGCCTTCCCGGCCCGGGTTTATTCAGGATCGCATCCGGCACATTGATCTTGCCGATATCATGAAGCGGCGCCGCCCGGACAATATTCCCGATATACTCATCGGTCAGGATCTCCGGGAACTCGCCCTTCTTCTTAAGCTGGTCGACAATGATCTTCGTATAGGCCGCCGTCTTCCGGATATGGTCACCGGTGCATTTGTCACGGCTCTCGATCAGATCGGCCAGTACCATGAGAAGACCACTCTGCATCTTATCGATCTGTTTGGACTTCCTCCTGCTCTCATTGAGATACTGCATCGTCTCCTCTGTCGTCTGCGCATACGCACAATAGAGGTTCTCGATCTCATCGCCGGTCCGGATATCCAGAGCCTTGATCTTCTCGACGCTGGCGTTCCGCTCATCTGTCGACGTATAGGCGAAGGAACTCGCACCGTGGGACATACTGTTCAGCGGATAGATAATGTGATAATCCGCCAGCCACTCGCCGAGGCACAGCACCATGATGAATACGCCGAGGAACAGCGCGATCTGTTTCGCCAGATACGCGCGCGACATGTTCTCTAGCTCGCTCATCGAGATATCTACGCAGGAATAGCACACACAGCGTCCGGACTTGTCATAGACAGGCTGATAAATATTCAGCACCCATCCGAACCGTGCATCGTTACTGACCGTCGGCGCGACTTCTTTTCCTGCTAAAAAAGCACTTAAATTCTTCTTTATATCCTCCGGGTATTCGATGACGGCGCCCACCTCATCCGCTTTCACGTCCTCGGTGTCCATATCGAAGACCACATGGCATCCGTCTTCCTTGACCTTATACACATACATATACCGGATATTCTCCGAGCTGGCGAAGGTCGAGCGCAGCAGTCCTTCGATATACGTATATCCGGGTGCTCCCCGGCCCAGTGCCAGATAGGTATCGATCATCTCCGGGTCCAGGCAGTCCGTCTGGTACTTCACGATACCCTGGGCAAATTCCTTATGGTCATCGATGGCCGTCTCCCGGAAGAGATAGTAGCCGATGGCGATGGCCACTACTGCGATGACCGTCACCGCCGCAGACAGAAGGAGCATCAGTTTCGAGCGAAGCGAGATCTGTCTGACACGAGTCCGGTTGATGATCCGAAGCTCACGGATATTCAGAGGTTTCTGCCGCCACCCGTGTATCCGCAGGTTCTCCAGGATCGTTTGCGGAACGGCCAGAAGGCCCAGGCACGCAATCGCGACCGAGATGGTCTTATCTGCCAGGTCGATGCAGAAGTCCGCCGTCAGCTGGGACAGGAACTTGAAGGGGATGATATGGTCATGGATCCAGGTGGCCAGGCTGACACTGATGCCCTCTGTCGCGAATCCGAACAGGAACCAGGTCAGGATGGAACCGAGGATACCGCCGATCGCCGCCAGTACGAAGATCAGCGGGAAGATGATCTTTCTTTTTACACCGTTTCGGGTCATGCCCGACGTGGCGACGGCGATCATGACATTCAGCGTACCATAGTAGATCGACGGCCAGTCGGAGACGGATTTCATAATGTTGGTGGAAAGGCCCACGATGATGCCGGGAAGCGTCCCGCCGACAGCCGCAGCGAAGATCGTGCCGACCGCATCGAGATAGAAAGGCAGCCCGTAGGCTCCGCTTAATTTAGATAGAGCAAGGTTTACGGCTATTCCGATCACACAGAGCACGACCAATTCGATCATGTGCTTGAAATCGATACCCTTCCTCGCCTGTATATGCTCAGTCATACCCGTTCCTCCCTATCGCACCCCGCGACTCCATGGTAAGACTTCTGATGGTATGGCTTCATTATATAACTGATGCCCCACGACCACAACAGCGTAATCGCGGGGCATCTGTTTCATTCAAATATTTTTACGGTTTCTAACCATCTGTATCCATTCCGTTTTCAGATGGTTCCGCAACGGTAATTCCCGTCACATTTTATCCGTTGGCCTTCGCCGCGAGGATGTATACGAACGGAGAGTTCCAGTAGATCGCGACTTCGTTAATGGAGTACGCCGTATCGTTATCCACGTAGCAGCGCGCCGGCGGCATACCGTAGAGCACACTGATGGCATACGGGTCTGCCGGCTTACCGTTCGGTCCGCCGACCACCATGCCCGGAACCGCGTGACCATTGAACTGGGAAGGTCTGTGGTGCGGATTCTCGGAAGCATGCTCGCCGAATCCGGTAAGGAAGCTGTAACCGCAGACGTTCATGCCCAGGATATAGTCTACCTGATAGTAGGCCAGGTCTCTGTACTCGGTGTTGTCCGACAGGAGATATCCGAGATAGTAGAGGATACCGTTATTGCAGATCGTCAGGTTACTGCCCCACGGGAACGTAACCATTCTGTTGTAATAGCCTTCACGCTTACTGAGCATGAGTGCCTTATCCACTTCTTCGAGGATACGTGTCTTCAGTTCTTCCGTGAACTCGGCATCGTTGCCGGTCACATCCGAACGCAGATACGAGTGGATGCCGTAAAGACCCATCTCGATCCAGCCCAGGCCCAGCTCCATCTTCGAGGAGTACAGTTCTTTTGCCTTATCAAGATATGCCTGCTCGCCGGTTGCGACATACAGTTCGATCGCCGCCCAGAAGAATTCATCCTTGTTGAATTCATCCGGATACTCACCCGTTGCCACATCCGAAGGATTCAGGAATCCTGTGGTATCCGCTTCCGCATTGGCTTCCATGTATGCATAGGCTTTCTTACTGGCCTCGAGGCACTTGTCCGCGAATTCCTTATCGATCGAAGCATAGACCACAGAGGCTTTCGCCATGACAGCGGCGAAATCGCCGGTCGCTGTCGTCGATACCGGAAGGACCAGAAGCTGATCGGTCTCATCCTGCGGCATGACTGTCGCCGGGAAGTTCCCGCATGTTACCTTATGGTAGACACCGCCGTCCTCGGCCTGCATCTTAAACATCCACTCGAGCTCGTAACGGGCTTCATCCAGAACATCCGGCACACCGTTGCCGCTCTCCGGAATACCCAGGTCATCGGTCTTATAGCCGGTGTCGGTATAGGTTATAAGAAGATCTGCTACGGTCTTGGCGCCCGGAACCACATATCTGCCGTAATCGCCGGCATCGTGCCAGCCGCCGCTGACATCGATCTTCGTATCGGTTCCATAGATGAGCGCTTCACCCATGTGGCATTCCGGATGTGCGAAGTCCTTATACTCTTCACCGATCGCATCCGTCACTTCACATCCGCAGCGCTGGGTGTAGATCATGAGCACCGAAGCACGGAGCGCCGCATCATAGACATCGTCCGCGATCGTGAACTTATAGGAATCACCGGAACTAGCCGTACGGATCACATATGTGCCCGGCTCTGTAAAGTCGGTGAAGATACCTTCAGCGATCTTGGTCTGCGCACCACGGCAGATGAACGGGTCGCTGAGTTCACCGGTATAGACGACCTCATCGGTCTCCACATTCACGATATCGAATGTCTTGTCCGCCGCTTCGTCCACGAATACCGACTTCGGATCATTCGGCCGGTAACCGACCTGGTTCACACTTACCGGATTCGCCGCTGTCAGCGGTTCGATCTCGACGGCATTGGAACTGTTCAGGACGACCATCGTCAGGTTATCGATGTAGATATTCTGTGCGCCGCCCTCGATGCCGAGGTTAAATGCGAATCTCGGTGCCGGGTCACTCGGCTCATACATGGTGAAGACTGCCGAGATATGTGTCGGCTCCGTGCCCATCTTCGCCTCTTCTTCAACATAATAGGCGTGGTAGTCGCCACCGTTCAGCTGGATACGCCACTCGAAAGTCCTCTCGACGTCACCCCAGATATCGAACTCCACCTGATACTCCGCGTTCTGATGCATCGCGAAACCATCGTGATACACCTGACAGGAATGCTTCTTCGTACCCGGATCCTCGATCTTGGCTACCATTTTCCCGTCTTCACAAGCCAGTGAGAACTTTCCGCCGCTCTCCGAATAGGTGAACCACGGGAACTCATCCGGATCTTCGAAGGTATAGTCCAGAGCATACGCTCCATCGAACAGTTCCTTCGTCTCACGATGACCCGGTGTATTCGCATCATCGCCCTCCGACTCGGACGCATCCGTAGATTCATCTGTCGCCTGCGATTCACTTCCGGAAGTTGCATCGGTGGTTTCCGAAGACTGTTCAGAAGATGCCGTGGTTTCGGACTCGGAACTATCCGACTTCTTACAGCCCGCAAGTCCCATGAGCATCGACGCAGCAAGCAGTACAGCTACGATCTTCTTCATACTTTTTCTCCTCCATTTACTGTTTTTTCTCCCCCACAGACCGCAATCTGCGGCCCGTGTCCATTCCCTCCCATTATAAGTGGATGTCGGGCAAATGAAAAGAACAAAAAAAGAAGTCATCCCAAAACTTGAGATGACTTCTTTCTGGTGACCCGTAGGAGAATCGAACTCCTGTCTACGCCGTGAAAGGGCGTTGTCTTAGCCGCTTGACCAACGGGCCATGGAAGTGGTAGCGGCAGTGGGATTTGAACCTACGACCTGCCGGGTATGAACCGGACGCTCTGGCCAACTGAGCTATGCCGCCATATTCCATGCGTTTTTTGACGCCATTAAATAGTATCAGCAGAATTGCCCGATGTCAAGCATTTTTCGCAGGATTCGGAAGATAAGAAAACCGCCGCCGGTCAAACATGACCAACGGCGGTTTACGAATCAGCAATTTACGCGTATAGCGGGATCTTACTTGATCTCAACCTCAGCGCCGGCTTCCTGAAGCTTAGCAGCAGCTGCGTCAGCCTCTTCCTTGGAGACGTTCTCTTTGATAGCCTTCGGAGCGTTGTCAACGAGTTCCTTCGCTTCCTTCAGGCCGAGACCTGTGATCTCACGAACGACCTTGATAACAGCGATCTTCTGAGCACCGGCACTCTTGAGGTTAACGGTGAACTCAGTCTGAGCAGCAGCAGCGGCACCAGCGTCACCACCGGCAGCCGGAGCAGCAACTGCAACAGCAGCTGCGGATACGCCAAATTCTTCTTCGATAGCCTTCTCGAGCTCGTACAGTTCCATTACGGACAGAGTCTTGATCTCGTCGAGAAGCTTAGTAATTTTTTCACTAGCCATTTTAATATTCCTCCATTTTTGTTTTTCTCAAATCGCCTTACGGCATAACTAGTAGGTGTCGGCCATTCCCGATACTGTCGGGGATCTGACCGTTGCCGAGATTACTCAGCAGGTGTTTCTGTTGCTTCAGCAGCAACAGCAGCCGGCTCAGCAGCCGGAGCTTCAGTAGCCTCAGCAGCCGGTGCTTCTTCAGAAGCCGGGGCTTCAGCAGTCTCAGCAGCCGGGGCAGCGCCGCCTTCTTCCTCAAGCTTCTCAGCGACAGCTTTGGTGAGCATAGCGAGCTTGGTAACAGGGAAGAGCAACCCATAGACGATCTGGCTGAGCAGTACATCCTTGGACGGAACAGCTGCAAGAGCCTCGACCTCTGCCACAGTTGCCACTTTGCCTTCGATGATACCGCCCTTGATCGTGAGCTTCTCGAAATCATCAGCAAACTTCTTCGCTACCTTAGCAGGCGCCATCATGTCTTCCTTGGAATAAGCCACAGCTGTCGGTCCCTTGAACATCTCGTCCAGACCTTCGATACCGAGCTCCTTGAAGACAAGATTCAGTGTCGTGTTCTTCACTACCTTGTACACAACGCCATTCTTACGCATCTCAGAGCGAAGAGCGGTGTCCTGTTCTACAGTCAGGCCACGAGCATCTACGAAAGCGAAAGACTGAGCTTCCTTATAGTCAGCTACCAGATCCGCAACGATCTTCTTCTTTGCTTCCAAAATCTTTTCACTTGGCATGATCTTTTTACCTCCTTATATTGATTACTAAAATACCCCACGCTGTTTCGCGAGGGGTATCAAGTACTCAATACGGTTCCTCA
>Ga0310691_10002655_pt1 | contig 23046 bp, 16 predicted proteins | sample 176DNAGHGlowgp2_FD_203887 | JGI IMG/M metagenome (GOLD analysis project Ga0310691, IMG submission 203887) | Sheep rumen microbial communities from Palmerston North, Manawatu-Wanganui, New Zealand - 1766 DNA GHGlow gp2 (v2) (version 2) | ecosystem: Host-associated > Mammals > Digestive system >...
GCTACGGGCGACACGCAGAAGGTGGCCGACGGCGTGCTCGGTGCCGAGTTCATCTGGCAGGAAGACTTGAACAAGATTCCTGGTCTGAACGCCATGGTGAAGCAGGATCTCGACCTCATCAAGAGCGTAGGCATGCTCGAGGCCGTGAAGTCAATTTTGTAGTTTATAGTTCTTTCTGAGGAAAGCGTCCCTTCGGGCCGAGCGGATAGTTTATAGTTTATAGATGATTACACTGAAAGCGGAAAAGGCTTGCAAGCACGTCTGCCTATAGAAGTATTCAACTATAAACTATAAACTTTAAACTATAAACAAAAAGGTAAGGAATGAACGATTGCATAGAAATCAAGGGGGCGAGGGTCAATAACCTCAAGAACATTGACGTCGAGATACCCCGAAACTCATTCACAGTGATTGCCGGAGTCAGTGGCTCCGGCAAATCATCTCTGGCCTTCGACACATTGTATGCCGAAGGTCAGCGCCGTTATGTGGAAAGCCTTTCAAGCTATGCCCGCCAGTTCCTGGGCCGCATGAACAAGCCTGAGTGCGACTATATACGCGGCATACCGCCCGCCATCGCCATCGAACAGAAGGTGATCTCGCGCAACCCGCGCTCGACGGTGGGCACCACGACGGAGATCTACGAGTATCTCCGCCTGCTTTTTGCCCGCATCGGCCACACCTTCTCGCCCATCAGCGGCCAAGAGGTGAAGAAGCACTCTACGGAAGACGTGGTGCAGAAGGTGCTGGAGTACAGCAAGGGCACGCGCTTCGTGATCATGGCCCCCATCCGCCTGAGTGAGGGGCGCACGCTGGAGCAGCAGCTCAGGATGTACGTGCAACAGGGCTACGTGAGAATCTTCGTCAACGGCGACTTCACGCGCATCGACGACTTCCTCGACGGTTTACAGGTGACAGGTGACGGTTTACAGTTGACAGGTGACAGTTTACAGGACCTGTGGCTCGTGATCGACCGCATGGCCGTTGACGATGCCAAGGATGTCATCGCCCGACTGGTGGATTCGGCAGAGACGGCCTTCTTCGAGGGGCGCGGCGAGCTGCGGCTCATCTTCCCGCCATCGAACATCAGCTACGACTTCTCGATGCGCTTCGAGGCTGACGGCATGACCTTCGAGGAGCCGTCGGACCAACTGTTCTCCTTCAACTCGCCCGTGGGTGCCTGTCCTGAGTGTCAGGGCTTCGGGCGCATCATCGGCATCGACGAGAAGCTGGTGATACCCAACACGACCCTCTCCGTGTACGACGGCTGCGTCGTATGCTGGCACGGCGATAAGATGAAAGAGTGGCAGCAGTGGTTCATACGCCATGCTGCCATCGACGACTTCCCGATCTTCGAGCCCTACATGAACCTGACGCAGCAGCAGAAGGACTGGCTCTGGCACGGACTGCCCTCGGACAAGGGCAAGAAGGAGAAGCCTTGCATCGACCAGTTCTTCCAGATGGTGAAGGAGAACCAGTACAAGATCCAATACCGGGTGATGCTGGCACGATACAGGGGAAAGACAACCTGTCCGACCTGTCACGGAACGCGTCTGAAGCCAGAGGCCGACTACGTGAAGATCGGCGGCAGGAGCATCACCGACCTCGTGCAGATGCCCGTGGTAAGACTGGCCGAATGGTTCCGGAAGCTGGAACTCAGCGAGCACGACGCCCAGGTTGGCAAGCGCCTGCTGACAGAGGTCACGAGCCGCCTGCAGTTCCTGCTCGACGTGGGACTGGGCTACCTGACGCTGAACCGCCTCTCGAACACCCTTTCCGGCGGCGAGAGCCAGCGCATCAACCTCTGCACCAGCCTCGGCAGCTCACTCGTGGGCTCACTCTATATCCTCGACGAGCCCAGCATCGGACTGCACAGCCGTGATACAGACCGCCTGATCCACGTGCTGAAGGAACTGCAGTCGCTGGGCAACACGGTGGTTGTCGTGGAGCACGACGAGGAGATCATGCGTGCCGCCGACCATCTGATCGACATCGGTCCCGACGCAGGCAGGCTGGGCGGCGAGATCGTATTCGACGGCGATGCGAAGGACGTGAACGAGCAATCGCTGGAAAAATATCCGAAGAGCTACACCGTGAAATACCTGCTGCACAAGGAGCAGATCCCCGTGCCACAGACACGCAGACCCTGGAACCAGAGCATCAACATCAAGGGAGCACGCATGAACAACCTGCACGGCATCGATGTGAAAATCCCGCTGAACGTGATGACGGTGGTGACGGGTGTGTCGGGCTCCGGCAAGTCGAGTCTCATCAAGGGTATCCTCTACCCTGCCCTCAAGCGCCGTCTCGGAGAGGTCTGTGATGCACCAGGCGAATACCTCGGTCTGGACGGCGACATCGAAGCCGTGAAGCATGTGGAATTTGTTGATCAGAACCCTATCGGCAAGTCAACGCGCTCCAATCCTGCCACCTACGTGAAGGCCTACGACGCCATCCGCGACCTCTATGCCGAGCAGCCGCTGTCACAGCAGCTGGGCTTCACGCCACAGTATTTCTCATTCAACGCCGACGGTGGGCGCTGCGAGGAGTGCAAGGGTGCGGGTGTCATCACCGTGGAGATGCAGTTCATGGCCGATCTCGTGCTGGAGTGCGAGGCCTGCCACGGGCACCGCTTCAAGAAAGACATCCTCGACGTGAACTACTACGGGAAGAACATCGACGACGTGCTGAACATGACCATCTCAGAGGCCGTGCAGTTCTTCGGCGAACACCAGGAGGATACCATCGTGAAGCGTCTGAAGACACTGGAGGACGTCGGACTCGGCTATATCAAGCTCGGGCAGAACTCCTCGACCCTCTCCGGTGGTGAGAACCAGCGCGTGAAGCTGGCCTACTTCATCGGACAAGAGAGGCAGGAGCCCACGCTCTTCATCTTCGACGAGCCCACGACGGGATTGCACTTCCACGACATACAGCGACTGCTCCATGCCTTCAACGCACTGATCGAACGCGGGCATACCATCCTCGTCATCGAGCACAACCTGGAGGTCGTCAAATGCGCTGACCACGTGATAGACCTGGGACCCGATGGAGGCGACAAGGGCGGTGAACTCGTAGCAGCGGGAACCCCCGAGGAGATTGCGGCATGCGGGGACAGCCTGACGGGCAGATACCTCAAAGAGAAACTGATTTAGCCTAACGATATTGAAATACGGTCAACCATTACTCAAAACCATCCTCTTCTGCCTCCTCATGACAAGCACAAGCAGAGAGATCGCTGCAGCCAAGAAGGACTCGCTGCAGATACTGGACCGTATCTACCAATACCACGAAGCCAACAACACCGAGATCAAGGACATCGAGGACAACGTCTATGCGAAGTTCCGCTTCAACGTAGAACGGCGCAACGTGACGCTGTGGCTCATCCCGACGATGTACGTCATGGCCAAGGACCCGAGAGAGTATATCAGGGAATCCTTCAGCAAGGTCACCTTCAGGGACTCCCACCACTTCAACATCAACAACCAAGTGGTGACGGGCACGATCCGCAAGAACCGCAAGGCCATGCCCACCCTGTTGGACTACGCGACACCGAACATCTACGACGTGGCACTCTACGACGGGCACATGCTGTCGCCCTTCAACAAGGTGAACCGGAAGTTCTACCGTTTCAAGCAGAAGCCCCAGCAAGACGGTACGACGCGTCTGGAGTTCAAGCCCCGCCTATACAACACACAGCTCGTGAACGGCTTTGCCTTCGTCGATACCGAGAGCGGCCGTATCATTAGGACACTGCTCAACGGCGAGTTCGACATGATCAGCTTCCGCACGCATATCAAGTTGGGAGAGAAAGGGCCGCAGTCTCTGATGCCACAGGAGATATCAACGGCTGCCAGGTTCCGGTTCATGGGCAACAGGATCGCCGCTATCTTCAATGCCAACTACGACTGCAACACACAGCTGCCCGACAGCATCCAGGATCGGAACAGCTTGGCACTCATGGACTCCATACGCCCTGCCCCCCTGACGGAAACGGATCGCCGTATCTATGAAGCCCAGCAACAGAAAGAGCAGCCACAGCCGGCAGCAGAGGAGGCCGAGAGAGACACCACGGTGAAAGAGAAGACCCACCGATGGCGCGACTTCTGGTGGCACACCGTAGGCGACAACCTGGTGACACCGCTATCGGCAGAGTCGGAAAACGCCGAGTTCTACCTGACACCTATCATCAACCCCCTCTACCTCAGATACAGCGGCAGCAGAGGCCTCTCCTACAAGATGCGTCTATACACGAAGTTCGTGTTCTCCTCCCACCGCTACCTGGGCATCGATCCCACCTTCGGCTACAACTTCAAGCAGCGGCAGTTCTACTTCCACATCCCCGTGCGTATGACCTACAACCCGAAGCGAAACGGCTATGCGGAGATTATCTACGCCAACGGCGACCGTATCAGCAACTCGACGGTGATGGACCAGATCCAGTCAGCACACGGCGACTCCCTCAACTTCGACAATACCGAGATCGACAAGTTCGTCGATAACTACCTCACCGTCTTCAACAACATCATGCTCTTCGACTGGCTTGACCTGGAGACGGGCTTCACCTTCCACCGCCGCGAGGCCCTCGATGAGAACGTGATGCGCAAATACGGCGTGCCCACCACCTACCGCAGCTTCGCACCCGTCTTAGGCCTGAAGTTCTCCCCCTGGCTCAACAGAGGGCCCGTCATCTCCTTCGACTGGGAAAAAGGTATCAAAGGCGTGAACGAGTCCAACATCGACTATGAACGCTACGAGATCGATGCCCAGTGGAAGAAGAAAATACCCGGACTCAGACTGCTCAACATGAGGGCTGGCTACGGCTTCTATACCGACCGCGGTGACAACTACTTCCTCGACTATGCCAACTTCCGCGACAACAACCTGCCAGTAGGCTGGGATGACGACTGGAGCGGAAACTTCCAACTGCTCGACGGGCGGACATACAACGAGTCGGCGTACTACATGAGGGCCAACGTCTCCTACGAGTCGCCCATGCTCTTCCTGACCTGGCTGCCATACTTCGGGAAATACATCGAGAAAGAGCGCTTTTACATCAGCGGGGTCATACTGGATCATACAAGGCCATACTTTGAACTTGGCTACGGGTTCTCCAACCGCTATGTCTCCGTGGGGCTCTTTGCCAGCTTCTTCAATACGAAAGTCCAACAAGTTGGCCTCAACTTTGATTTTGAACTCTTCAAACGATGGTAGATACTATGAACAGAAAGCCACTGACTGTCTATAAGGCAAGTGCTGGCAGCGGAAAGACCTTCACACTTGCCACCGAGTATATCAGACTGATCGTAGAGAACCCCCAGAGCTACCGCACGATCCTCGCCGTCACCTTCACCAACAAGGCCACCGAGGAGATGAAGATGCGTATCCTCAGCCAGCTCTACGGCATCTGGAAACAACTGCCGGAATCCGACAGCTACATGCGGCGCATCGCCGAGCAGACCGGCTACGAGCCGAAGCTCATCAGCGAGCGTGCAGGCATGGGGCTGACAAACCTGCTGAACAACTACAACTACTTCCGCGTGGAGACCATCGACACCTTCTTCCAGAGCGTGCTGCGCAACATGGCCCGCGAGCTCGACCTGACCAACAACCTGCGCATCGGCCTCAACGACTACCAGGTGGAGGACATGGCCGTCGATCAGCTGATCGCAGACCTGAGCACGACAGACATGGTGCTGCAGTGGATACTGAAGTACATCATGGACAACATCAGCGACGACAAGACGTGGAACATCATCTCGCAGATAAAGAGCTTCGGGCGCACCATCTTCAAGGATGAGTACAAGCGTGTGAGCCGACAGCTCGAACAGAAGATGAACGAGAAGGGATTCTTCGAGCAATACACCACCCGGCTGCGCGAGATGCGCCAGACAGCACAGGACCACATGAAGGAGATCGGCGAGAGCTTCTTCGACACCCTCGAAGGGGAAGGCCTCTCCGTCGATGACCTCGCCAACAAGGGAAGGGGTATCGCCAGCTTCTTCAACAAACTGCGCAACGGCACCTTCGACGCCTCGATAGAAAACACCACCGTGGCCAATCATCTGGAGTCGCCTGAGAAATGGTGCGCCAAGACCCATCCACAGCGTGACTTCATCTGTTCGCTGGCAGAGACAACGCTGGGCGATATCCTACGCTATGCCGTAGCAGAAAGACCGCGACAGTGGAAGCTCTACAAGTCGGCAGACCTCACCCTGCGCCACCTGAACCAGCTGCGCCTGCTGGGCAGCATCGAGGAAAAGGTACACCAGCTCAACGAGTCAGCCAACCGTTTCCTGCTCAGCGACACCCAGCAGCTGCTCCACTCACTCATCGACGGCAGTGACTCGCCTTTCATCTTCGAGAAAATAGGTACCCAGCTGGAGCACGTGATGATCGACGAGTTCCAGGACACCTCTACCGTGCAGTGGCAGAACTTCCGCGTATTGCTCGACGAGGCCATGAGCCACGAAGGCGGTTCGAACCTCATCGTGGGTGACGTGAAACAGAGCATCTACCGCTGGCGATCGGGTGACTGGCGGCTGCTGAACAATATCGAGACACAGTTTGACGCCCGTCAGATAGAGACCCTGCCGTTGCAGACGAACTACCGTTCGCAGCGCAATATCATCGACTTCAACAACCAGTTCTTCCTGCAGGCCGTGGAACTGGAATACCAGGCCCAGAGGGAACTCAACGAGGCAGAGGCAGCACAACTGAAACGTGCTTATGCCGACGTGGCCCAGCACGTGCCGCAAGGCAAGCCTGCACAGGGAGAGGTGGAAATCACCCTCCTGCCTGCCGACGACTACGAGGAGGCAACGCTCAGTCTGATGACAGACACCGTCAGACGACTCACCGACCAAGGCATCCCCCAGAAGGACATCGCCATCCTGGTACGCGTCAATTCCTCCATCCCCACCATCGCACAGTATTTCATGGAGCAGATGCCGGAGATAAGCATCATCTCCGACGAGGCCTTCCGACTGGATGCCTCGTGCGCCGTGAACCTGCTGATACAGGCACTGCGACTGCTCACCCACCCCAGCGACCAACTGGCAAAGGCCGCCCTCGTGAAACTCTACCATACCGATGTGCTGGGAGAACAGACGGCAGACAACGAGCTGCTGCACGCAGACAGCAACCTCGACGCACTGTTGCCAGCGGACTTCCGTGAGCACACCGCCGAACTCATCAAGATGCCCATCTACGAACTTGCCGAGCGGCTGCACGCCATCTTCTCGCTCGAGAAACGCAACGACCAGAGTGCCTATATCTTCGCCTTCTACGACCAGCTTGCAAAGTATGTCAGCGAGAACACTGCCGACATCGACACCTTCCTCGCCGAGTGGGACGACGCGCTCTGCAGCAAGACCATACAGAGCGACGAGACCAACGGTATCCGCATCCTCTCCATCCACAAGTCGAAAGGACTGGAGTATAACTATATCATCTGTCCCTTCTGTGACTGGCAACTCGAGAAGCAGAGCGGCAACACCATCTGGTGCATACCCGATGAAGAGCCTTTCAGCGACCTGCCCATAGCCCCCATCGACTACAGCCAGAAACAGATGATGGGCACTATCTATGAGAAAGATTACCTGCACGAGCACCTGCAGAACACGGTGGATAACCTCAACCTGCTGTATGTGGCCTTCACACGTGCCTGCCGCGGTCTCTATGTCATCGGTAAGCGCGGCGGAAAATCCAGTCGCTCGGCCCTGATCGAGCAAGCGCTGCCACTCGTGGCCAGACAGCTGCCAAAGGCCGTGCTCTCCGGTCTCGAAGATGTGCAACAGCCGCTCTCCTTCACCTTCGGCACGAACGAAGCAGACCTCTTCAGACAGCACGGAGAAGCCGCCAGAGGCAGCAGCAACCCCTTCCTGCAGCCCTCAGAGCCGCTGCCAGTGGATTTCCGCTACCAGGAGAGCAAGGTGTCCTTCCGACAGAGCAACCGCAGTCAGGCCTTCACCCAGGAGGAAGACGAGGAGAACCTACAGCGTCAGAACTACATCCAGACGGGTTCTGTGCTCCACCAGATATTCTCCACCATCCGCACCACAGCCGATATCGACGACGCCCTCAGGCAGTTGCAGTTCGAAGGCGTGCTGTATGACGATCAGATCACCCCCGAGCGCATCGCAGGGATGCTGCGCAAGCGGCTGCAGGACCCGCGCGTGGCAGACTGGTTCTCGCCGCGCTGGACGCTCTTCAACGAGTGTACCATTCTTACCGTCGAGAACGGGGAGGTCGTGGAGCGGCGCCCAGACCGTGTGATGACCGACGGGCAGCAGTGGATTGTCGTTGACTTCAAGTTCGGTTCGCCGAAACCCGAATACCGCAGTCAGGTGCAGGCATACAAGGACCTGCTCAACATGATGGGACACGACAACGTGCGCGGCTATCTGTGGTTTGTATATAGCAATAAGATTGAAGAAGTATGAAAAGTTTCCTCGAACACGTAGCAGAAGACCTGCTCTCCAAATATGGCACCGACCTCTCACGGGTCGCCGTCGTCTTCCCCAACAAGCGTGCCTCGCTGTTCCTCAACGAGCACCTCGCACGACTGGCTGGCAAGCCCATCTGGAGTCCGTCGTATATCACCATCAGCGACCTCTTCCGCAACCACTCAGAACTAAATGTCGCCGACCCGATCCTGCTGGTATGCGAACTCCACAAGTGCTTCACACAATGTACGGGTATCGACGAGACCCTCGACCATTTCTACGGCTGGGGACAGCTGTTGCTCGCTGACTTCGACGACCTCGACAAGAACATGGGCCCTGCCGACCGTGTGTTCGCCAACCTGCGCGATATCCACGAACTCGATGACGTATCCTACCTCACCGAAGAACAGCGCGAGATGATTCGCCGCTTCTTCAGCAATTTCTCCGAAGACCACAACAGCGAACTGAAGGAGCGTTTCCTGCGTCTGTGGAGCCATATCGGTGAGATCTACCACACCTTCAACGATAGCCTCGCCCAGAAGCAGCTCTGCTACGAGGGCGCCCTCTATCGGAAGGTGGTTGAAGACGAGACTATTAAGTTCAATTACGACACCTATGTCTTTATCGGCTTCAACCATCTGCTGCAGGTGGAGCGCCGGCTCTTCCAACGGCTGGAGGAAGCGGGAAAGGCTGTATTCTATCAGGACAACGACCAGGTGCCGCCACGCGAACTGACCTATATCTCGGCCCCCACAGAGAACATACAGGCCCGCTACGTAGCCCAGTGGCTCACGCCAGAGCGCATCGCCGCAGGCCGTCGCACCGCCATCGTGCTTTGCGACGAGAACCTGCTCCAGACCGTCATCCACTGTCTGCCGGAGGGCGTGGAGAAGGTGAACGTCACCACAGGCTATCCCCTGAACCAGACGGCAGCCGCCACACTCGTAGCCCAGTTTATCAACCTCCAGGTGAATGGCTACTCGCCAAAGACAGGCACGTTCCGCCGACACTGGCTTGAGATGCTGCACCGCCATCCCTATGCCGAGCTACTGCCCGAGGGTGCCGACAGCGAGCACTATACCGACAACAGCAGCCTGCTGCACGCCCTGCTCGACATCGTACGCCACGTAGCGAAGGCCCCAGGGGCGAAGGATGAGTTTGCCACAGAGAGTCTTTTCCGAACCTACACGTTGCTGAACCGCGTCACAGATCTCGTCGATAGCGGTGTGCTGAACGTGGATATCATTACCTTGCAACGCCTCATCGCCCAACTGATACAGACCACCTCCATCCCCTTCCACGGCGAACCTGCGGAGGGCATCCAGATCATGGGCGTGCTCGAGACCCGAAACCTCGACTTCGACCACGTGCTGCTACTCTCCTGCAATGACGGCAACATGCCCCGCGGTGTCAACGACACCTCCTTCATCCCCTACAGCATCCGCAAGGCCTACGGACTTACCACCGTGGATCACAAGGTGGCTATCTACGCCCACTACTTCAACCGTCTGCTACAGCGCACCAACGATGCCACCCTCGTGTATAACAACTCCACCAACGACGGACAGACGGGCGAGATGTCGCGCTTCATGCTCCAGCTGATGGTGGAGCGCTCTCAGCCCATCCGCTTCCTCTCCCTCAAGGCCAATCAGCAGATACAGCGAAGAAAAGCTGAAGCGGTGGAAAAGACCGACCAGCTGATGGCCATCATGCAGAAGCGTTTCGCTGCCGAGGCCGGCGGCATCAGTCCTACAGCCATCAGCACCTATCTGCGCTGCCAGCTGCGCTTCTTCTACCACTACGTGTGTAACCTGATGGAACCCGACGAGACCGACGATGAACGCATCGACAACCGTCTCTTCGGCAACATCTTCCACAAGGCGGTGCAGAACCTCTATGAGCGACAGATGAATCTTACGGGCAAGCGCATTACCGGCCTTGCCATCGACGATATGCTGAAACATGAGGTGGAGGTGGAACAGGCTGTCGATGAAGCCTTCCGCACCGAGTTCTTCCACATCGAGGACCCCAGGCGCAAGATGCCTCCCCTCGACGGCATGCAACTCATCAACCGTGAGGTTATCATCAGATACGTACGGCTGCTGCTTGAGATAGACCGCAAGCTAACGCCCTTCACCATCCTCGGACTGGAGAAATACGTAAGCATGCCACTGGGAGACACGAAGATTGGCGGTATCATAGACCGTCTCGACAGCATCACCGACCCAGAGAGCGGCGAGGAGATCATCCGCGTCATCGACTACAAGACGGGCTCACACAAGCAGAAGGACCTGCCAGACGTGGAGGCTATCTTCGACCCTGCCAACATCAAGGATCACAGCGACTACTATCTGCAGGCGTTCATCTATAGCCGGATCGTGCGCCAGGACGCGGAGGAGGCGGTCTCCCCTGCCCTGCTCTTCATCCAGCATGCAGGTGCCGACGACTACGACCCCACCCTGAAAATCGGCAAGCAGCCCGTCAGGGACATCGCCACGGAATCAGAGCGTTTTATGGAACTGCTGCAACAAAAAATCAGCGAGATCTTCAACCAAGACCTCGCCTTCAATCCTACTGACGACAGCGACAGATGCCGCTCTTGTCCGTATGCCACCATCTGTGGCCGCGTCTAAATCATCTGTAAACCGTAAACCGTCAACTGTAAACCAGTTTCTGCAGTTCCTGATAGATACGCTGCACGGGCAGTCCCATGACGTTGTAATAGCTGCCGTTAAGACCCGTGACCCCGATGTAGCCTATCCACTCCTGGATACCGTACGCCCCAGCCTTGTCGAACGGCTTGTACTGTGCCACATAATAGGCAATCTCCTCGTCGGAGAGTGTCTTAAAGGTCACTTCCGTTGTCACGTCAAAGCAACGCTCCTGCCGGGCTGTGAGCAGGCAGACGCCTGTCGTCACATGATGCGTGCGTCCGCTGATCTCACGTAGCATACGCACTGCGTCGGCCTCATCCTTCGGCTTTCCCAGGATATCATCATCCACAATCACGACGGTATCTGCCGTGATAATCAGTTCGTCGGGCTTGATAACCGCACGATAGGCAGCAGCCTTCTTTCCAGCTATATAGCGCGCCACCTCTGACGCAGGCAGTGAGGCTGGATACGACTCGTCGATGCCATCCATCACGCGCACCTCGAACGGATAGCCCAGCCCCGCAAGCAACTCCCTCCGGCGCGGCGAGTTGCTCGCCAATATAATCTTATACTCCAAACTATTCACTATTCACTATTCACTCTTCACTCTTCACTCTCAAAGCCTTCACCATCCGAAAGCCTTCGCATTCATAACCCATTTACCCTGGGCACGCAACACCTGTTCTATCACGTCGCGCCCACAGCCATGACCGCCCAGACGGTCACTCACATAGAGGCTTACCTCCTTGATCTCAGGACAGGCATCCTTCGGACAGACGGGACATCCCACACGGCGCATGACCTCCAGGTCGGGAATATCGTCACCCATATAGACGATCTCCTCATCCTTGAGGTCGTATTTAGCCAACAGCATGTCGTAGGTCTCAATCTTCACGGCACAGCCCAGAAAGATGTCCTCCACGCCGAGTCCCTCGTAGCGCTTCCGCACGCTGGCCGTATTCGCTCCCGTGAGGATGACGATGCGAAGACCGAGTTTCATAGCCAACTGAATGGCATAGCCGTCTTTGATGTTTACGGTGCGTAACGGTTCGCCCTCACTGCTCAGTGTGATGGTCTCCGAGCTCAGCACACCATCGACGTCGAAGATAATCGCCCGGATATTTGTCAAATCGTAGTTTATCATCCCCTCTTCACTATTCACTCTTCACTTATTCAAACTTGTTCAGATGCACGTTCTCCCACTTCAGGCGATCCTCAGACTGAGGCTTGCGCTCGTCAGCCCAATGACCAACAGCAACGATACACAGACAATTCATATTGTCGGGAATGTTAAGTACGCCACGAATCACCTCGTCGGCAGTCGTGCCGTCGTCCAGACCGCGCCCGCGCATCTGAATCCAGCAGGAGCCCAGTCCGAGTTCCTCTGCCTGATACTGCATGGAGATAGCGGCGATGGAGCCATCCTCCACCCAGCAGTCGTTCTGCATCGGATCACCAAGCACGACGATGGCCACTGGGGCATCCTTCAGGAACTGGCTTCCCATATTCTTCGCATCAGCGAGCTTCTCGAGGTCCATCTTGTCATCGACGACAACGAAGTGCCAGGCACGCTGACTCTTGGAGGTCGGCGACATCAGTGCTGCACGGAGTATCAACTTGAGGGCCTCGGGATCGATTTCCTCACTCGTAAACTTACGATGGCTGCGGCGCATCTGCGCCAGGTCTTTAAATGAAGTCATAAACAATTAATTCCAAATTATTGGCTGCAAAGTTAATCATTTTGTCGGAAACCACCAACGAAAAGTGTCTTTTTTATATTCATCTCAGATGGCGATAGGCGCTGAGCAATTATCTTAATAGCCATAATTTTGAGCAGTTTAAATAGTTAGTAAATAATTTTGGTACATCTCTCACATGCCGCCTCTGAGCACCTCCGCAGCGTCTGTTAATGGAAAAATCTGCTACTATTAATGCGCGCAATTTCCAGAATTAATCCTCGCAATTTTTCTCCTTAACGGCCACCGCCTCAGTATCTCTTAACGACGATGCAAAGGTACGGAAATTTCGCATCGTCTCCAAATTTTCGCCCCCGATTTGGGCCGATTTCTAACACGAATTCGCTCAATTTTCAACGAACCATAATTTTCGTGCCCTCGAAGCCGTAATTCCCGCACCAGAGAGATTACGTTTCGTCCATGGCCGTCAGGATGGGCTATCATACACGTAACATATCGCCACATTGCCACTTTGCCACTTTGCCACATTAAGGTACTTCAAGGTTTGCACCACTAACCCTAATAGAATATATAATAATTATAATTATTATATATTTTATAAATACCATGCTTTCTATCTTCATGCTAATTGCCAGATGCTTAATGTGGCAAAGTGGCAAAGTGGCGTTGTGGCAAACGATATATCGCCGACCGTCTTTCATTTCGGCACCAAGACTCACTATCCTTTGCTTGTCTATATGCGTCCCAGCTACACATCAAGCACGTTGCCAAGAGTTATTCCCACGGCGGGACAGAAACAGTCCCAGCCTGGGACTAACATATTCCCACTCTGGGACTAAAAACATTCCAGTCCGTCTATGCCCCCTTATGGCTACAAATAAACAAGTTCCACAAATGTATGATAGGAATGGCTAAACAGCAAGGTACAAATGTTTATGTGTATAGTGAGACTGGTGGTTTTTATGTTCAGTAAGACAGGGAAGAATCTTAGGCATCTAAACCAAGAATAATCTTGGTTTTCTAACAAGACGATTCATGTCATCAAGCAGGGCTGCATTGGAATACACAATGTTGTCCTGCTTAACAGTTCCATAGCCACCATGAGAATGACCAAAGAGGTGATAACAAGGTTTCACCTCCATGATGCGGTTCCTTAATGGGGCATTACCCCAATGGATGCCTACCGACTCGTCAAGAATCATAACAGGTGGCTCATGGGTAACAACTATATCTGTACCAAATGGTATCAAGGTTTCTGGGTGGTTATAAGCTATCCCATAAAATCTGATTCCATCAATTTCAGCACCAGAATCCTGAAGAAAGTGTATGTTACTGGGCAAATCCTCTATCTCCTCTGCATCCCAAAGACAAAGATCATAATTGCCAGTAACGAATATCTTATGGGGATAAGGCAATTCAATGTACCAATTAAGGAAATCAAGCACTTCACTCTCTGTACCATTATTGCTGATGTCACCGCTATGAACGATGACATCGGCTTCTGGCATATCTTTTATGCGATGATGTAAACCGTGAGTATCCGAGAGATGCAAGATTTTCATGTATAAATATCCGATTAGAGTGCGGAAACGCTATCCCCGTCATTCAGCAGTTTCACAGGCCATTCGTCAGAGAACAGTTCTTCGAATTTTTCTGGTGCATCCGTATGTATGGGGATGAGCGCCTTGGGATGGAGCAAACGGAATACCTCACGCATGCTATTCATGTCTGAATGGCCGCTGGTATGTATGTGCTCGAAGCGTGTCCCCAATGAGTTGGCAAGTTTCTCGTTATAAGCCTCAGAATTCTTATTAACATAGTCTTTCCACATTGACAGGTATTTTTGTTTCTCTCCAGGAAGTTGCTCCACAAGGTTATCAAAACGTGGAGTGGCACGAGCAATGAGGACGTAGCCTAATTTATCAAGGTAATCCTTAAACTCATCCGTGACTAAAAACTCGCCTTTATCGTATTTTAATACTTTAGGTTCATATTCCCCATATTGGTAGAGTCCTGATTTGCCCCATAGAGAATCTTTATGTGTGACAATATCCATGATTTTCTTCTGATAGGCATCAACCAAGAACACACGTTTTGCACGCAGAGCAGCATGATAAAGAGAAAACAGCCTGTCGATATTGGTAGAGGAAAGGTAAACCACATTGCCTTTGTTTGCCTTGAACTGTTCCTCAAACTGCTGTTGCAGTTCCCGTTCTGTCAGGTTCGTTGCATTGGGGCGAGCGACATTAGTTCCTTCGCAAACCACATAGTCCACCTCTCCTACATATTTTTGGATGACCTCTGGCAGTTTCTTGCTTCTGAAACCATGTGTACGGAAGTCACCTGTATGGAACGCACTAACTCCGACTGCCTCAATTTTAAAGGCGTATGCATCAATGGCAGAGTGATCAACTGTTATGGGCATAATGCTGAATGGTCCAAATGAGAACAACTTCCCCGCTTCGAATGTGTTGGCATGCAGCAACCGTTCTACCATTTCCTGATGAATACCATCTACAGATTTAAGATGATCAGACAGCACCAGCTGAATCTCACGCCCCACCTTGCCTATATATATGAGGAGCTCCTTGGGCAGTTTCGTGATACTACCGATGTGGTCACCATGATAGTGCGTAATGAGCAACGCGCTTTTTGATATATCACCATGAGTCAAGCCCTCTATCCGCAAATCTCCAGATTTAGGTCCACCAGGTAGTTCTTCGCCATAATCGACGAACAACCGCCAGCCGTCATACTCGTATTCTGTGACACAACCACCTATTTGGTGAGTGCCGCGATGGATTTTAATGTTCATAATTCACCTTTCCCTTTCAGAGTATAATCACCTTCATTAAGCCATAAGACTTTCTTGTCATAGGCATAATTCACACCATCAGTATAGTCCTTATTTTGGTAATATTTAAACAATCTCTTTTGACTATCTAACGTAGGGTGCGACTTATCCATTGAGTCAAATTGATATGCAAACATAAATTCTGGATCAAGAGACGTGTCAATAATAATCCTTTTGCTTATAAGATTTAAATCATCTCTCTTTTGCTTTAGAACATTGTTCATTTCATCAACAAAAGCGATTTTTGTTTCTTTATTATAACCTATTGTGTTCGCAAAAGATTCCGCATGTTCTTGTACACCTGAAGGATCATTTAGTGCCTTTACTCCTTTCTTCAACTCAATAACACATAATTTATGATCACAATTTCTGATGGCAATAATATCAAATCTCGGAGTTGGAATAAAGCCATTTTTAATTCTTTTGCCATTATAATGAAATTGGGATTTTTTACTTACTTGATACTCCAAATCCAAAATTGTATATTCGTCCGTATTTTTATTACTTAGGCATATAGCATGCTGTGCTTTTTTCTCTTCAACACCTCTTCCCATTAACACATTATCCCAATAGAATTTCATGTTAATTGTTACAAAGTCAACATACTCAGCAAATTTACCTGCTTTAAACAACTCCTTTGCCCTATCACTTTTTTTCTTTATATCATTCCAATCCTCATCGTTTTTATTTTCACATTTCCTAAAATAATTCTTATCGAATTTCACATGATTCAGAGATTCAACTTCTGCAACATTTCCACCTAGATAATAAATGTTGAAGTAATTATCTCGAATTTGAAGAACTAAATCTTTACTCTTTCTTACCAGCTCTATTAATGGATACAAATCTCCTTCCTTTAAACTCATCAATAAAGTTTCATTATGAATACCTCTTTTAAATAGCTTTTCCATAAGATTGTTCACTATTTTAAAATATACACTTCATTTACATAGCACCACAAAGTTCCATCATATCCATGCTGGATATCCAATTTCTTGCCTTCAAGCTTGGCCTTGATTTGCAAAGACCTTGCTTCTACAGCTGTGAGGAAAACCACGTTCTCATCACTAATCCATTCGCCATTATCGTTGCGAATCAAATGCCATTTCCTTTCTTGCTCTTTCGTTTCCATCATGCATATTCTATTTGTGGTACATCTATGGTGACATTCTCCGTATCATCCCCATCGTCCAATGTAGGAACAGCTAACCTGAGTTCACCGTCTCGCATCGTATTATCTACAAGTAGTGTCAAGGGATAAATGTCGCTATCCTCATTCAATATGGGATAGCCGTACTCGTCGAACTCTGTCATAAATGCTGAGTCTATACCGTACACATAAATCTTTTCGCTATGTTTGTCCATCTCATGGTTGATGAATGGGTCTTGAACCGCATCGAATGATTCCCCCTGGGTTAAGTCCATACCATACAGCAGAAAAGGCGCAGCATCATTTGATCTTGCCAATAAATCCATTGTCAAAGAATTGGCATAGAGATTCAAAGCGTATTCAGTTGAGTGACGTTCATGGAAATCACGTTCAAAGTCCTTGACTACATCACGAAATGTCACACCATCAGAAATCCTCCTGCCCTTTTCGTTAAAGTCAGAGGGAGTGAAATAATAGGTTTCAGTTATTTCTTTTTCTATCATAATATTACATATACGAAGCTACTATGGAAATTATTACAGGATTTCCACTTTATTAACCACTCCGCTTCACTTTTAACGTATCGTAACATGACTTCGGATTCCACTTTCTCATAAGCTTAACATCCCACTCTTCTTCAGGATAGAATCCGAAGAAGGCTTTTCCATCACCACCTAAATCCCAAGGACTCATCACCTCGAAGGACTTGGAGGGAAGAAGATAAGTTACTCCCCTTCGTTAAAACATGCCATAATCGTATCAACTTTGCGTAAAAAAAATGTAAAATTTCTGCAAATGAGCACTATTGAACACGATTTTTTCATATCTTTGCAATATGAAAGAACTGACGACAACCATCTATCGGAAGAGCAGTGAACTGCCACAGTTGGAGGATAGCAATTTCTTCCATAGCCGTCGTCTGATGGAAATATCCGAGAAAACACCCCGCCAGCGGCCTTATATGGTGGTGGTGACGGATGAGGAAGACCGCGTACTGAGTCATCTGCTGGCCATCCTGCATATACGCCCGATGTGGTTCCCGCCGTTTATCCTCGTTCACTGCCGGGTGGTAGGCGAAGGCGTCTATGCCCAGAGTGACTATCCTGCCGATCAGCTGTTCGGCGAGATGCTCACCAAGCTCAACCAGGCCATCAACAACATCGCGCTATATATCGAGGTGAGTAACCTCAGCCAGAAGATGTTCGGCTATCGCCAGTTGCGCCAACAGGGGTTCTTTCCCGTCAATTGGATGAGCATCCACAACTCCCTGCATAGTCACGCACCGGAAGAACGCATCACGCCCAGACTGCAGAAACGAATCGACACGGCCCATAAACGAGGCGTGCATACCATTGCCGTCGGCAGTGACGAAGAGTTTGCGGAATTCTCCAAGCTCCTGCGCCGCCATAACATCTTCAAGCCGAAGCGCTATATCCCTGACGACATCTTCTTCAAGTGCCTCATGGAGCAGGGAGACGGTCAGCTCTTCATAACGAAGTATCGGGATCATGTCATCGGCTGCTCTGCCTGTGTCTATAGCAATGGCAATGCCTATCTCTGGTATATGGCTTTCCGACGGAAGACATTCATGCATCTCCATCCTGACGAACTGACGGTATGGGATGCCATGAAAGACGCCTATGACAAGGGATTCCAGCATATGTGCTTCATGGATGTCGGCTTGCCCTTCTCCAAGAATCCTTTCCGAGAGTTCATCCTCCGTTTCGGCGGAAAGGAGCAAAGCACTTACAGATGGTTCAGGCTATCCATCGGTTGGGTCAACCGGCTGCTTGCCTGGATATACCGCGGGTAAGGAAAAATGTCACTGGCCCCGCAGCATCTTTTCGACTTCATAGTCATTCGTCCTCATATTCACCTTACGCTCCTGGGGGATGTCGGGTATCACCATCAGTCCGTCATCATCGCCGCCCAGCACATTGTCCTGTTCAACCTTGCCATTGGCATCGAGCTTGACAGGATCCTCCTCGGGTATGATGAAATCCATAACGGCTGTATCCGTTTTCTCTATGAAGCGTTCATAGTCTGCCTCAGCCTTGTTGCGGCGGCAGCTTGTCAATATCAGCAGCAAGGGTGTCAAAAGTAATAGTCGTCGCATATAGATTGTTGAGTTCTTTATCACAAATTGTTTCAGATTCTTTCCACTTGCTTCACGCCCTTCACGGTGCGCAGTTTCTTCATCAACTGCTCCAGCCTCGAGGTGTCCTCAAGCATCACGGTGAGGTTGCCGCTGAAAAGGCCGTCATGCGAATCGATGCTAATGGATCGCAAGATGAGTTTCTCGTCTTTTGAGATGATGCTCGTCAGATTATTAACGATGCCGATGTCGTCGTTACCAACGACATGCAGCGTTATGCTGTACTGAGAGGAGCCCTTGCCGCTCCAACGCGCCTTCACCACACGATAGCCATAGCGCCGGCGCAACTCTGGTGCATTAGGGCAGTCGGTACGATGGATCTTTATCCCACCGCTGATGGTCACGAATCCGAAGATCGGATCGCCATAGATAGGATGACAGCAACGTGCCAGCTGGTAGTCGAGCCCTTTCAGGTTACGGTCGATGACGAGTGTGTCGTCCGACAGCGGATTGATATTATCGGGCGCGAATTTCGACTCATTCAGTTCAAACTCACTGGCGGAGCGTGCCTGGTTGTCGCCGATGACAGTCTTCTCCCCTTCCTTTATCTCGAGATATTTCTCGATGACACTATTGACATCCAGAACGCCGTCGGCTATCTGCTTGTAGAAATCGCTCACCTCCTTGAAGCCCATCTTCCTGATGACATGGAACATCGTGGATTCGTCCTGTTCGATCTTGCGGTTCTTGAACTTCCGCTCCAGCATCTCCTTGGCAAAAAGCCCGTCCTTCACCTGCGTTTCCTTCAGGGCCAGCCTGATCTTCGACTTGGCACGCGAGGTCTTCACGATCGACAGCCACTCCTGACGCGGCTTCTGGTTGGCAGACGTGAGAACCTCCACCTGGTCACCACTCTTCAGCACCTGACGGAATGAGACTGCCTTTCCATTGATACGCCCGCCAGTGCACTGATTGCCAATCTTGGAATGGATATGATAGGCAAAGTCGAGCACCGTAGCACCCACAGGGAATTTGAAGAGGTCGCCTTTCGGCGTAAACACGAACACCTCGTCTTCATAGAGGTCCATCTTGAACTGATCCATCGCCTCCAGCCCTTCCGAGCTTTCAAGCATGGTCCTGATATTCGTCAGCCACTCGTCGAGACTTGCCTCACCCTTTACCCCCTTATAGCGCCAATGGGCAGCTACGCCACGCTCGGCAATCTCATCCATGCGCTCCGTTCGGATCTGTACTTCCACCCATTTCTGCTCGGGTCCCAGCACGGTGATGTGTAGCGACTCATAGCCATTCGACTTGGGCACCGACAGCCAGTCTCTCAGACGCTTAGGATTAGGCTGGTACATATCTGTCACGATGGAATAGGCCTGCCAGCACTGCATCTTCTCCAGCTCCTCAGGGCACTCGATGATGATACGGATGGCAAAGAGGTCATAGACCCCCTCAAACGGGCATTTCTGCTTCTGCATCTTCTGCCAGATGGAGTGGATCGACTTGGTGCGCCCCTTGATATGGCACTTGATACCTGCCGCCCTTACTTTCGCCTCCACAGGCTTGATGAAGGCAGCGATATAGGCATCGCGCGCAGCTTTCGTGGCATTCAGCTTCTCCTTGATCATGTAGTACGCATCGTGCTCCATGTATTTCAGAGACAGATCCTCAAGTTCGCTCTTCAGCTTGTAGAGGCCCAGCTTGTGAGCGAGCGGCGCATACAGATAGGCTGCCTCCTGACTCACTTCCAACTTGGCATCCACACGCTCCGTATCCCGGATCTGCCGCATCAGGTTGACGCGGTCAGCGATCATGATCAGGATAACGCGCATATCCTCAGCAAACGACAGCAAGAGGTTGCGGAAGTTCTCACTCTCCACAACGGGGTTTTTCTGATACAGCTGCTGAATACGGTTCAGACCATGCAAGATACGCACGACCTGATCGTCATACTGCTCCTTCACCTGCTCCATCGTCAATCTGCCATCCTCGATTTCTGGAATCAGGTAAACGGCCTGAATGGCATCGCCCTTCAGACCTATTTCCTCCTCAAGTATGGCTGCCGTCTGAGCCGCCATACGCTTCTTTTCCTCGTATGTAAAAGCAAACAAATTAGCCATGCACGATTTTTTTTTCATTGCAAAGATACAATTTTATTGGAAAACTATCGCATTTTTTGAAAAAAGTTTGTATTTTTGCAGAACAAATTATATAAAACATTCTAAACCGCTTTAATATGTTATCACAGCAAGACCTGAAACAGATTGCTCAGAAGGGTATTACCCAGGAGCAGATTGAGAATCAATTAAATGAGTTTAAAACCGGATTCCCCTTCCTGAAGCTGGAGGCAGCAGCAGGCATCGGACGCGGTATCATTGCCCCCAATGCCGACGAGCGCAAGCAGTTCGAGGAGGTATGGAACCAGTATAAGGCCGCAGGCAACAGAATCGTGAAGTTCGTGCCTGCCTCTGGTGCTGCCAGCCGTATGTTCAAGAACATGTTCGCCTTCGTCGATGCCGATTACGACGTGCCCACCACAGACTTCGAGAAGAAATACTTCAATGAGATCGAGAAGTTCGCTTTCTACGATGCCCTTGACGCTGCCTGCCAGAAGAACGAGGGCAAGGGCATCAAACAGCTTATCGCCGACGGCAACTATAAGGCAGTAGCCGCCAACATGCTGAAGCCAGAAGGCCTGAACTACGGACAGTTGCCAAAGGGTCTCCTACTCTTCCACAAGTATCCCGAGGGACCGCGCACGCCGATGGAAGAACATCTCGTAGAGGGAGCTCTCTATGCAGCCTCCAACGGTGAGGCACACGTACACTTCACCGTCTCTCACGAGCACATGGAGCTCTTCAAGGCCAAGGTGGCAGAGAAAGCCGACTCCTTTGCACAGAAATACGGCATCAAGTATGATATCACCTTCTCTGAGCAGAAGCCCTCTACTGATACCGTCGCTGCCAATCCTGACAACACCCCGTTCCGCAACGAAGACGGTTCGCTGCTGTTCCGCCCAGGTGGCCACGGCGCACTTATCGAGAACCTCAACGAGATTGACGCCGACGTCATCTTCATCAAGAACATCGACAACGTTGTGCCCGACCGTCTGAAGCCTGAGACCGTAGAATGGAAGCAGGTCATCGCCGGTGTGCTCGTCAGCCTCCAGAAGCAGGCCTTCGAGTATCTGAAGGTGCTGGATGCCGGTGCTACCGACGCCCAGCTTGAGGAGATAGCCAAGTTCGTCAGCGAGAGCCTCTGCACCGATGCCAAGGGCAAGAAGGCCGACGCAGCCTACCTGCGCGAGAAGCTGAACCGCCCGATGCGCGTCTGCGGTGTCGTGAAGAATGTCGGCGAACCTGGTGGTGGCCCGTTCCTTACCTATAATCAGGATGGTACTGTCTCACTGCAGATTCTGGAGAGTTCACAGATCGACACCAAGAATGAGGCCTATATGAAGATGTTCACTCAAGGCACTCACTTCAATCCCGTAGATCTCGTATGTGCCGTGAAGGACTATAAGGGACAGCCATTCAACTTGCCCGACTTCGTGGACAAGACCACAGGTTTCATCTCCTCAAAGTCAAAGGCTGGTAAGGAACTCAAGGCCCTCGAGTTGCCTGGCCTCTGGAACGGTGCCATGAGCAACTGGAGCACTGTGTTCGTAGAAGTGCCCCTCGGCACCTTCAACCCAGTGAAGACCGTCAACGACTTACTCCGTGAGCAGCATCAATAAGCTGCTCACCTCTCATAACAGAAACAGGTGCCATTCCATAAGGAGTGGCACCTGTTATTAATAAAGACTCACGTGGACTTTTTACTTCACTTTCTCAACAATAGCTTTGAAAGCCTCAGGATTGTTGATGGCGAGGTCGGCGAGCACCTTACGGTTGATCTCGATACCAGCCTTGCTAAGCTTGCCCATCAGAACAGAATAGCTCATACCCTCCAGGCGAGCGGCAGCGTTGATACGCTGAATCCACAGGGCACGGAAGTTGCGCTTCTTATTACGACGATCACGGTAAGCATAGGTCAGACCCTTCTCCCATGTATTCTTTGCTACTGTCCAAACATTCTTGCGGGCTCCAAAATAGCCGCGGGTAAGTTTCAAAATTCTCTTACGCTTTGCTCTTGATGCAACGT